>Ga0181355_1001051_pt1 | contig 12170 bp, 17 predicted proteins | sample Fa13VDMM15DN_FD_130099 | JGI IMG/M metagenome (GOLD analysis project Ga0181355, IMG submission 130099) | Freshwater viral communities from Lake Michigan, USA - Fa13.VD.MM15.D.N | ecosystem: Environmental > Aquatic > Freshwater > Lake | place: USA: Michigan | collected 2013-09-23 | reverse complement strand
GGCCGACCTTATTGGCGGCCCGTTTCAGGCAGCCTGCGACGCGCAGACGCTGCTAGCCGCAGCGACGGCAAACTTCATTCAGAACGTCGGTATGAAGAAAACCGCTGACGGACTGGAAGCTCTGACGGTTGACTTTAGTTTTGACCGCGCGAGTGCCCCGGACCCCACCACCGGTAAGGTAACGGTAGAGACTGTAGATCTGAAGGTTCCGCTGTTGGCTATCGTCAACACTCCGAACCTCTCGATCAAGGAGGCCGAGGTCAACTTCACGATGTCGGTGTCTTCGTCCGATAGCAGCTCAACTTCGTCGGATTCGTCGGCCACTATGGACGGTGAAGCCAAGATGAATTACGGGATCTTCTCGATGAAGATCAACCTACACGGCAGCGTCGCGTCACACAGCGCATCTACACGCGCGTCAGACAACTCCGCTAAGTACGATGTCCGCGTTCTGGCCCGCGATGACGGCCCGCCTGAAGGTCTGATGAAGATGCTCGACATGCTGCAATCGGCCATTACACCGATTCCGGCCGCTGCTGTCCCCGCGAAGTAACTACTCACACGACCAAACTTCTGTCTGCGTTAGCAGATCCGTCGGAACGCCTGTATCGACGGTAAACGAAAGGTCTTCGAACAACGTCCGGTTAGTGGGTTGAACCGTTAACCGGCCGTTGTTTAACTCTATAAAACTAAATTCTTTACCCTGCTCCGGGGTCCGACTGTAGCCGTCGCCAAAATACGCGGCGGTGAACAAGTAGACGCCGCTGTAGTCTTTCGTCTTGACCCGCATTTCTCGAAGATAAGAAAATTCAAGCAAGCTGAACGTATCGCCGTAGCAATCCCACATCTGGGCGTCTCCGATTGCCCAGATAGGTTCTGGCGTTTGATTGAACGCAATGGCGTGCGGCGGTAGGGATCGATAGACGGCTCCGGACTCCAGCATGACGTTCAGACCCCACGATCTGCCGTACAAGGACACCACACCGAACCATACGGCGGGCTCGAAACCCACTCCGTTCTTTCGAATGAAAGCCGAGTCCACGAAGACATACTTGTGGACGGGTAGACTTGCTATGTACAAGCTCATAGACGGCGGCTAGGCGTAGCATTGATGATGTGTAATGCGAGCAGCTTTTGAGACAACGTCAAGGGCGGTGGGGGGCTAAACAAACGGCGCAAAAAAGCAAAGATCTTGGACATGTTTTCTTTCCTTGTACAATTTTCCATCAAGCCTACAAGCGCCGGTTTCCGCCCGGCAGTGCATAACCAGAGTACCGTCCGGCACACCGGGGGCATGACATTCACCCAAGCTCGCTGGCGGAAACACACTGTGAGCGCACGCCACGCAGAACTTATGAATAGTGTTCACAGTTTCTTTTTCTCATAGTAATCCGCGATAGCTGCGGCGCGGATTTCGGGCGTGACTGTTGACCAATCAAACTCCTTAACCGGACGACCGCGTCGGTACGTTACCCGGCCAAATTTAGCGGCGGCCTTGTCGGCCGCTTCGGCGGCAGAGGGCGGGTAGTTCGCCATAGTCTTCACGCTGCTCATCTTGTAGCTCCCGAATATCATACCTGCCTTGCGGTCTTAAGAAGCTCGATCCGCTCGCGGGCAACGCGCAAACTATTGTACCGTTGATGTAACCGTTCAAGTACGGCTACGCGTCGTTTACCTATGCGTTCTTCATCCAACAGACGAAGCACTTGCGTTTCGCTGTAAAGATTTAACGAGTGATTAAGTTCCCGCCAGTTCAATTCGATTCTCCAAAACATGTATGGACGCTGAAACTTTCTTAAGCCCTCTTCGGGCCGTGCGGAACACACGCGTCCGAATAATCTTCTCCGCCCTAGCGGCCTTCAATTTGGCCTTCAATACTTCTACACGTTTCATCGTAAAGCCTCCAACGCTACATTTGACATAGACCTTTTATCCTTCAAAGCCGCCCAGATCTGCTCGTCTACCGTACCTTCGGTAGTCAGCACATAACACCACACATCGTGCCGTTGACCGGAGCGGTGCAGGCGGCCAATGGTTTGTTCGTACAACTCCAACGACCACGGCAGCCCAAAGAACACAATCCGGCACCCACCAAACTGCAAGTTTAGCCCGTGGCCCGCCGACTTAGGGTGCACCAACAGAAGCTCGATCTCACCCGCGTTCCAGCGGTCAATCACATTTGGCGCGTCCAAGGTCTCCGCTTGCGGATACCGCCGTTGCAGCTCGGCCAACTCCTCGCGGTACTGGTACGCAATGATCGTATTGGCGTGTTGGTTTTCGGTTAGAAGATTGTCCAAAAGGTCGAGCTTGCAATGGTTAAGCCAACGCGAAGTCTGCGTTGTAATAAACTTACCGGGGGTGTCGGACGGTGTGGTGTTGGTTATGTAGATGAACCCGCTGGCCATCTGTTGCAGCTTGCTCGTCACAACCCCCGCGTTGGCCGCGATAGCGACCTCACCCGGAAACTGGAGCACGAACTCTTTTTTCATTTCCTTGTAGGCTTCCATCGGCATGGCGCATTTCAACCGCACAACATGCAGTGGTGGGAGTTTATCTTTATACTCGCCCGGCTCCAGCAGGAACGTAGCCTTTTTGATGCGGGCCATGACCTGTTCGAGGCTGCCCTTGCGGGGCTCCCACTGGCCAAACTCCGGGTTGATGAGCGTGAAATACTGCTGTTGAAAAGCACCTTTGCTGCGGCCCAGTAAGTTCTGGTCGATGATCTTGCACTGGCCAAACACATCTTCCAGCCCGTTACTTGTGAAAGAACCGGTCAGGCCCCACCGCACGTCGCAGTTTAATTGGTTGAACAAAGCCTTGAAGCGCGCGCCGGACGGGTTCTTCAGCCGGGTTAATTCATCAAAGACCACGCCATCGAAATGCATATGCGGCAGTGTCTGAAGGTTATCGTAATTGGTCACAACGATCTTCGCGTCCGACGCAAACGCGGCTGCTCGCTGTTGAGGCGTGCCGACGGCTATCGCAATACGCAGGCGCGGTGTCCAGAGCCCGGCCTCTTTGGGCCATACAGACTCCGCCACCCGCTTAGGGGCCACGACGAGGAATCGTTTGACCACGCCGTCGCGCAGTGCATCCCTCATGGCGAGTAAAGCAATAGCCGTCTTGCCCGCACCAACGGGCGCGAGGATCATCGCCCGCTTCTGCGAATAGAGAAAATCCGCAGCGTCTTCTTGGTAAGGTCTAGGCGTCATAGTGTGGCGGCATAATACAAGACATAAATGTATCAACCTCTTCTATTGTGCTGAGACAAACATAGAGCTGGTTCAAACGAATCATATCCATCGCAAAGATTTGTTGAAGCGCCGAAAACTTTCCACCCAGCGTCTTCAATTCGACAAACCAAGTGTCGCCGTTTGGAAGACACGCGATGCGGTCTGCTACGCCGCGTCTGCCGGGCGATGTAAACTTCCACGTCTTGCCGCCTATCCGCTCCACAGCCCACACAAAGTAGCGTTCTATCTCAGCCTCACGCATCCGTGGGCTCCAGCGGCTCCGCGTACAACTTTGCGTTAGGGCCGCACGCGCCAAGAACATCCCGGCATTCAACGGTACCTGATTTGTGCGCGTCGGGATGTCCGCAATATCCACGTTCGTGCCGAGGCCAGACGCCGTAAGCGCAGTGAAGGCAGTATTGAGTTTGTTGGTTTGCAACTCTCATGGCGCGTCACCGGGGAATCTTACTTTGTCCCAGCGGGGCAAAGCATCTAACAGAATACGTTCCATAAAACTGCGATTTGATAAGCCAAGTTTTTCGCGTAGCGCGGTGTAGCGCTTGAACAACTCGGGCGGCAGGTCGCACTGAATCGCAACGCGATTTTTCATCGAAACCACCAATGCCCGTTTGCCAGCCGACTGGCCACGGTCAGAACAAAACCGAGGCAAGTACAAAACCCGACAATGTAGATCGTCCATTGCGCGGAGGCGCTGACCAACCCGGCTCGGTATGCCACGTTAGTTAGCCACTGCGAGGCGACGCTAAATAACACCGTGTTTATCGCAATCAAAGCGATTGCGGAAAACAGGAATGCGATAGCTTCAAGATCGTCTTTCACGGTATTTCCTTTACACCCATAAAGTCCGGGCGCGCCCGGCGTTTCCACGTTGCGATATGCGCTTTGTGATCTCGGTAATACTGACGATACGCAGACACGGCGTCGTTCTGTTTACATTCGTCTGGCATTGCTTGGGCAAACGCTGTCAACGGACCCGAAGGAACCGACGTCGGCGGCTCGCGCAGCCCTTCAATTACAGCCCGACATTTATGGTCTTTACCATATCTATGGGTGTACTCGTCGCAAAGCGCTAACCCTAGTCTTACCAACCAATCGTAATTGCCGCTTGTCGCACGGGCCCAACGTGTGCACGGGTGATTCTTGTGGGTGGGCTTGTACAACGCATTCGGCGCGTTAATTGTACACAGCATTTGCGCTGTTTCCAGCGGCATCTTAACGACATGCTTGTCGAGATGCATTTCAGCAGCCATGATGGGGTCGGCGTGAAGCGCGAAGATGTTCATTCATTTTCTATAAACCGTCAAAAACTTATTGACAAGCTATTTCTTGTCACCATACTCCCGCCCTCGCCAAATAAATTGCAAGGATCTCAAGTGAGCCATTCAACAGTCGTCGGCGGAAGCACTGCCAAGCGCGTTCTCGCGTGTCCCGGCTCTGTAGCGCTCTGCGCTACCATGCCGCCAAAACCCAGCAGCATATTCGCGGACAAAGGTACGCTACTGCACGAGGTGATCGTCCGCGCATTAGACGGTGAGACTGACTTTGTCGGCACCACATACGCTAACGAGACGTTCTCGCCCGACATGATGATCAACAAGATCGAACCCGCGCTGGCGTTGCTGGATGAAGTCGATCCCTCGCAGAGCATGGATTACGTCACCGAGGCAGCCGTGACGTTCGGCACACACATTCGAGGCGCTTTTGGGACTGTCGATCTTCTAGCACGACGCGGCAACACAGCCATTGTGCTGGACTGGAAGTTCGGCGACGGCGTAATCGTAGAAGCCGAGGAGAATGAACAGCTCATGTTCTACGCCGCCGCCGCGATGCGCACGCCGGGGACTAACTGGGCTTTCGAGGATGCCACCGAAATCGAGTGCATCATCATTCAACCGCCGTACATCAAGCGTTGGACAACTACGTTCGAACGTATCCGCGCATTTGAACGAGATCTGAAGCGTGCGGTAATTGCGTCTGCTCAACCGGACGCTGTGCTAGCGGTCGGTAGTCACTGCCGTTGGTGCTCTGCAAAGCCTGTCTGCCCACAAATGACCGGCGCTGTTGACCGGGCGCTGAAGACCCAACTGCTGGCGCTCGATACGCAGGCTCTCGGCGCTGCGCTAGAAACCGCAGAAGTGTTGGAGGGTTGGATCGAAGACCTGCGTTCGTTGGCCACGCGTGCGCTTGAAGGTGCGACTCCGGTGCCGGGCTGGAAGCTAGTTGCCAAGAGAGCCACTCGTCGATGGATCGACGAGAACAAAGCTATTACTGATTTGGAAGCGCTCGGCGTCGAGCAACCGACAAAGACCGAAGTTATCTCGCCCGCGCAAGCGGAGAAAATACTTAAAACGAAATTACCCGACGGACTGACTGTGTCTGTGTCGTCGGGCAATACCCTCGCCGCCGAGGACGATCCTCGACCCGAGGCGTTGCTACTGGGTAAGCAACTTTCTGCTGCCCTCATTAAACTAGGAGCACACTAAAATGGCTAACGAAATAAGCACGTTCTCGGCAGCGGGATTGCCGCAAGTCAACTCACTGACTGCCGCTCTGCGCGGTTTGCAACCAGCCTCCGGTGGTGGCGGGTTCGCAATCCTTAAGATGGATAAAACCGGGCATTGGGTCTACGGCGCTGACCAGACCGAAGTCGAAGACGGCAGCCTCTGGGCCGTTAACCCGTTCTCGTTTGTCCACGGCTATATCTCTTGGGGTGACGGTGTTGTGCTGGGTGAGAAGATGACCAGCATCTCAAACCCAAAACCGCAGATTGACGGCGCGCCCGCTGGCTCATCGCGCGGTTGGGAAGATCAGATTGGCATGTCGCTCAAGTGCGTGAGTGGCGAAGACGCTGGGCTCGAAGTGCGCTTTTCAAGCACAAGCGTCGGCGGTAAGCGTGGTGTGCAGGATCTGGGCACCAAGCTCGCCGAGCAAGTTGATAAGGATCAGACTAAACCTGTGGCTATCGTGCTGCTGAAAAAAGAACATTATCAGCACAAGTCCTACGGCAAGATCTTCACGCCCGTCTTCGATATCACGAAGTGGGCGTCGATGGAGCCGGACCAAGAGCCGGAGCTAGAGTTGCCCACTCCAGCCCCCGCTGGCCGCAAACGTCCGAGGACAGCTTAGTAAACGCCGGGGGTGGGCTTCGGCTCACCCCCTCTTTTTCTGATGGGCTACCATGATCTGGTTAGATTTCGAAACGCGCAGTCGATGCGACCTCAAGACAAGCGGCGTGTACAACTACGCTCAAGACGCCAGCACGCAAGTGCTCTGCATGAGTTACGCTGTTGATGACGGCGACGTACAGACGTGGACACGAGGCCCGCTGCCTGATTTTACGGGCCATATGATCTACGCCCACAACGCCGCGTTCGAGCGGTTGATCTTTCAATATGTGCTGGACACACCGACGCCGCCCGAGCGGTTTGTCTGTACCGCCGCGCAAGCGCGAAGCAACTGTCTGCCCGGATCACTTGAGGATATTGGCCGGGCAATGAGCAGTCAAATGCGGAAGGACTTTCGAGGTTCGCAACTCATACGCAAGATGTGTGTTCCGCCGTTTCAGCATACTCCCGCGTTGATGGCCGAGCTGATTCGGTACTGCGCGCAGGATGTACGCACGATGCGTGCGGTCAGCAAGGCCATGCGGTCGTTGTCTGCCGAAGAACTGGCTGACTATCACGTTAATGAGCGAATAAACGACCGTGGTGTTCTGCTTGATCTGCCGCTGGCGCAAGCGGCGATGCGTTACGCTCGCGCTGAACAAGCCGACATTCAAACGCTGGTTATGGAGCTGACCGACGGCGCTATCTCGTCCGTCCGCTCGCCGCGAATGCGAGAGTGGGTGCGGGACCGCCTTGGCCCCGAGGCGCGTAAGGTCATGTGGACTGACGACAAGTACTCGATAGACAAGAACGTCCGCGCGGTCCTGATCGAACGTGATGACATACCGCCGCACGTCGCTGACGTCATTCAATGCGCGGACGACCTTTGGGCCAGCAGCGTTGCTAAGTTCAAGCGCCTTGCAAGCCTTGCCGACGAAGACGACCGACGCGTGCGCGGCGCGTTTGTCTTTGCGGGCGGCGGTGCTACGGGCCGCGCATCAAGCTACGGCGCGCAAGTTCATAACTTCACACGCAAATGCGCCAAAGAGCCCGAAGTCGTTCGGAATGTGATGGTCGCCAACGGCCCGATTGTGCCTCGATTTGGGGGTCATGTGACCAAAGTGCTGAAGGGAATGCTGCGGCCCGCTCTGATACCCGCACACGGCAAGCAGTTTATCGTCGCCGACTGGGTCGGCATCGAAGCGCGCATGAATCCATGGTTGTCCGATAACGCGAGCGAGGTGTTGAATGTGTTCCGGACAGGCCAAGACATCTACGTTCGCGAGGCCAAAAAGATATTCAACACTCAAGAGATTACGCCTGAACAACGTCAGGTTGGTAAGGTCGCGGTGCTTGCCTGCGGCTACGGCGGCGGGCATGGCGCGTTTGCGATGATGGCCAAAACTTACGGCATACAGAAGACCGAGGACGAAGCTCGAAAACTTGTGACCAAGTGGCGGCACGCCAACCAGTGGGCCGTTAACTATTGGTCGGAGTTAGAGATGGCCTACTTGTCGGCTATGAAGCACCCCGGCCAAGACTTCAAGGCCGCGCGTGTAATATACAACTACGACGGCACACACCTCTGGTACGATCTGCCGAGCGGCCGCCGCTTGTGTTACCCGTTCGCCCGCCTGAACGGCGACGTGGTATCTTATTTGAAATCTTCATGGAAACCCGGCGCAGGTGCAGTTGAATGGCCGCGACACACGTTGTGGAAGGGGCTAGCCTGCGAGAATATTTGCCAAGCATCTGCAAACGATATTTTACGGCACGCGCTTCGCGGTTTAGACGACGTTGTGCTTCACATACACGATGAAATTGTCGTGGAGTGTGCGGAAGATCGCGTCGAGGAGATGCGCCGTGTGATGTGTACGCCGCCTAGATGGGCTGAGGGTCTGCCGTTGGATGTCGAAATCAAAATCATGTCGAGGTATGGGAAATGAAAGACTTCATTGCGTTTCTGGCGGCACTCGCTCCGGAAGGCGAGACTCTACTGCTGGTCAAACAGAAACGCACCGCGCTCGTTCATAACGACGGCACTCCGAAGTATGTCTGGCCCGCCATGAAGCCCGACGCGTTTCGTGAAGGCGGCGCGTGGTACGCCAACACCGGCAGTTTTATTCTCGACCGTCTTACAGTGCGTGTGTCCGCAGCATCCGCCAACGCGACGCACTGTCTCGTCATGGTTCTTGACGATATCGGCACGAAAAGCAAAGTCCCGCCTCTAAAGCCGAGCTGGATCATCGAGACATCCGCAGGCAATTTTCAATACGGTTATGTGCTCGGCGTTCAGCCAACAACCGGCGACTTTAGCGCAGCTATCATAGCTATCGCAGCGGCGGGCTATACCGACGGCGGCGCAATCAATCCAGTCCGCAACTTTCGTATACCCGGTTCGATAAATTACAAGCGCGGCGATTTCGTCTCTCGCCTCGAAGCCTTCAACCCCGAGCTAGAGTACACGCTGCCCGAGATATGCGCTGCGCTTAATGTCGTTCCGGCACTAGCCGATACGGCACAAACGCGCGCCTTGCGTATTCGCGACGATGGCAAAGACGATGTACTCGCATGGCTTGATAAGCGCGGCAACATCATGGAGTCGCAGAACGGCCAAGGTTGGTTGGGTGTGCTCTGCCCCAACGCTCTCGAACACAGCGACGGCAACACGATGGGCCGCTACATGCCCGCCACCCGCTCTTACACTTGCTTTCACGAGCATTGCGGTGATTGGGACTCGCGGCGTTTTCTTAACTGGGTCGAGCAAGAAGGCGGTCCGAAGCATCAGCCCGGCTTGCGCGATACGCTAATCGCGGGCGTGATGGCCGACGCGCTAGCCAAGATAGCCCCCACCGGCATGTTCACTGATGACGCCGCCACCGTGCTGGCCGACATCGAACGCCGTGAGTTGGGCCGGTTGGACCGGGCCGATTGGTGGGCGCGCTTTGCCTACGTTCAAGCCGATGACAATTACTTCGATCTCACGACACGCGGTGAGTTGTCGCGCGCGACCTTCAACGCGGTCTATCGGCACATCAACTGCCGTTCAGTTCACAATGGCCGCAAGATCGAAGCCAGCATATCCTTCGACGAAGAGCGCGAGTCGCAGAAGGCCAAGGTCCTCGCCGGAATAACTTACGCCGCTGGCGAGCCGGTGCTAGTGCCGCGCACCGGAGAGCTGTTTGGCAACCGCTGGCGCGACGCACGCCCGGCATCTTCGGCAGGCGACATTCAACCCTGGCTGGATCACTGCGCCGTGCTTGTGCCCGACGCCCTTGAGCGGGAGCACTGCTACAACGTGATGGCCTACCGCGTGCAGCACCCCGGTCAGAAGATCAATCATGCCGTGCTGCACGGCGGTCTGGAGGGTTGTGGTAAAGACACGATGTGGGCTCCCATGATCTGGGCCGTGTGCGGGCCGCAGCTACACAACCGAGGCATCATGGACAACGACACGGTGTCCAGCCAGTGGGGCTATCAACTTGAATCCGAGGTGCTGCTCATCAACGAGCTGCGTGAGCCTGACGCGGCACAACGGCGCGCCTTTGCAAATAAACTCAAGCCGATTATCGCAGCGCCGCCGGAGTACCTACCGATTAATCGAAAGGGTCTGCACCCCTACATGATGCTCAACCGGATCTTTGTTCTGGCGTTCTCGAACGACCCCTCGCCGATCTCGCTGTCTTCGCAAGACCGACGGTGGTTCTGCATCTGGTCCGCCGCTCCGCGTATGCTGCCCGGCCCGGCCATAAAACTTTGGAACTGGTACAACACGAGCGGTTTTGTTTCCATCGCTGGTTGGCTTCACGCTCGCGACGTGTCGAAGTTCAATCCCAAAGCCGCACCGCCAGAGACCGAGTTCAAGATCAATCTGATCGAACACGGAATGAGTACCGCAGAGGCCGTGCTGGTGGACATGATGAACGAACGGCGTGGGGAGTTCGCACGCGGTGTGATCGGGTCGCCGTTCTATGCCGTCTGCTCCAAGGTCAGCACCGACATGCCGATTGGCACCAAGGTGCCCCCCGCCGCGCTGCTACACGCTCTTCAGGAGGCGGGTTGGAAGGACATGGGCCGCATCTCATCGGGGGACTACCCCAACAAAAAGCACATTTTTTGCGCACCAGCCCTGACGCACCTGACTAAATCGGATTTGAGGCGCATCCTTGAGGACGCCCCCGCGAAACTTAGCCTTGTCAAGTAGGCCCCCTTTTGGGATATGTTAGCATTTAACCAGCGCCGAGGAGCCGCTATGACAAATCCCGTTGTTACGCAAACCCGCCTAAGCGCCCATGAAAAAGTTTGCGCGGAACGGTACGCCGACATCAAAGAGGCTTTCAAAACCGTACACAACCGGCTCGATAAGATCATGTGGTCGTTGATGGGTGTTCTAATCGCCATGGTCGGCTGGTTGTTAACAAACAGCGTAACGTGGACGAATTAAAAAACGATCTAATTGCCGACGAGGGCATTCGGTTAAAACCGTATTTATGCCCCGCTGGTAAGACAACCATCGGCGTCGGCCGAAACTTAGACGATGTCGGCATTACCGAGGCCGAGGCTATGACTCTGCTTGATGATGACATCGCTCGGGTTACAGCACAGCTCGCTAAAGCGCTTCCCTGGCTGCAAGGCAACAACGTCCAGCGCGCCGTGGGTAATATGACCTTTCAGATGGGCTTGGGCGGAGTGCTGAAGTTCAAGAAGATGTTAGCCGCTCTACAGGTCAAGGACTACACCACGGCTCGTAGAGAAGCCTTAAACAGCGCGTGGGCTAGACAAACACCGCAGCGCGCAAAACGTGTAACCGACTTAATGAAGGACGATTAAAATGGACACGACAAAATGGTACGCTAGCAAGACTTTGTGGGTAAACGTAGTTGCCACCTTCGCCACCCTGGCCGGGGTGTTCAAGCTCGACCTCGGCCTGACGCCCGACGTTCAGGCAACCGTGGTGACGACCATCCTGGCGCTAGTTAATATTGGTCTGCGCTTCGTGACGAAGACCCCTATTGTTAAGTGATCGGTTTTATTAAAGCGGTCTTTGGGGCGCTCGGGGTGATCTTCGGGTTTCTCAAAGACCGGCAACTTATCAACGCTGGCAAAGCGGAACAGGCCAATGACACTGCTCAAGCTACGCTGGACACCATTGCTAAGGTTGTTGTTCCTATTACCGATGTTGATCGTCAGCGGGTGTGGGACCGCCTCCAAGCCAAGCGTGGATCCAAGCCGAGTGTGCCTGATGATCCCGCCGCCTGACCTAGAGAGCCCTACCAAGTGGATGATGGACTACGCGGTGGTGTGGTCTGACCGGTTGAAATGTGGATAAAAAAGGGGGTGAGCCTAAGCCCACCCCCGAGAGGTTATGCGTATTCCAAGACTGGCTTCGCAATCCTTACCACCTTGTGCGTTGCTTTATCATAGTAAGCGCTGACCTTCCTCGCAATTCTCTTGAGGGGCTTTTCTTCATCCTCGATAACTTGACCGTTGACGACAGTGCAAGCCGCTGGCCTGTCCTTGTAGGTCGGAAACACGCCTTCGTCGGTAGCGTGCCAACCGTCGCAGTCGGTCACATCGTAGATGTAGATGTTGAGGCCCTCGGGAAATGAGAACAAGTGGCCCCAGTCTCTCGGGGCTTGCTTCTCGACCCCCACGACAGCCTTGAGGATGTCGCTGTCTCGGCACCAAGTTGAGCCGCAGCCGATTGGGGCAAACGCGAGGTAGCTCTTCACCTTGGCTTGTGCCATGATGTCTATTCCTTCTTCACAATGTCAAAGACCCCGCCGCTGTAACGGCGGGTGTCACCCCCGAG
>Ga0181355_1001047_pt1 | contig 12180 bp, 6 predicted proteins | sample Fa13VDMM15DN_FD_130099 | JGI IMG/M metagenome (GOLD analysis project Ga0181355, IMG submission 130099) | Freshwater viral communities from Lake Michigan, USA - Fa13.VD.MM15.D.N | ecosystem: Environmental > Aquatic > Freshwater > Lake | place: USA: Michigan | collected 2013-09-23 | reverse complement strand
TGCAGTACGTAGATTAGTGCTGGTCAATGCTTCGATTACATCAATGTTGTTGATGGTCGCACCATTGGCAAAAATTTCGTTAGGCTGGCTGCGAATTTCGTACAGGTCACCAAAACTCTTTTGTTGGTCCAGGGGAACTAATACCACTGAACTGATGATGGTCCCCAGTTGACGGTGCAAATATGCAGCTAGTTCTGAAAAGTAAAAAGTGTCGCCAAAATTCCATTTGTCAATACTAAAGTAATTGTTCATTTCTGCTAACACAGCACTCTTGATTTCACTGGTGCTGGCTACAGAATTTTGAGCACGAATAACTTTGATTGTGGCTCGCAATTCCTGGGCGGCCTTTAATCCAAACAATGGTTTAAACACCACACTGTTGACAATCATATTGTCACTTAACATTTTATAGTCTTGAAGCCCTTGATACTCAGTGCTGAGTTCATCAATCGTGGGCACTGTAGGTTGGAGCACAGTCCCTGTGGTATCACGTAACCAATTTTGGTAAGCAGTATAGTAACTCAATGTAACCACATACAAATCAATAATGTTTGTTGATCCTGGATCAATTCTGTTGGTCAGTGGTGAGTTATGACGATATTGGAAGTACAATGCTTGACGACCTGTTCTAGCAATCCATCCTGACACCGATACAATAGTTCTAACGTTCTCCACATTGATGCTGAGCTGATAGAATTCATCTTCACTATAGGCATAGAACACTTGTCCCGGTGTCCAGGCAGTTTTGTTTAATTCAATTTCATCATAAGTGGCGTAGTCATATGTCACAACACCTTCTTCAACCAATAAATAACGTTGTAAATTATCAAAGTCCACAGTTTGTTGCAAGAATATCAATGGTCCAGGATTGGTGTCAGTGCCCACGACTTCGTTAAAGAAATCAGGATTGTCAGGGACGCCATCATTGTCGCTGTCTCGATAACTCACTAGTACTTGGAAATCATCAACATAGCCATCGCTTTCTACTGGTTGTCCAATAATGGTGGTGTAAATATCACCAGGCAAAGATTCAGTTGAGTCAGGTTTGGTATTCACGGCCAATACATTAATAAAGTCTTTGATAATTGTGCCAGTTCGGCTGTCATAGATCAATTGATCTTCATAAAAGAAGAAGCGTGTTTGCAACACTGATCCAAAATTGTAACCCAGTCCGCGGAATGTGATTGTGTAATTTTGATTTTGCACAGTGAACGCCACCAACCACGATGCGTCTAATCCGTTGCCTGATGTGTTGCCAGCGTACTGTTGACTCCAGGCAGTGATATTTGATTCTGTACCATAATTCAAATTGGTACTGGTAATCAAGTACCAGGTATAGGGGGTGTAGTTGGTGATTGCCAAGGTGCCATCATTATCGTACCCCAGACCAAATTCACGATTCAACAAAATTTGTTGAGTCATTTGTTGTTGTACGCTGGTGGATAAATCTGTCACAAACAACGGGATAATTGTATCAATTATAGCACCAGTGGGCACAAAGTTGTTGATAGTAACTGGCCCTGTGCCGTCGGTAAAGTTGCCCAGGCCGCCGTTGTAACCATCACCCACTACCAATTGTGCGCTGGCCCAGATTTCCATGCGTTCATCTGCTCGCATTGCAGTTCCTTGCACCAGTCTATTGTTGCGATCAAAATAATAGCCAGTGGGTGGGATGAATTTCATCAATGCACCGGGCACCACATACTTGAACACTGTCGTGGTACTGGTGCCCACTGCAATAGGAGTACCATTGGGCCAAGTGGCACTATTGGTTGTGTTTCTAAAATAACCAGTGGTTTCATTTGCCAGGGTTGTGCTTTGATTCCAAGTGAATCCTGCTGTGTCTCCGGTGTTTACCAGTTCTCTTGGAAAGTTTTCATAATAGAACTGTTTTACCGTTGGACCAATTAACGCTGGTTGAACTTGATTGGTAATGACATCGGCAATGTCATTGCGATTGGTCCAAGAAAACAGTATGGTGGGCAATATATTGTTTTTCCACAATGCACCATCACTGCTGAAAGTATTGGTTGAACTATACTTGCCAGTATTGTCCACAAGGTCAAGATATCGACTGGTACCAATACTTGCGCGATTCAGTGCTTTTGATTTGATAATACTGTTGTAGGCAGTGTATGGAAAGAGATTGTAATCTTCACCATTGACCATGCGGTTTTGTGTGTAGTAACGAGCAGGCGCACGTTGTTTGATTTCAGCAATGGGCTCACGTGCCTGGCTATTACTCACAGGACGTGTGATGCCACAAGTGAATGTAATGGTCTGCAGGTTGCCATTACGATCAGTATAACTGATGGGCAACACAACGTTTTGCATTTCTTCAGGATTGATAATATATTGCAATCCATTGCTTGCGCGAACATACGCACGAAATATGCCCACTGGAATTTTAGAAAACACACCATCACCAAAAATTAAAGTTATTTGATCATTGGCTCTTGAAGTCACAGCATAAGTGGGCAACAGCTCAGTAGATCTTTCAGCTGCTGATTGATAGATGTTGTCAACAAACGTCCACTCTTGACTGATGTTGCCCAGGTTATCTAACTGAAACAACCAACGGTCCTCATTATTCACACCTTCAATATTGATGTCTACTGTGCGATTGGAAATGCGCTCGCTCAAGTTAAAGTCTTGATTCTGTAGAATACCTTGTTTGAACAGGAAAAAGTAGCCAGTATTGGCACTTTGAAATCCCAACTGATCATTTCTAAACAGTACATTGAAACTGGTATTGGGCTGTGGGCTGGGCTCATACACATAATCTCGGCCAACACTGGTTGATGTCATGGCTTCAAATGGCATGTTGACTCCGTCCACTGTGGCTGAGTAGGGAATTACTGGCAAGAATCCAGGTACCAAGTTAATGGCATATTCATCTGTGCGCACACCTAGTATGGTTTGACGATTTCCAGGACGTCCTACTTTTTGGCTGTCAACCAAGCTGGCATTGACGATGGCAGTGAATTGTTCTTGCCAGTCGGTGTTGGTAGGGTCGGCCCAGTTGACAGTGACATTGCTCAAGTTTACGCCATTGTAGTCCACAACATTTTCCGTTGTGGTAACGTTGAATACTTTGAGAAGACCTTGGGCTTCAGTATTGCGTTTGGCGGTGTAACTTACCAAATTTGCCAACCGTACTACCGAATCTCTGCGCTCAGCCGTGTCCATGTAGTTTTCACGGGTGTTTAAGTCTGTGCGGAAAGCCAGTGCTTGTCCCATAAAAGCCATGACATCCAATAATGCAATAAATTCACTTGATTCAATGTAGTCATTGAATGTTTCGGGATAGTACAACCGCAAGTAGTCAATGAAACTTTTGCGTAGAGTTTCAAAGTCGTAGCTTTGAAAGTCAGCTTCGCGATAGGTTTGATAGATCTGTTTCCAATCCTCTACGCCAAATATTGCTGTTTGTCTTGTGGTTGTTGCCATGGTTCTCTCATCTGTGCTTTATTTATTGATAAAGAAAACGGCGCAGTTATACGTAGCTGGCTTGTCGAGTCTGTTGATCAAAGAACACATTGAGAATTTCGGCATTGGTAGTCTGTACAACTGTGAGTTCTATTTGTAACAGTATACCATTTTCTTGGGGGTATGCCTGAACGTCATTTATTATTACTCTAGGGTCAGTACCACACACACGTTGAACTTCAGCTCGTATGTCTTGTTGCAGTTGTTCAACTTGATTTTCAAACAAAAAATCATAAATTGTTGTACCATATCCTGGACGGCCAGGTAACTCACCTTGACGGATGTTAAACGCATTCAGCAGATCTCGCTGAATCAATGGATAGTCAGTTAGAGTAAACTTTTTGTTTTGATTGATGGTACTAAAGCCAATAAATGTGGTCATGTTGATATTTATGGATTATCTGCCCCCGGCTCTGCGCAGATTTACTAGATACAATGTGCTTATGTCGTCAATCAATGCCAGCACTATGGCCAGGCCAGAATCCACAGTGGCAATGAATTCAGTATAGGGTTTGCCAGCTATATCTTTTTGCAATGATGCGTAATCTTTGGCCACAGTATTCAGACTCTTGAGAATGGCATTATACTGTGCAATCAAGGCACCGGCTGTTTTAGCAGTAACTTCTTGTAACTTGTTGTCTAGGTCGGCCAGTTTGATTTGTTGCTGATTGGTCAATTTGATTAATCTCTTGTTTTCTGCAAACAATGGAGCCGGCGGCGGCACCGGCCCACTGTAATCTATAGGCGGAATTTTGTCATTACCAAACACTCGCCCCATGGCAGCGGTCAATGTTTCGCGATTCACAGTGTCTGTTGCTTCGCCTGGTGGTGCTTGTTGTAGCACAGCATCATTGAGTTTTGAGTCTGCTGATCCGACGGCAAATTGTGCCTCTTTAAATCGTGTATCAAAACCAGCTTGTTTGTCTGGCGGTAAGTTGCCCTTGACCCAATCAACACCGCCTGCACTGCCCTTGGCAAAGTTGGCTGATACCCCAGCCAACTCTTTGGTATTGAGACTGCTAATTGGCACACCAATTGCGGCTGCAGATGCTAGGCCAGAACTCATTAAACTTTGCTGTGTTAAATTTTGTGATGCAGGATTGCTTAAAAATCCATCAAGATTATTAATGCCGCCCTTGCCGGTCCATACTGCAGGACTTTTCAACACAGATGTCAAGTCGTTCGCCCCTTGATTGAGATATGTGCTGGCAGTTCCGGGTTTGAGTAATCCTGCTGATTCTAATTGTGTGGCATCAAATCCGTATTTGCCACAGCCAACTGAATTATTGACATCGGTGAATCCTTGTCCAGTGCCGGTACCAACTGCGGCCATTGTGGCACGAACATCAGTGGTACTGAGCCCAGCCATGGGCAACAGTGCTGGTGCTGTTGTGGCAAAATCAGCAGTGCTGATGCCATTTGTAACTGGGCTGCCAAACAAACTACCAATTTTGGCAACAGTTTTTTGCAGTATTGATCCGACAACAGCAATTCCAGTGGTACCGGCTGCCAGTGATTGCTTGGCAGTGTCTGCTACATTTGTGAAAGAATTCAGTGCGCCAGTACTAGTTCCTGGAAATCCTGCATTGCTTTGAGCCAGCATTGCCTGCGCTGCCGGAAGCCCATCAGCGGCTTGTGTTTTTGCACTGAGGACATCGCCTGGTGAGAATCCAGTTAAGCCGCCCGAGCCAGCCTGTTTCTGAAAAATTGCATAGGCTTCGTCTCGTGTCATGCCTGGTGGGCAATCTAGATCAAATGTCTTTGCGGTTGCTGTAGGATCCGGCAATCCAAACTTTTTTGCTATTTCTGCAGCCTTGGCTTTCTGTTCAGGGGTGGCTTCTCGAGTTGGTGTTGTAGATTGTACGGGGCCGCGTCCTGTGGCGGATTTGCCGTCATCTGTGGGTCTGGGAGTAGGAAGTGGATCAAGTCCTCGACTCAAGCGTTGGTTGTTTACTCGATCCCATACTATGGGGTCGTTGCCCGAATAAGTCAATTTGTTATCAGGTATGCCGGGACTGAGTTTTGATTCAAAACTGTTGACGTCTGCTAGTGAAAAAGTAAAGGTACTCATCGTGCTCTTATGGTTACTCCAGCTGGCACAGGCACAGCGCCTGGAGGAGGCGAAGGTTTGCCTTCTTCTAATTTGATTTTTACATCCACACCTTTGTTGTGATATGGGTAAGGTTCATGTGTGGGTGCTCTAGGCACAATGGTCTTCAATGCGTCTGGATCAACTTGCCAGCCTTTGCTGGTACTAAATTTTGTATCATCTAACTCAATAGTGGCAATAGGTTTGGGCGCAATCACAGTAGGTGCTGTGGGCCCATTTAGATCAATGCCGCCAGCAGTGAATTTTAGATCGCTGCCACCAAGCCACGACCCACCTGCGCTTTGCAATGCCATGGTGCCATCCGCTCGGACTCCTATTGTGGCTTTGCTGTAAATTTTAAAATCTCGTTGCGCAGTGATGTTGAAGTCGGTGACTGCTTCCATTGTGGTGCTTTTTTCACTCTTGACTTGTATATTGCCACCGGCGTACATGTTGATATTACGGTCAGCATGAAAATTTATATCGCCTTGTGTGCGTATGTTTACTGAGTTGGTACTGAATATATCTACTGTGCCTTCTCTACCAAACTCCAACCATGTTTGCCCATTGGCATGTGTAATGTAGAAAAAATCATCACTATCATTCATGGTGATCTGATGGCCCTTGGGTGTGCGCAATCTAAACAAAGCGTTGTTGCCTTGAAGATCACCGTCATCCATCACCAGCGTGTGACCGCCCATGCGCCCAATTACTCGAGCATCTGCGGGCTTGAGTTCATTGTTTTGAATTTTTTGGCGTATGTCATTGGGCTTCATGCCACCTTGGAAGATGGGTATACCTGGAGTACTAATGCCAAACACAGCACTGGGAGTCTCACGTTGGCTGCTGGATTTTATGGGACCACGCTCAGGGTCGTTGGCCAGGCCTTGCTGGAACATGGCCCCAGCGACCACAGCCTGTACAGGTTTGGGTTGATCAAAAAATCGCCCATTGTTTATAATAAATGTGTTGGTGGTGTTGATTTCCGTCACTGGCAACAATGGTGCATCAGCAAAATATGTTTCTTGATTTTTATTTCCTGTAATATACTTGTTACTGCCACCTATGGCTGGCACCATTGCACCTACACCGTTGTCAGGCACCACCCCAATGTAATATCCCAATTGCCGGTCACCATTGACAAATATACACAACACTGTGATACCAATATCTGGGGGTGTAAACCACATGCCATATGAAGTTTGATTTCCAGGATACGTACCTACACCAGCGTCTGGCGTGAGATTTGGCGAGGTGCTTCCAAAAAAACTAGGCAAGTAACTTACTGTGGTCCATTTAACTGGGTCGTTAGGGTCACCACCGGCAAAAACATCAATATAAACTTGTAGTCGGCCGCGGCGTGTTGGATCCACATTATTTTTTACAATGCCAGAAAATGGGCCAAACTGAGAAGACATACCACCACGATCTTGTTTGTAGTTTGCTGGTACTCCGCGATTTCTAATAATTTCTTCCACGTTTTTTCCTTAATTGTCTTTTGCCATGTTTTGTATCTTTTGAGATATATTGTATAATGTGGTATTTAAAGGCAACGGGGCATTGCTTCTAATAGACGGAACACCTGCTGATCCCACAGTCCCGTTGATGCCATTTGCCGCAGTGGCTCCCACAAGGCCTGCTCCGCCGGCCAACACATTGACTGGACCAACTCCTGGTCCTGTGGGTGCTTGTGGATAACTTGCTGGTGCAATAGTGTCAGCTGGGGTTATAATATTAAATGGTGTGCCACTTATGGCTGCTGCTGAATAGTTAGGATTAGAAAATATTGGGGCAGTTGGCGTTCCAGTCCCTGCAAATACTGCACTGGCTTGATTCATTGCTGACCGCGCTGTGGGCATTTGCGGCGTGACCACTGCTGATCCTGATGCAGTTACACTTGCTCTATTTCCTTGTCTGGCAAATTTAGCATCTTCTGCGCGATTTACACTGTCATCTTCTACCACTTCTGACGTGGTAGAAGATCTTGTGCCACCTGCTTTCTTTGTTTCCGGTATGGGAATCGTGTACAATATTCCAGTAAGAGTTTGTTCAAATTTGCCACCACGCAATTCAGTTACAACTTTGTTGGCAACGTATACGTTAGTTTGTTGCGGTGTATGTGGTTGATTACCTGGTCTAGAATACGGGTCTGCTAGGCCTGTTGATAAATTGTAATCCTCAGGTCGTTGCCAAACAATTTCAAATAGTACCTGACTGCTGTCAAAATTTATCGTACCATCAGGTAAGAAAGCACTGATTTCAAGATCTGCGGCTGTGACTCCACCCATCAAACTTCCTTGTTGTATCCATGCTGGGTCACCTATGATTTTCATAGTGGTTCCGCCTGGTTGATCTATTGCGTACAGATACTCTCCAGCATTGGCTCCTGGTTCGTTTTGTTTAGAGGGAGCGCCTTTACTACTTTCTTGACTTGCTGGACTGTACGTGTACTTTATTATGTCTTTGGTGTTGCTGGACACCTTGTTTCTCAGTTGTTGGTCACCACTTAGAGTGTCTGGTCCACCAGATATAGTCATGGTATAGGCAGCATTAAAATTGGCGGTAAAATCCAATACCGCAGTATTTTCACCTGTAAACCAATATGGATAACGTTTGTGAACCCCACGGAATGTGCCCCGGGGGAAATATCTGCTGTCAAAATCGGGAATTTGATATTTGTTAATAATGTATATTACTTTGTAAGCATAATCTCTTCTAGATCTATCATACTCGAGTGGAATGGCCTGAACAGTAACATTGTACCATTCCACTGGCTTGTTGTTGGCACTTTCACGGATTGTCTCGTTGCCTTCTGCATCATATGTGGTGAGAGCCTGTTTGTAAATATAACTTGAATTTCTAATGGCATATTCTATGGCTTGACTCATTTGCGTGCCAGCAGTGATACTCCAATTGCGTGCCGTGGTGTTCATTGCCCCGGCGTTTTGATTCAATGCTTGAGTGGGATTCTCACTAGCGGCGATTCCCAATGGAACACCGTTTTGGTCTATGATTGTACCCGGTAATATAATGGTAGCATTTTTTATATCTTCAGCACCGTTTGCAAAAATTACCTCATATTCATCTGGTACAAGATATTTGTGTTTGTCAAATACATGTTGCAGCGAGAATGTTGTCATGGCCCCTGCCAGACCGCTCTTAAGTGTTTTTTTGGTAGTTGGTGCAGAATCAGCTTTGGCTGGTGCGCCAGCAACAAATTTTTCTGACGCAGAATTCATTGCCGACTGGGCTGGTGCAACTTGCGTATCAACTCGAGCACTTCCAGCAGCGCCTGTGCTGCCTGCGTATCCTGCGCCGACAGTGGTGCTATCACCTGGACTACTTCCCGGTGCGTTGATTGGTGTATACGACCCAACTCCGCTCAATAGTTCTCCCACAGTTTGTGCGGTGAGCTGCACATCGTACGGAATTGTACCTCGACTGGTGCCAAGTGCCACAGTATCTCCAACTGGCACACATTCAAAATCGTAATTAACTAGTTTGTTAGTTACACTCCAGTCAATTTTACGAATTTGGAAAGGAATAAATTTTTCCACGATAGACTTGGTATCTGACAGTCCATATTCATCTGGAGCAGTTTTTCCAGCAACAAGATTACCATTGATATCATAACCATACCAACGTATGACCATGAGATACTGAGCCGCCGTATAATTTATTGATTGAACATCCGCACCAGCATCCAAGACTTGTACCATGTCTTGCACTGCATCATACAAGCGATCCAACAGTGTAATGTTGCTGGGCTCTATTACTGTGAATTTTAAATTCCTAACCGAGTGTGCTGCTTGTGTTTGTTTGCCTGCTATTGAGTTTTCAAAGGTAACTGACTCAATGTAAAAGTCTTGGGGGAACGCAGGATTTCTACCAGCATCGGGCGCATTATTTCCCGGGATGCCAGCAGCCACGTCCTGATTAGCGTCGTTTAGATTTGTTGGTGTATACCCTGGAGCTTTAGCGCCTTGAAATCCGCCTACATTGTTGGGTGCGCCACCACTTTGAAACAACAAATTATATCCATTGACATTTTTTTTCCGGGTCATAATCAGTTGACTGTATTGTTTTGGGCTTAACAAATATACTGATGCAGTCCACGTGTTGCTGGCAAAATTGTCCAGGATGTTGGGTCTTGGGGTTATAAAATCCAACGTGTTAAGGTTAGATTGTTTATTGGCGTTGACTGGTGTGGTTGTGGTTGACACTGGCGGGTTGTCATCCGATGCTTTGTTGTTGTTTTTTTGTATAGAAGTCAGTACATTGGTATTGGTTTGGTTTACAAAGGCCTGTGCAGATGCTGCTGCAGGCGGAGTAGCAACACCAAGTGCGTTGAGTACGCTGGCGTTGGTTTGAGCTGTTGTAGCAGCTCCTCCCAGCCCCGCAACAGTTGGTGCAGTTTTGATGTAGTCACCAATCTGTCGACGTTGTTCTTCAGCATTGTCTGGCAATACTGGCGGGGCTGGTATGTACTGTCCTGCGAGCGTGGTTGCCATTGTTTAGAATCCCAGGGTTGATTTGAGTGTGGTAATCTTGGGCAGATAGATAATGGTGTTTACAACAAAATCCAGTGGAGGTTTTGTTAGTGTGTTGGGATTGCGTTGATAAAATACCCACCACAGTCTGGCATCGCCGTAAAGATCATGTGCCAACAGGTCTGGGCGGTATTGATATGTGAGATTTATTTGAAATCCAATATCATCACTTTCTTTGGGAATAGGACGATTGATCATGACGTCTAAGAAAAATTGACTGTACCCCGTGGCAAAGTATGGACTGGTGGCATCGTAATTTGTGCTCATTACCAGAACCCTCCTCTCAACGAGCTACCATTGGCATAGTCCTTGAGACTAAATTGCTGGCTGACTTGGTTACGTGTTTGTATGGGCAACAATGTTAATTGTATTTCTATTTTGGTGGGCACGTATGTGGCATTGCTGGTATTGTACACTGCTTGTTGCACCACACCCGGTTGTCCGCCGGGCTTGGCCCCAGCGCCGCCCGGCAATGCACCTTTTTTCAATAGATTTCCCAATAAATCAACTGCATTGCCCAATCGACCTAATACTGAACTAATTGTGTTGGAGGCTGCGGCTGCTGCAATTGGTACTCTGCGATTCAGCAAGTTTTGCCCATAGTTGTTGGGCTGAATACGCACATAATCAACGTCATTGGGCATAGTATAATTGAAAGTTTTTACCACACAAGGATGTCCGTTGAATTGATATGGGCCAAATCCTGACAAGTAAACCAAGGGAGGTGGCGCACCACGTTCTGCGTCTTGTCCATAAAACATTTTTGTCACACTACGAAAAAAGTGTATCACTGCCAACATGTATGCAGCTTCTGTGGTATCTTGTGCGGTGAATATGCCATTGAGACTGATATCACCGGTGTTGCTGCTTTTATAAAACTGTCCACGATAGTTGCTGTGAGTTAAATCAGTGGTATCATAATTGGCATTGTAAGAGGTAGTAATACTTGGCGTGTATGGGAATATAACCCCGTCACTGGCCTTGAGTGGGGCCAAAATTGATGTTGAATCAGCAGATTTGTAGAGATACGTTGCGCTTGGGGCCAGGCGCAATCGCACACGCCAATCACCGTTGGCCGACTGCCCCAGTCGAGCTTGTAATACTGCTTGTTCTTTTGCTCGTGCTATTGCGGCTGCTTCGGCGGCTGCTGCGCCGCGATTTAATCTAGCAGTTTCAGCAGTGCTTTCGTTGGATGCTGCGTCAGCAGCGTCAGCTCCTCCACGAGCCAGTCTATCAGTTTCCGCGGCGCTTTGATCAACAGCGGGATCCACCGGCGGAGGCACACCAATGGCTCTCAACACGCTGGTACTGGTGTTGGCATTGGCGGCGGCGGCGACAGCAGCAGGATCGTCAACAGGCACATCTAATCGCACTCCCTGTGCTCGAGCAATGCTTTGTTCAGGAGTCAACAATGCTTGATCACCAGTTTCGTTCACTGGTGCAGGTGAGTCAGTTGTGACCAATTCTTCGCCAGGGGCAAGGCTTTGTTCCGGAGTCAACAATGCTTGATCACCAGTTTCGTTCACTGGTGCAGGTGCATCAGTGGCAACTAACGGAATTGCCACTTGAGGTTGTACTACAACTGGTGCGGGCTCAATGGTTTCAACAAATTGTGGTGGTGGAGCCGGAGTCTGTACTTCAGCAGGTGCTGTCTCCGGCCGAGCTTCAGTGGGCAGTGGGGTTGCCGCTGGTGTTGGTGCCGTTTGCCCAGATTGCTGTTGTTGGGCAGCACTGGGGGCAGTTGGGCTTAGAAATGAAGTGCCTGTTTCAGGATTTTTATATCGATATTGACCAGAGTTTGCATCTACACCTTCAAATTGGCCAGTGGCAGGACTTTGACTAGTGGCCACTTCAAGTTCACGTGTGGTGGTTTTCTGTTGGGCCCGTAACGCATCTCTTTGTGCTTGAACAGCATCACGTTCAGGACCATCAGGCAATGCAGCAGCTTTATTTCGTAAGGCTACTAATTCCAGCCGTTCGCGTTCTATCTTTGCTTGTAGTTCTGCCGGTGTTGCCATGTTTTTATTCCCTTGTGTTATTTACCCAATTCTA
>Ga0181355_1001041_pt1 | contig 12204 bp, 9 predicted proteins | sample Fa13VDMM15DN_FD_130099 | JGI IMG/M metagenome (GOLD analysis project Ga0181355, IMG submission 130099) | Freshwater viral communities from Lake Michigan, USA - Fa13.VD.MM15.D.N | ecosystem: Environmental > Aquatic > Freshwater > Lake | place: USA: Michigan | collected 2013-09-23 | reverse complement strand
TACCCACCCAAAGCAAAGGTAGCGGGGTAGGTATAGAAGCAGAAATAAAAAATATTGAACAAGAGCGGGACTCAGAGATAGAAGCCATTGAAAGCACGTTGCCCGAATTAGAGTTTGTGGAGGAAGGTAATTTACCAAAGGTTATAGAGAAGACCGGTAAATTCGGCAACAAGATTATCGGCCTGCCTAAAAGCGAGTGGGTAGAAGTGCCTGACGGAGCATTGGTAAAAAAGCAGGCTGAAATAAAAGACCGAAGCGATAAGTTGAATAAACTGATGGATTGTTTAACAGGTAAAAAATAAAAAGTTGGCAAAGGAACTAAGTAAGGAGGAATACGAAGAAATCGTTGCTGAAAAAAGGCATAGTGAACTCAAAGCGGTGTTGGGAAAGGTGGCTGCTTCATTATCTGAAAAAGACGACAAGGCGGTAATTGATGCCATAAACGGACAGGGTGAAAAAATGGCTAAATTAGTAAAGGCAATCGAAAGTATACCTAAGCCCGAAAGTCCTGTTGTCAATATCAATCAGGAAAAAGTAATATCTTCGGTAAATGAAATGTGTAAGGAGATAATCGAATCGAATAATAAGGTAATTGCAGCATTGGAAAACAGGTTATTACCTGACACCTTTACTTTAATTAAGTCATTCGGGGGAGTTACTGAATCGGTAAAGGTTAATTATAAGCCTGCAAATCAAATGACAATTTCAAAACCTAAATATCAGGCGTAATGGATAATACAATCATAAATGCACCGACAACGCCCGGACAAACTATTGCCACAAAGGATATTGGTGGCGTGAACCACGAGTTAGTAATTTTGGAATTTTCGGACGGGGTAGGTGGGGCAACAGAAGTTTCAGACGCAACACCACTTCCTGTTACCGATGCTGCCGTACTTGCAAAACTATCTTCCGACCCTGCAACACAAACAACATTAGCGGCTTTATTGGCGAAGGTTATTGCAGCACCATCAACCGAAGCGAAACAAGATGCTACCAACGCTTTACTTACAACGATTGCTGCAATTACACAACCATTAACAGATACACAACTTAGGGCAACCCCTGTACCAATTAGCGGAACAGTTACCGCAAATACAGGGTTATCACAACCGCTTACCGATGCACAATTAAGATTAACCCCTGTGCCTGTTAGTGGTACTGTAACGGTTGATACGTCTTTACTATCAACAGCATCTAAACAAGACCAACAAACAGCATTAATAACAACGCTTAACAGTCTTGTAGAAAATTTAAACAGCTTAGTAAATATATTGCTGCCATTGGGTGCAGCTATGAATAGTGGCGCACCTGCATTAAGGGTAAATCCAATAGCATCTGTATCAACGGCGGTAACGGGTTCTGTAACGGCAACGGTTGCAAGTACGGTGGTTAGTTCATTGACGAATTTTGGTACGGGTATTCCTGCATCTGAAATGGCAAATGATTTTAATAATTTATTAGTTGAAATGGCAAATATTAACAACGTAACAATCTAAGAAAATGGCAGAGGCACAATTAAATATCCCGATATTAAATCGAAAAGAATGGCAAACAATGATGCCTGCAATTACAGCAACAGCAGCAGGGTCTTTTGTAGCAGCAGATCAGTCAGGTCTGCAACGGTATTCATTGTATATGTTATCAGGAACGGTTCATTATTTATACGATCACATGAACGATGACTACTTACCAATAACATCAGGAGCATTTGCAGGAACTTTTGTTGCAGGATCATGTGGTTGTTACCATCCCTGGTCAGTAACATTTACGGCAACAGGTGGAACTACAACTACGGTTAACGTGGCAGCAGCAACTTCAAATATAAGCGGTTTAGTTGTAGGGGCTGAAATAGAATTTTTGTCAGGAACGGCAGCGAACTTAGGACAAAGAAGAACGATAACAGCCATTGAAATAGCAGGTGGTACGGGGACAACAATTATTACTTTCAATGCAGCACCGGGGGCAGTCGTTAATACTGACACATTTAGGATTTCATCAGGCAGTTTCTTTGTGCTTGCTACCGGAACTTTGGCATCAGGTTCTTTTAAACGTTGGGATATTGCAACGGCTGTTTGGAGTAACTTATCAATAACCACATTACCTGCAACGTGGGGAACGGATGGAAGGATGGTTACACCTGCGATATTAGCCGACTTTTACGATTCAGGAACAGCAAGTGCAGGTGCGGCAACAACTTTAACCGATGCAACAAAAGCGTGGACAGCCGACCAATGGATAAACGCACAAGTAAGGATAACAGCAGGAACAGGCATAGGGCAGATAAGAAGGATAACCGATAATGATGCAACGAGTTTAACGGTGGCATCATGGACAACCAATCCCGATGCAACAAGTACCTACAAAATAGAAGGTGATGAAAACGCTATTTATGTTTTAGGCAACAACGCTGTAACGATGTACAAGTATTCAATATCAGGTAATACATGGGCGGTGGTTGCACCTACAACGGCAAGGGCAGGCGCACCGATAGCAGGTATGAGTGCAGACTTTGTAGGGAAAACAGGAGATACCGTTTGGGCAGATATTACGGACATAAAAGACGGCAGATATATTTATTCATTAAGAGGTGGAACGGCTGTAATTGACCGATACGACATTGCAGGTGGAACGGCAGGCGCAGGGGCATGGTTAGCAATAACATATTCACCCGCCTTACAAACTTTTGCAACGGGCGATAGTTCTTTTTGGGATTACGAAAATATTATAATAGCAAAAGAAGGAACGGCAGCAATACCCCAAAGATTTTATAAATACAATGTAGTTGACAATACCTTTATGCCATTTTCAAGCGATTGGTATTTTGGTGGCGCAGCTTTATTGGGTAATAAAATTTGGGTAAAAAAATTATCATCAACAGGACTTGTAAGGTGGGTATATTGCCTTCAATCAACAGCAACTAATTTAAGAAGAATAATGATATACTAATGTATGCTACTTACTATTTTGTCAAATTTGGTGATGATTACTCCGGCGGCACCGCCAAATCAACCATCAGGCGGCGGAGGTGGGGTTACAACATCAAGTTACTATGATAACACAAGAGACAGGGAGGCAAAAGAATTAAGAGAACGGATATTAATAGATGATAGTGAAATTATATCCATTGTAGAAATTTGCTTAAAAACAACAATTTTTTAAAATGCCAATAGATTGTTTAGTACATATAAAAGGTAACGACCAACTTGAAAGTTATTTTAAGGGGGTAAAGACTAAGGGCGAAGCTATTGACTTGGCAAGAAATTACCATGAAATATTGCATAAGGAATTAGAAGATTTTAAAAAATCTATTGATCCAAAATACACAAAAAAGCCTTTTGTAAAAGCAGATAATTCAAAACAAATTGAAGAAATAAAATCCAACTATCAAAAGAAAATAGACGAGGCGATAAGGCTTGATGACAAGAGAAAAAGTGATGAGGATATTGTTTCTGTAGCTGTTAACGTAGCCCCTCTTTTCAGTACCAAGGTTGACAATCAGGCTCAGGCAGCGCAACTTCATAACAGCCCATTCTATAAAGGGTTTAAGGAAAGGGTTAATACAATAGCAGGCGGCTTTGGGTTAGCCGTTGTTAGGCAAGATGACGTGGTGGGTGCTTATAATGGCACAACCGAGGTTACGAATGTGGTAACAGTTCGTGGTAAATTCTCAGACGTTGTAAAGTTTGCTGCTACATTTGGGGCATTAACTCCGGAGGTGCAAGACTCAACCATTGCGTCAATGTACGTAGAGGCTGGCAGTGAAAAGCATAATGCGGACAGGGTGGGCGTAGGTATTGATAACGTAATGGCGGCTAAGATGGCAGCCAAGGATGCCGGTTTTGACCAAGCGGGCTACACCCTTTTGGATGATGAAATTTCATTTTTCAATGTATTCGATTACCCAGTTGATGATTTTGATGGAAAAATCGATACCTTTGAATCTAAATATCAAGAATATGGAGGGAAAATCTTATCAGAAGACAGACAAGCACTCAGATTTAAGTACATTGACGCAGGAGAAAGGCAAGACATTATCACAGAGACTGAAGGAGAAACCTTACGACAACAGCAGGGTGGGGCAGGCTTTCGTGATGCAATGGCAGAAGCCAAAGAAAGAAACCAAAACTTCCTAATTTGGAGGGAACTTAACTCTTCCCCTGTGGTGGAAGAGTATAGGGTTCTGCGCCAAAAACAATTAGATTTAGACCAAAAAGGCGAATCCCTTTCAGTTACCGAAGCAAAAAAAATAAAAGAACTTGAAGCCGAAATACTAACTCCTCTCGCTTCCATAATATCTTCCGACGAAAATAGGTTTGAGTCTGCCAAGGCAGAGATTGAGGCTATTGCAGGTCATCTTTCACAAATTATATCAGGTGCGTTTAAGTCCGAGTTCGGTATAAAGAGACCGGAAAGGGCTGCTATAAAAGTTATTAGATGGTACGACTCACAGCCCAATAATATTGGGGACGGGGCTAGAACAAACATTATAGTTAATACAGACGGGGATGCCGACCTAGTGTTTAGTGAGGCTACAAAGTTGTATGGCACCCAAAACGACAGAACCGAGTACGAGAATACCGATTTAGGGTATCCGAAAAGGTTGATAGAAATCCGTACCTCCAACGGCAAAATCTCAGAATTACAGGTCATGACTCCGCAAGGGTATTTAGCCAAGGATGGGGTTAAGTATTTTCCGGACGATGCAAAGGGCAAGGCGGCTGAATCTTTAAAGGAGGTTCGGAAGCGTTTGGGGTGGGATATTCCTGACGGGGTAGGGCATTACTTCTACGAGATACACCGTGATGTCAATATTGATAAAAAATTAAGGACTCAGGCGGAGCCGGTAAGCAAGATGTATTACGATGCATTTCTTAATCCTGACTCTAAGGTTACAAAGGAGGAATTTTACAACGCAGTTTCAGCCTTTAAAAACAATGTAGACTCCGCCGACAAGTCGGAGTGGGACAAGGGCAATGAGGGTAAATCTCCGGCGGAACTTGATGCCTTTTTAGCAAACACAAAAAAAGAGGGTGGTGGCGATATATTGGAAAGGGCTGAGGTCACAAAGGAGGCGGAGGCTTTGTTTGTAGAATTAAAAAGTATTGATAAAATAGTGGGAGCCAAAAACAGGGCGATGGCTATAGAGGCTCTTTATTCAGGGGAACAGGCGAAGTACACTAAGGGTATGGTGGACAAGGCTATTGCTGTTAACAAAGATTATGATAGAATAGTAAGAGGGATGGAGGAGAGTGGGTTAATTACAGAAGAATGCACAATTTAAAATAGACAATGGCAGGATGTAAAATAAGAAATATCAAAACGGGCGAGGAAATTACCGAGGAGCAGTTTAAGGCAAAACTGCTCAACGGGGCTATGGACGACTGGTATAGGGTAGAGCCATCCCTTACCGTTAGTGAGTCAAATATAAAGATTGCAGACAAGGTTATTGCAAATATTATTGACGGAAAAACTACGCTCTCAAAGGCTCTTGATTTTATTTCCGGAAGAAACCTTTCGGAAGCAACGAGGGCTACCATAACGAACTATATACGGCAGCAGTTAGCAGAAAAAAGGCGTGGCACAAAGGATGGGCTTGAAGGCGCTGAGCGTGATGTGTATAACTCACTTGAAAGTAAGTTTCTAAACAAAGAGGTTAGCTATACTCAGGTGATGTATGACTTAGGTACACAGGTGGCTGCGGCAGAGCAGGCTGGCGATAATGCAGCAAAGGAGAAGTTTGAAAACATGAGGGATATCTTCTATAAGGAGAACTTCAAAAGGGCGCAAAACGATGCAAAGGTAGCCAAGACTAAGGATGTAAAAGATTTCAACGAAGAAATAAACGACACGAGACTTGGGTTGAGCGAAGACGAATTAAGGTTGTACAATCAAGAAGAAAGGATAACAGGAAGCGGAAAGGGACACTTCAAAAGGGCACAAAGCGATACGGTTGATTTTGTTAGCGACACGCAGTTGCAAGACCCGAATGATCAGATTGTTCAGGTGTTTAAATTGAACGAGTTTGGAGCAGACCTAAATAAGCTGCTGCTTAAATTTCAAATGCATTACGGCGCTGATAAATACCTTTCCGAAATGGAGAAGTTTGTGGCGGACGATAATAATCAATTGGATGCAAGGATATCGGTATCGACAATACTCAATAACCACTTGCGGAATCTTATTGAAACATCTACTAACCCAACAAGGAGAACCAAGCTGCAGGTATTAGAGTTAAGGAATGCGGCAGCTAGTCAGCCCATAGCGAGGCGGGTATCCTTAGCATTGAACGCTCTAAGAGCGTGGAATGGGCTTACGAATGCACAGCAGTCTTGGGTTGGTATTATTAACCCTGTTATGGCAAGCGATGCACAGGTTATACAGGAGGCTCTTGGGGATGACATATCAGACACCGATATGTTTAAAGAAGAGGATGGTGTTATTGAAGATGTACCTGACGATAAAGCAGATACGCCTGACGATAGTAAGCCGAAGAAAACGGCAGGCTTCTTTGCACGGAAAAAAGTTAAGTCTGAAGGTAAAAACATAAGCCTTCCCGACCCAAATGACATAAAGGAGAGAATAAAAAAACAGAAGGACGACTGTAAATAAAATATACACAGATGCTATCTTATAATTGTTTAATGAAGAATACTGCGTTGTACAATGATTTGCAGAAGTATGTAAAGAAGATAATGTACGACAGGGTTGCAAAGGGTCAAAGTGCAAGCCTGCGTAGTGTATTTAAGGCAGCAAGGGAGAACTCTACAATAAGAGACGTAGATATGAATACGGTGGGGCAGATGTATAAAGACCTGTCCCCTCAGCTTTCCGCTCAGGCAGGCAAAGGCGTACTTGATTCGGACTATCAGGTTGACAGGGTAACCGGACAGGCTATTAGGGAGTCGGTCAGTAAAATAATTAGCGACAAGAAAACAAAAACGTACAGAGAGGTGGGGCAGCTTATGCCCAGTTCATCCGTTATGAACGATATTTTAAAGATGTTCACCTCTGACTTTATTAGCGACAAGGATGTAGACAATAAGACAACAATGCGGGAGATGCAGGACGCTATCAGAAAGTCGGCTATGGCAATATTGAAAAGGAAGAGCGTGTCTACAGACAACAAAACCTTTGAAGAGATACTTCAGGAGGCGTTAAGGCTTGACCAGCTTAAGGTAAACGACCTTAACGGAATGATGAATACTATGGACGACCTGTTCAATCAGGTCAGCGAAGAGGTTGATAAGGTTTTGCTTAAAATGGAGGCATCTAAGCGGGGAATGTCCGCATTAAAGATAGCCGAGATTGATATGAGGATTGAACAATTAAGAAATTACACCGATAATATAAAGCAGGGGGCGTACACGTTAGCGTTGTCAGCGTCGGAACAACAGAAAGTTTTAAGGGGGATATTTAAAGAAAAGTATGGCAAGGAAATAAAGGTGAATGGCGTAAAAAAAACAGTCCTTGATTGGAATAAATTATTCTCGCAAAGTAAAGATTTCCGGCAAGATATTTCAGATGTGCTTACACCAAAGGGCTTTACTCCCGACCAAATTGACAAAATAACGGAGGCGTTACGGGCGCAGTATGACACACTTCGGGCATCGGCACAATGGAACAATGTGGCAAACAGGGCGCAGAACAAGATGCTCAATGATGACGACTTTCTTTCAAGGGCGGCGGCTCAGGTGGTAATGGGTAAAAACGGGGCTAACGGGCAGCCGTTTAAAAAATACGATCCTGAATTAAAGGCTAATGTCCCTGACCTTGAAAGATGGGAAAGGGAAAGAGGGCAGACAGTGCAAGAACTAAAGGACGAGATAAAAAATACGATACAAAATACACCAAAAGAGTCGGCAGATAATTACCTTATGTCCCTGAAGGATAAATCAAAGGTTCCGTATAAAATAACGGACGCCTCCGGTGTAGAAAGAGGGGACTTGGCAAGGTACGCTAAAGACAAGGGGCTGAGCGAGGAAGACGCATTGCAGAAATTAATAGACGCTGTATCCGACAGTGCGTCAGCCTACAGGCAGACTATAAGTGAGATGGCTAGGATGAATAACCCTGCTACCAAGATTACAAAGGGGGACTTGGAAAAGTTGGCTGGCATTCAGGAGAGACATGGATTTGACGAATTATTCAATGCAAAGGTGTATCGGATGCTTGGGCTTTCAGAAAGTGATTCAGATGCAGGGAGAAAAATAGAAGAGCTTAGTAAAAAGGTGAAAGAAATACTAGACAAGGGCGGAAAGATGTCAAAAATCAGCCTTGGCAAGATACTTGAAGATATGAACAGCGTATTGGAAATGTCGCAGGGGGACAAGAGCTTCTTCCTTAGATTTTCAAGGAATTTTGAGTGGTGGATGGGTAACAGGAATGCATATAGGATTTCAAACTACCTGAATATTGTGGAAAACAGCTTGGGTGGTGTATCTCAAATGATACAGACAGCGGCGCAGGCTGAAAATAAAGAGGTCGCAATGAAAGAGTTGGGGAAGGTGTGGACAATAATGAAGGATGTGGCACTTGGGGGAAAGCATTTTGACATGACGGAGGCAGAGAGGGTAAGCTACCTGTCTCACGAATATAAGTTTGACCCTAATAAAAGTCTTTCACACAATATAAAGGCTATGCTTGCCGTCATTCCCAATCTGGCTGTAGGGGTTCTTGATAGTGCGGCACACGCTTACGCTATGCGTGTTACCTTTCATAAGTCAGCGGTAAAGGTAAGAACTAGTAAGTTGTTTGAGGATGAGGTAAAGGGGTTAAAGGGTAAAGGGTTTTCAGATGCAGACGCAAGAAGGGCTGCAGGGAAAAATATTTCAAAACACAAGGAGCAGGCTATAGAAGATGTAGCGGATGCGTTGTACGATGATGCCGCTGAAAAGGCTGCACTTGAAAAGGCTGCCGAGGTGCTGAGGATATCAAGGGCAAACCCGTCTAGCCTTGAGATAAGGAGAGAAGCCGATAATTTGATGATTCAAAACATTGTCAGCAAGGGGGTAATCACTCAGGGGCAATTTGAGGCACTCCTAAGCGCATCAGACACGGTGGCAAAGAAAGCTATAGGAAAACAGTCCGCAGTGCCTTTTATAAGCCGATTATTACCATTGGTAACTGGATTGAGTACTGAGCAGAGGGGTCATAGGTCGAAAATAAAAAAACAAGTTCAGAATAGAGAATATACAAGCGCAGCAATCAATATAATGGCTAATGCAATAGTGATGAAGGGTATTTTCCCGTTCATCAATGGGGCAGCCAATTGGGGGGTTATTCAACTAAAAAAATTAGGGGCTGGTGCAGCAACAGGATTATTTGCATTAAATAAAAAGGATTTTAAAAAACAAATAGCTCAATCGTCTCAGATTAGCGATGCTGAATTAGAGGCTACCATGGAAACGTACAATACCGCAAGGAATGATATTGCATTATCTATTCAGGGGGCAATGTGGGCGACACTAATGGTTGGTGCAGCATTGGCGATACGGCACAGCGAGGGGGATGATGACGAGGATTTCTTTGAGTGGGTGGATGATTATATAAAGGAACTTTCTGAAGATAACTCAAAGAGGAAGATGGTTACAAGATGGATGCCCGCAATAGTACAACTATACAATATACTTAGCGGTAATGTAGTTGGTTCAACAAGGGCAAATGCAGTTGATATAGCTGGGCAGGCATTCGGGTACGGGATAATGGAAAGCCCGATAACAAAGGCGGTTAAGTATACCAGTTCAAAACATACGATGGCAGGCGTTGGTCAGACCCTTGGCGGCATTGTTGACTTTGGGGCGTATTATAACGCCTTTAATAGCTTCGTAGATTTATTTTCAGAACCACAAACTAGCAAGGTAAAAAGCCACGACACTTATTTAGGAAAGGGGCTTATGGGCGACTCTCCTGTAGGAGAGAGCGACTTTATAAACGGTATAATATCCGGAATGCTAGGATATAATTTCGCTCAGGATATCAATGAGTGGGCAGATTATGTGCCAAGTAAATAGGGTACGGTAAAATGTTAAATCGTAAATAAAGACAACACAAGGAACATTCTGTATTACAAAAATTGTTATTTATAATGTTAATGGGTATTTTTGGATTAAAATAAGCGTTTTTGACAAAGTCAATAAATATTTCTGTATGCACAATCAATGGTGAATTTTTGGAGTCCCCTGTTGACATGGGCTTTAGGTGCGGAATGCTTAATTATGTAGGGGTTGCAAATGTAAAGTCCTACGATAACAATACAGAGTGTATTGTAGTAAGAAAGGTGTTTACCTTCTTATATAAAAACAGCTTGTTTGGCAGCACGACATTTAAAAGTATTAGCGATTTTGTTGAATTTATAAACACAGAGTGTGTGCCATGTTCGGTGGATGTTTGCGGAGTAAAGATAAACGGATGTTTGTTCACTATAAACGGTTGCTCTGCAACCATAAACGGAGTATAAATGGCAGGTTGTAATAAAACATATAGGCAGTCAGCAAACGATGTAACTACCTGTCCAAATAATTCAGACGTTGTTCTTTTTGTTGATGATGATAATTTAGCCGTATTCAGAACATGGGAAACTATAAAAGAATGTCTTACCGCTTCGTTGGCACCACTTCCCCCACTCATAGGCGTTACAGGTGATGGCGGACAAAATGACCCTGTTGAAGATTCTACCTTTTTTCAAAGTACAGATTTAATTGGTTTAGGAAGTACTAATTCAGGTAGGATAGCTATAGTTGTAGACAATGTTATAGAATGGAATTTCGGAAGTAATCCTGCATTTACATTTGACAATAACACCGGATTAATAGATAGGTCACCAAATACATTTACATTGGGTAGCGGTATTTACATAGACCTAAATCAGTAATACTTTTTTATGAAGAAGATTTTATTTTCAATATTATTTTTAATTGCAACTGTAACAGTTTTCTGCCAATACCCAAGTACTCAATACTTAGGTAATAGTAAAACATTGGTTACTACAAAAGGTGCGCTTGGTTCGGATAGCGGTTATGTTTATGCCTATAATTTCCCCGATACTACAACAGCTAATTATGGTTTTTTAAAAGGGATTGCAGGAGTAACTATAAGGGCTAATGATATATTATACACACGAAATAACGCAAAAACAGCATGGATAGCATCAGCTTCAACAAGCTACGTTGATAGCAGTTTTATAATTAATAATTACTATAATTATGTAAACAATTCAAACGCTACAAAAGTGCTTAGTGGTAGCGTAGTATGGGATAGCCTTTTTGCTTTTCATAACACCCAAATATTTTATCTTATAGAAGGGCAATATGATTCAACAGCAGCAGGTACATTTTCCATTACGGGTAGCCATCCTACCGATGATAGGTACACCGTGATTTACGCTGACACAAGCGGTTTTTTAGGTTCGATTGACGGTTTGTCGGGCAATGGTTTACTTTCACCAATACCTACCGTTGATGCGCAAAGCCAAATATTATTGGCGACTTATTATGTACCACATTTATCTACGCAACCTTACTTAATTTCGAACGAAACGATTTATAAAGAGGATGTAGAATGGACGGTTAGCGGCAATGCAAGGGTTAATTCTGCCTACGCAGTTAACCCTTATGCGGGGCTTCTATCTATTAGAGACACCACGCTGCAAAATGCAAAGTATATTGACATTACCGATTCTACTACAACACATAATTTAGGTGACTACACCTATTTGTCTTTTCAGTTAAGACTGGACTCTACTTTCACCAATGCACAAAGATTGGTGTTTTCTTTTATGCTTAACAACGGGACGGTAACATCTTCCGTTCCTTTGATTTCAGGGCAATACGGATACACAAGAACGGTGTACGGGGCGTATCAATTTAATGCGATTCCAATGGCTTCATTCTACGCAATTAACGGTTCAACCTTCAATAAATTAAGGATAACAGCGCAGGGAACCAACCTTACAAAAGGTTTTCAGATTGACAACATTATTTTGCAAAACGGAGGAGGTAATATCACCACAATTGGCGTAACAACTTTTCAGGGGGCAGACGGGTCAGCACCACGAGGAGGGGCGGTTATTCAAAAGATAAGCGATGACATTTGGAGCGCAAGGAGTATAGATACAAATTACAATGCAAGCAAGTATTACATCTACAACAGTCAGGGAACGGCGGTTGATTCGGTAAGCACATTAAAAAAATACGCAGTAGGAAC
>Ga0181355_1001039_pt1 | contig 12212 bp, 16 predicted proteins | sample Fa13VDMM15DN_FD_130099 | JGI IMG/M metagenome (GOLD analysis project Ga0181355, IMG submission 130099) | Freshwater viral communities from Lake Michigan, USA - Fa13.VD.MM15.D.N | ecosystem: Environmental > Aquatic > Freshwater > Lake | place: USA: Michigan | collected 2013-09-23 | reverse complement strand
TGACGCTGATATTTTAAAGAACGCAAAGCAGACTGAAAAAGTAGATACGGTTAGAGCAGCTTTAACTGAGTTGAAAGAACTAACACAGCCAGTTGAAGAGGAAGAACCAGATCCAGTATATAAACAAGCCTACGACGATAAATTAAAGGAATATTCAAAACTTATTTTGGATATAAACAAGGAGAGTTATGGCAACATAATAACAAAATTAAGAGAGAAGGAACAAATATATTGTATTGAGGTCAATGTAGACAAATATAATAGATACAAAAGCAGTCTTTTAACAAGTAATCCTGAACCATTACAAATTAAGTTTCAAACAAATGACGATAAAGAGATTATTGATGCTGCTGCATCGAATGCTATTGCAACAATAACATCAACAACAGAAGATCAAAAAAATCCTGATTTAACCAATTTATTTCCAGTTGAAGACGCTGGTAATAAATACATTACATATTTTTATCTTAATGATTTATTCAACAGTGTTATTGAAGAATGTTATGCCAAGTTGGAAAATTCACCAAATAAACCAAAATTTCTTTTTGGTTCTGCTTTGTATTATTCTGATAGTTTAAAAAAGACTGAACTTGTTAATATTTTAGATATACCTGTTAGTTTGGAATGGTTTTCTGAATGGTTTGCTAATACGATTGTATCTCAAAACAAAACTTCTTATCCTATTTTATATTTTATAAGAGATATGTGTAGTAAATTGATAAACAATATTTTATCAAATGCCTGTGACAAAACAAAAACTTTAAGAGCAAAGAACAAATTTAATATTATAGATTTTAATGTAAGTTTATTAGAAAATGATGATCCTATTATTGAGGAAAGACTAATACAACAAGGACTCTCTTCTCCAAATATTCCCGTGGAGAAACTAATCAATATTTATAAAACATATGAGCCATTAAAAGGTTCTGATACAAATAGCAATCAACAATATATTGCCGTATATTGTCAAGATATTAGTAGCCCAATTAAAGTAGATTGTGGAGAAGACCACAAAAATGGAATATATCATTTTTATTTCGGAAGAGATAGGGGCTTGGTAAAAAGTATAAACTTTACTCGTTCTCAAACAATTGGTTTAAGAGAACTAAATTATGCAAGAGAATCCTCTGGAAAAAATTATGAGCAATTAATGCTTCCATATGATGTAGAAATGAAGATGGTAGGAAATAATTTATTTTTTAACGGAATGATGATCTTTATAGATCCATCTGGTTTTGGTAGAAAGTTTGGAACACCAGATGATCCAACATCATTTTCCTATCAATTGAAACTTGGAGGATATCACACAATATATCGTATTCAATCTTCAATAACAACCTCTGGATTTGAAACAATAATAAACGCTAAATGGACAGGTTCTGGGACAAGGAGTATTCTCACAGCTAAACCAAAGCCAGAAACTCCTGCCACTGGAGGATCAACGGTAGAATCAGTAAGTCCAGCACCAGATTGTTCAGAATATGATTCTGGATTCAAATATCCAGATTCTTCACCTTTTCCTGTTTATTATGGAAGTGTTGTTTCACCTAAAAAATAAAACAAGTTATTTTTGTTTTTACGAATATTTATTATATGGCGTTATTTTCTACATTCAATGCAACTAATAAATTAAGATCAAAAGCAGCTTTTTTTGAAAAAGCAAAATACGAAATTGGGTTATTTGACGAAGACGATTATAGAACAGACGAAGAACTAACATTAAAAGATTCTATACCTTTACCCGAGGTAGATACTACTTCTCCACCAAAGCCAATAAAAAAGTTCTTTTTTGGTGAATATCAATATTATGGTAAAGTTGATGAATCTTTAAACTGTATTTATCCTAAAAAAACAAAATTAAAACTTATATCAAATAAAGACAGTATATTTGTATTAGATTTTGTTGCAAAGAAATTTGCTGATCTAAAACAGAACTTTGTTAAGTGTATTACAATAGGTTCAATAAGTAAAGAAGATTCTAACTTATCTGTAATAAAACCATTCAAAGGTTTTTCTTCTGTAGAAGAAGAATATAAGAATTATATTAATACTGTATTGGATGGATTTAATCAAGATTATTTAGTTAATTCAAAAAAAATAAATAATATTACTAATTTTAACGAGTATATGAGCACTCTTATAGAATACAGTAGACTTACATCAAGATCAATCCCATTATCAAAAACATCTTTTTTAAAAACTAACTTTTGTCCATTGAGGGTTTCTGGATTAGTAATCGAAATAACAGAGTTAAAATACTCCGATGATGCATCAAAATATGCATTTACAAAATCTAACAATTTTAAGTTTTTTAGAAATGCATGTATAAAACATGGATTTTCAATTGATTATAACGCACCTTGGAGAATTATAGCTGATATTGATTCTCCACCAATGATTGAAATGATGGAGACTATGGGATATAGTAGAGATACTATTTTTATTTCTCATTTTGATCTTGCTTCCACATTAGAAGTTGACAACATCAAAAAAGTCTTATATACTGGATACAGTAACCTTATCAAGACAAAACCAAATATTTATACAGTTAAAGAATATAAGTCAAGAATTAAAACAAAGAAAATTGAAAGAAAAACATTTTCTATTAAAAACTTAAATGAGACAGTTGATAGTGAAGAAGTGATAAAGATCTATATTGCGATAAGAGCAAGTGAGCAAGAAAAAACTCTTTCTGAACAAAAAATACAAATGTTAAACAAAGATGCTTTTTCTTATTTAAAAACGTTGGGCATTCAACCAGCAATAGATTACATTGAACAAGAAATGTCGAAAAATCAGTTGACAGGCTCTGGTACAATCAATACAATAATTCTTAACAATAAAACAGCTACGAGGATTTAATGTACTTTGAAGTGATCGATAATAAAGTCGATTGTTTTGGATTCTATCGTGAAGGTGTAGTAGAACACCAACCACCAGATATTTCTAATGAACATTACTGTTGGACTTATAATCCAGTTATGAAGGACTATACTAATATTCAGTATGTCTCACTTTATATGAAAGGTAAAACAATAGATGAGGTATGTCCACCAGAACTAAAAGAAGATTGGCAGCATCTAAACCAAAAGTTCAAAGCATTCTTTAAGGCATTTCATACAGCAAAAATTGATCTTGAAAAAAACTGTTTTTATGAAATGATTCCAATGACGTTTCTTCTTGATTATTTTGATATGAAAACTAAAATAATTAAACATGTTGTAAAGACTTATAAAAAACCAAATAATTATGACCATATGGTAGAAATTATGAAGGTATGTTATGATATAGGTAAGCGTAAACTGAACATAGACACTTCGATTCTAAACCAAAAAGAGCCAGATCTAATGGTTGAAAAAGCAAAAGTAAAATATGAAAATGTTTCTCCTTATGTAAGATATGACATCTTTGGAACAAAGACAGGAAGACTATCAACTATGCCTCGTTCTTTCCCTATTATGCAACTTGATAAGGAATATCGAGATGTGGTAAAGCCAACAAATGATTGGTTTTTAGAATTGGACTTTAATGGAGCAGAGTTGAGAACATTTCTTGCTCTTGCGGGAAAATCTCAACCAAAAGTAGATATTCACGATTGGAACCTAGAACATATTTTTAATAACAAATATGATAGAGAAGAAGCAAAGAAGAAGATTTTTGCTTGGTTATACGGAGAAGCAGAGAACAAGAAGGCAGAAGAAATTTATAATAAAGAAGAAGTTAGAAATAAGTATTGGGACGGAACAAGAGTCAAGACTTATTGGGGAAGAGAAATAGAAGCCAATAAACATCATTCACTTTCATACATTGTTCAATCTACATTTGCCGATTTAGTATTGAAACAGATGGTAAAAGTAAACAAATTATTGGAAGGCAAAAAATCTTTTATTTCCTTTACCATACACGACAATATCGTTATTGATTTGTCCGACGAAGAAAAAAGCTTACTACCGCAAATGGTGGAAACCTTTTCAGATACAGAATTCGGAAAGTTTCTGGTAAACGTAAAAGCAGGTTCAAATTTTGGAACAATGAAGAAGATAAACTACAAACAAACTATTTAGTGAATAAGGAAACTATATTATAATGGAAAACATAACTAAACTCATTCTTGAATGTAAAGCTCTTTTGAACGAACAAACTGAACCTTTTCAAAAAAAGATGAAGGCAAAGCATTCTCGTTTGAAAAAAAGAGTTATTGGTCATGGTGGTCAAGCAAATACTGCACCATTTACCGATAAACCTTCGATGAAACGTTCAAAATCTGCACCTCCTATGGGAGAGGATTCAATAAGAGAAGTTATTCGTGAAGAACTCAAAAAATATTTAATTGAAGAAAATTTATGGAATAACATGAAGAAAGCAGGACTTACTATGGCACTTGGGGCTACACTTGCTGGTGGTGCTACGGTTGCTGGGAATATAAAAAATGATAGTAATAAACAAGAAATCGCCATGCAACAGTATATGCAACAACGAAAAGAGATTTCTTCAATTCGTGCCAAATACTATGATAGTCTTGTGAAACCGCCTCCTCCCCAACCAACTCCACAAAAAGAACTTCTTGCTTGGCAAGAAGATATAAAGTCTAGTATGAAATCTAATCTGAAATTAAATGATCAGGCTATAGAAGCATTAATGAAAGACATAGGTACAGCTTCGAAGGAAGGAGAACCAATCCAGATCAATAAAGTAATTAATAGAGCCGCATATCTTGCCCGGTGGGCAACGGAATATGAATTACAACATAGAGAAGATCCTAATTTTAAAGAATTAGATGCGATCCTTCATGCAATAGAAAAATTAGAAAGTCAAGGAATGGTCAATGAAAACAAACGTCAGAGAAGAAGTTAAATATTTTAAACACGCAAGATAATTCTTGCATTCTACACTGTATGTGTTATATTGAGTAAGTGGAGGCGTGGTGAAGGATACAGAAGATACTGTCATCATTGTTGTTGTTAAGGGAAATAAATTCTTGTCGGTTCAACGTTCCAAAACAGATTATTGGATGCCTATGCATTGGAGTATGCCCGGCGGGCATATTATGGAAAAAGAATCCGCATACCATGCCGCTAAAAGAGAACTAAAGGAAGAAACAGGGCTAAAAGCAAATACTCTTTTTTTCCTTGGAACAAAATATAACAAAGATGGAAACAAGCTTCTTCTCTATAAGTGTGAAGACTTTGATGGTGATGTAACACTGAATTTTGAACATTCGGATTATAAGTGGATCACAGTCGATGAGATAGATGAGAACAAGTGTACTCCAAGAGTTAAGGAATTTGCTGTCATTGCTTTCCAAATTCCAATTGGATATTACTAAAATAATATGAATATTTTAGGTATTGGTAAAATTGGATGTTCAATCGCAGACAAATTTTCTGCTTATCCACAATATGAGGTATATAAAATTGCAACAAATATCGAAACAACGAGTAATAGCTTTAGCATCGAAGGACATACAAACCCAGAACAATATGACAAGAACCCTATTAACCCAAACTTTAACATTATTGGCGATCTGGACGTATTTCTTGTTGCAGATGATGTATCAATAGCTTCTACTTTAAGAGTAATTGAGAATTATAAACAATGTAAAATAAGAATATTTTATATTAAACCAAACTATAATTTTTTATCTGAAATACAAAAACTTACAGATAAAGTCGTCTACAATGTTCTTCAAGAATATACAAGATCAAATAAGTTTGATTCAATGTATATTATTGATTATGATACAGTGATACAAACAATGGGCAAAGTCCCACTAACACAGGTTCAGACAAAGTTTTCAGAAACTGTTTGCTCCACCATCCATATGATTAATTTTTTAAACCATAACGAACCAGTTATGTCAAATTATCAGCAAACTCCTGTTACTTATTGCTTAAACTCTATCGGTATTATGAACTTTGATAATGCACAAGAAAATAAGTTGTTTTGCCTTGACAATGTTCGTGAGAAGAGATATTATTACTGTATCAACGAGCAACAACTAAACACAGACGGTGAGTTGTTTGACTTGATCACAAACCAAATTAATTCTAAAATTGAAGAAAATGTAAATGTTATGTATGGCGTTTATCCAACGCAGTTTCAACAGAATTATTGTTATGTAGTTTACAAATCACCTTATATTCAAAAGTAGGAAATATGGAAAAAGCAAATAAAGGAACCTTCAAGAAGAAGGACGGGTCTTTACGTACTATGCTCTTTTGTGAAGTGCAAGACTTACCAAAAGAATTTATTGAAGAAAGAATCAAAGGAAATAATGTAAATCGTAGACTTTCAGACGGAAGTAGGGTAGTATACGATTTAGAGGCAAGAGACTTTCGGATTTTCAACCAAACAACAGTAGTTGGAGAAATCGAACAAGTTAGTCTTGACTCTGTATCAGATGGTGGTTACATTCTCTAACGGCAGGAAAGAAGATTAGCTTTTCTGTTCTTAACTAAACTTAAAGGAATAATAAATAAAATGGCATTAGATCTATCAAAAATGAAGGCAAAGCTCGGCTCACTCAATAGTAAGGGTGGTGGCTCCAATACTGTAATGTGGAAGATTGAACCGGGACAACATTCAATCCGTATTGTTCCAACGGAAGATGGAGATCCATTTAAGGAAATGTTTTTTCACTATGGAGTAGGAGGTCAAAACTTCCTTTGTCCTAAAAAGAATTTTAGTGAAAATTGTCCAGTTTGTGAATTTGCTACACAGCTTTGGAGAGAAGGTACAGCAAACGAAGATAAGGAATCACAGAAGATGGCAAAGGAACTATTTCCTCGTCAACGCTTTATGTCTCCAATCATCGTTCGTGGAGAAGAATCAAAGGGTATTCAAGTTTGGTCCTATGGTAAGCGTGCTTACGAAACCCTCATCAATCTTGTTCTAAATCCAGAATATGGAGATATTACAGATCCAGAAAGTGGTCTTGATATGGTTATTGATTACACCAAACCTACTGCTCCCGGTGCATATCCAGAAACGAAGATTACTCCTCGACGTAAATCCTCTCCTCTTTGTGAACCAGCATACGGAGGTCCAGCAAAGTGCAAGGAACTTCTTGATACTATTCCTGATTTTAATACGCTGCATAAGCGTCTTACAAGCCAAGAAGTTCAAAAGATTCTTGATGGTGCTCTCGCTTCTGATGAAAGTGCAGAAACTTCATCTGGCGAAGTCGTTAGAGGATCAAACAAGAAAAGTTCTGATTCTCTCGTTGATGATGCATTCGAACAGTTTAATTCTAAATAATCGTTGACAAAACCAAAAGACGAGTGTATCTTCGTGATGCACTCGTCTTTTTTCTTTCTCTATAAGGACATAAAATGGCAACTAAAAAAACTATAACTACTAAAAATGGAAAACTTTCTATCGCTCAACTCAAAGATATTATTAATAAGAAAGCAGGTAATGAGGTTGCTTTCAATCTAACTGATGATAATCCTACTGATGTTTCTGGATGGATTGCTACGGGCTCTCGTTGGCTTGATTCAATTATTTGTAAAGGAAAAATGGCAGGTATTCCAATCGGAAAAGTATCTGAAATTGCTGGTTTATCTGCTTCTGGTAAATCGTACATGGCGGCACAGATTGCTGCGAACGCACAGAAAATGGACATTGATGTTGTATACTTCGATTCTGAATCTGCTCTTGATTCAGAATTCCTTGCTAATGCCGGATGTGACGTAAAGAATATTCTGTATGTTCAAGCTACAACAGTTGAGTTTGTCCTTGAAACAATCGAAGAGCTTCTTGGTACAGCAGAAAATCGTATGTTGTTTATCTGGGATTCCCTTGCTTTAACCCCAGCACTTGCAGATATTGAAGGAGACTTTAATCCTTTATCAACTATGGCACAAAAACCTCGTATTTTGTCAAAGGGTATGTCAAAACTTGTGCAACCTATTGCAAACAAGCATTGCACTTTGCTTGTTTTAAATCAATTAAAGACAAACATCACCAGTACCCCCGCAGAAGCCCTTGTAGAGCCTTACTTCACTCCAGGGGGCAAAGCCCTACCATACTCCTACTCGCTCCGTATATGGCTTACTGGACGCAAATCCAAGGCATCCTACGTAATAGACGACAATGGATATAGATTAGGTTCGGAAGTTAAAGCAAAACTTAAAAAATCTCGTTTTGGAACAGAAGGACGAGAATGTACTTTTAAGATTCTTTGGGGAGGAGAAAACGTAGCTATTCAAGATGAAGAATCTTGGCTTGAAGCAGTAAAATCTTCACAGTATTTTGAACAAGCTGGTGCTTGGTATTCTCTTGTTTATGAGGATGGTACTAAAGAAAAACTTCAAGGAGCAAACTGGATTGAAAAACTTAAAAATGATAAATTTAGAAAACGAGTTCTTCAATTGATGGATAAAGAACTGATCCATAATTTTGAAATCAAAGAAGGACACGCTTCTAAATATTATAATATTGATGGGGATGAACCTCCACAACTTGATGATGAAGAAAATGAAAAATAATTTAAATATTTTTTCACTATTGAAGTCTACCTATTATTGGAGGAATTAAAAAATGTTCTTTTTACTTATGTCTCTTATAATAAATAATGCTGATGCTCGTCCCCATCGTCACAAACACAATCATTCACCAGTAGTTTATGACCATAGAGAGCCAAGATCTTTATATTATTCAGTTTTTTACAGACCAAAGCCTGACCATAGGTTTGTTTGGAATGGATCCTACTGGATGGAGGTTCCAATGCATTATTCACAAATAATGTGGATTCCAGGCCACTATAATGAATATCGTCAATGGATTCCAGGTTATTATCGTTCTGTATAGTTTCATACACTAAAACCCTTGCAATCACCTGTTGGATATGATATATTGTTTAAGTCCAACAGGTGATTTTCTTTATGGAGTCAGACCCGAATATGTCTCATAAGAGGCGCAGGTATATCGAACTTGCAATGCGTATTGCAGCACAATCCGAATTTAAAGAATATCGCCACGGTGCTGTTCTAGTCCGTGGTGGTTCTGTTCTGAATACTTCTTGCAACAAGAACAAGTATCGTTCTTGGGGTACTCGTTTCCGTAAAAAGCAATATGGTCATGCTACACATCATGCAGAACTTGGATGTGTTCTTGGACTTGATCGTTCTATCACCGAAGGAGCAACCATCTATGTTGTTCGTATTGGTAAGACCGGCGATCTTCGTAATTCGAAGCCTTGTCCTATGTGTGAGATGGCGCTTGAATACGTTGGAGTAAAGAAGGTTATTTACTCTGATGAAGATGGAATTATTCAATCAATGAAGATTCTATAATGTCTAAACATAAAGGTTATTATGAAGAAAATTACAAACAACCTTGGGAAGATGCCAAGGAAGGATGTTGGATCATAGTTAAAAAAGATGGTTGCACTTCAATGAAAAAGATTGAAAATGCTGCATATCCAGAACTTGAATATGCATTAGTAAAATACTATGATATTGTAGTAGAAAGATACATACAGTTTATTAATGATAGAAATCGCTCTATCGGTTTTTCTGCTGCTGAAATCGCTTTAGATTCAGCAAAAAAAATAAGAGAGCTTGTAATTGAGCAGCAAATAAGTTATACTAACTATACAAAAGGAGAATAGTTTTCAAAATGACAAAGGTATTCCTAGTTCTTGATCTAAATGATGATAATGCATATACAAACGGCAGTACTGTCCTAGGTATTTATTCTACAATGCTTAATGCAGCAAAAGCTAAACAAAGAGCTATGGCTAAAGCTATTGAAGAAGGTATTGAAGATAATCAAACAATTGGATTCTTTGAAAAGAAAATCACTATTAATGAAATCACTCTGGATAAACTGCCATGACATATGATGAGCTTCTTCTAAAATACCCAAAACTTTACGCACAACTTACATACTTTGATTGTAATGATGGATGGATGGGTCTTATTGATGAACTCTCTGGCAAGCTTGAAACTATTAACAATAAGTATCCTGATTTTGAAGAGCGTATTTATGCTGTTCAAGTAAAAGAGAAGTTTGGTGGTCTACGTTTTTATTGTTATTCTTCTGAAAATATTGCACAAGAAGATTCCGATCTTCAAAACAAGCTTATTCAGGAAGCAGAAAGAGCATCATTCACTATTTGTGAAAGGTGTAGTAAACCAGCTACGGTTGTCAACACCAGAGGTTGGATTACAACCCTGTGTGAAGAATGCAGAATTACGAAATAGGCGAGATTGTTAAAATAAACAAATGGAGTCTATCTTTTTATCCATTTGAATGTTACGATCCATCTAACAACATATTCCCCAAACAACATCGCTTGTTTGGGGAATATGTATTTTTAGGTGTTATTACAGAATTAGATGCAGAAATGGCTTATATTTGGGTTTTAAATTTAGAAAAAAATTGTTACATATATTATAAGGATATACAAAAATGCCAAGATTAATGATTATCGATGGAAATAACCAATATTTACGAGCTTATATCGTTAATCCTACTTTATCTCCCAATGGGCAACCAATAGGTGGAGTTGTAGGGACGCTTAAAATTCTACAAAAACTATGTAAAGAAATAAACCCTGATCAAATTATCATCACTTGGGATGGTGAAGGTGGTTCATCTAAACGTAAAGCGATGAATAAGAATTATAAGGAAGGAAGAAGTCCCGTAAGGCTTAATCGAGACATCCGTAATCTTACGGAGAATGAAGAATTTGAAAATAAAGTATGGCAAATGACGAGATTGGCAGAGTATTTGAACCAACTTCCGGTAATTCAGTTTCTATATCCAAATGTTGAAGCAGACGATGTTATTTCTTATGTTGTACAGCATCCAAAATATGCTGATTGGCAAAAGGTTATTGTTTCGGCTGACAAAGATTTTATCCAACTTATTAATAAAAACACAGTTTTATTCAGACCAATACAACAAGAAGTCTTAAACGTTAAAAAGATACTTGAAACGTATTCGATCCACCCTAATAATTTTGCACTTGCTCGTTCTATATGCGGTGATTCATCTGACAACATCCGGGGAATCAAAGGAATTGGTTTACCTACAGTTTCTAAAAGATTTCCTATTCTTTCAGAAGAAAAAACTTGTCTTATCGAAGAACTAAAAGAATATTCAGCAACAAAAGAGGGAAGTGCTTACGAAAAAATAAAGGAGAATGTAGAACTTATAAAAGACAATTATAAAATAATGCAGCTTGCTTCTCCGCAAGTTTCTTTTCAAACAAAAACTCAAATTAACAACATCATTAAAGACTTTACACCAGAATTTAATCAAATGGAATTTAAAAAAATGTCTGTTCAAGATGGTTTTGGCGTAGTTGATTTTAGTTCTCTTCATGCATTAATGAAGCGATTTGTTTATGACAAAAATGAATAATTTAATATTTGGTTTATCTTTATTATTTATCGCTCAATGTTTAAATTGGTTTTCTACGAATGGTCAATTTATTAACGAAAATATAAAAAATCATCCATTTTTAGTTTCTATGGTGTTTGGAACAATAACAACTTATTTTTTTATTTATGCAACAAAACTTTGTGTTCCATATTTCGATAATCAAGTTTGGCCTGTAAGAATATTCACTTTTTGCTTTGGTACATTAAGCTTTTCATTTTTGACTTGGATGTTCTTGAATGAAACCTTTACAACAAAAACGATAATTTGTATATTTTTATCTCTTCTTACCGTTGGCATTCAAATATTCTGGAAATAAAAACTATTTAAACGTATGAAATACAATATAGCTATTGAAAGTTGGAATAAGTTTCTTGTTGAACAAGACACAACCTTTACTAGTTCTGCGACTGATGTTCAAACTGCTACAACTCTTGAAAAACCAGAAGAAGTTGAACAATCAGAAGAAGAGAAAAAACAAACAAAAATTAAATCTATTACAGATTTAGCTCAAAAATATACAAACGATGTTAAAAAGTTGACGAAACAACTTGGTCTTGATTATTCGTCCATCTCGCCAGAACTAATTAAGATGGCTCAATCTGCCGAAGTTACAGAATCAAAAAAGAATAAAAGCGGTGATAGATGCACAAGAATAGCTAAACGCAAGTATAATGTTTGGCCTTCTGCCTATGCCTCTGGTGCTGTCGTCCGATGCCGTCAAGGAAAGATTTGGAAAGGTATAAGTGAAAATGCCACCGATGAAGAAATTGATACTTTTTTATTATTAGAAAAATCCGACCCAAAAGTTGGAACTGGTA
>Ga0181355_1001038_pt1 | contig 12213 bp, 17 predicted proteins | sample Fa13VDMM15DN_FD_130099 | JGI IMG/M metagenome (GOLD analysis project Ga0181355, IMG submission 130099) | Freshwater viral communities from Lake Michigan, USA - Fa13.VD.MM15.D.N | ecosystem: Environmental > Aquatic > Freshwater > Lake | place: USA: Michigan | collected 2013-09-23 | reverse complement strand
GAAAATACAGGCAATTCACTCTATTTGAACACAGATAGTTCAACTGTGGCCCCACAGGTAGTTCAAGTCAACCCTCGTCAACTCATAGGCAGAACATCCACAGCAACCCTCTCAACTATTGACTACAGTACATTGGCTACAGACTTAATTACAACAGGTCTTATCAAAGGTGATAACGGTGTACAAGTGGATGTGACTGGTGGCGATACTGCAGTAATATCTCTTTCAACAAACATTTTCAATATCACACCATTTTCTGCTGCAATAAGTGTTCCCCTAACTGTTACAGGCAATACAATTGCAACAGGGTATCTTTCTGCTGGTACCAATATTTTTGCTAACGGAAATATAACAAGCCTAGGATCAATATTCTCTTACGGCGATGTTGTTGCATATTATACATCAGACAGAAGTCTCAAGACAAATATCTGCAAGATCAATCAACCGCTCATCAAACTCAAGACATTAAATGGTTATGAGTTTGATTGGAAGGATAGTGCACCAGAGCATCTAAGAGGACATGACATTGGTGTGATTGCAAATGAAGTTGAAGATACACTTCCTGAAGCTGTGACCAACCGCCCTGATGGCATCAAAGCTGTTAACTACAATAAGATTGTACCTTTGTTAATTGAGTCAATTAAAGAACTAACAAGCAAGGTGGAACAACTTGAAGCTAAAATTCTATAATCTTGTAGCTAGCCTGCTAGAAGCTAGCATATCACCCTTTGTCAGCAGATCACAAGACGTGCATGCATCATCGGGTACAAATCAAGGAATAACTGTAGCTGACATTAATAATACTTTTCCTTCTTCAATAAAGAGCATCAATGTAACATTGCCTGGTAAAAGAAAAAAAATTAAGAAGCTGAAGAAAAAAGATTAATTATATTTCTGGCTCTATTACCTACTTGTCCTGCCCACTTGCTATTCTTTAATTCCATGGCAGCATTTTTATAATCATTTTTTTGTATTAATTCTTTTGTCTTTACAAATTTACTCAATCGAGTGTAGCCAAGATTAAAAGACATGTCCAATAAACCTAATTTTATATTGCGTGGTAAGCTATCAAATCCTGGTATATAGTGTTTAACGTCCTTATAAGCTATCTGAAGACACTCAGTAAAAAGAGCTTTTATCTGTTCATCAGTTAAATTGATCTTACCAGAAAGAACATCATCATAATTAACATTTAACTTGTTAAAAATTGCCCTGGCATCAGGTCTTTGCAAATTGAATCCTATGCCCACTGTTGGTATGCCAAGTGAATCAGGATATACATGAGGTCTTACACCTTCATGCTTCTTAATAAAGCTTAGGATATCATCAAATGTGAGACGTGTATCTTCTGCTTTTTGAATGATAGCAGGGGGTGGTGGCGGGACATCAGCTACCGCTTCTAAGATTTGCTTGATTAGCTTGTAGAATCGCACCTAATTATTTAATTAAGTACAGCGACCTTTACGATTTTTGGATGCGAATCGGCAAAATCAATGGCATCACTTTTGTTGACAAAGAACACATCAATCACTGGTAGCTTGCCACCAGAAGCAACTTTGTCTTTAACAGCTGAACCTGTATCAACTGCTTTCACAAGACCTACGTTGGGTATAATAACCTCCTTATTGTAGGGAATAATGCGTGGGTCTACTGCAATAGAGTCGCCTTGCTTGAGTGTGTAGCCTGTGGAGCTCCTCATTCTGCGGCTATCAGCATCTGTGCCACTGCCTCGAGCCCAATATACAGTTAATCTAACAGTAAGCACTCTGTAATTATTGTTATCTGTCTTGGGGATAAAGGTACCATTGTAATTGATACCATCTTTCTTTACTTCTATATGTTTTGCTAGCTCTCTCTCTTTACCAGATGAGAGAGATTTTAGCTCTCTCTTTACATCATTAACTGTTAGCTTCTTCTCTATACGCTGAAAAGCAGACATGCTTATGGGATTAGCTGTTAGAATTAAGCCTACTAGTATTAATAGAAGCTTATTGATTTTTGTGTTTTTTGTTTTCATAGATTAAAAAAGAGTCGCTTAGCGACAGGCCAAATAAGGCACTAATGTATGTTTTAATATTTAATCAGTATACTGGAAATTGCTATTGCATCAAGAACAAAATTATGCTAAATTCTCTATATACTTGCGCAAGTTATGATTTCTATTGGTCCAACCCTTGAGAAACACACTTAACTTGGGTCTTGATTCAGATAAATTTACATAAAAAGTTTGACGTTGATCAATAATTTTATTTGCAAGCTGTTTTGCATTTGCCTGATCTGCAGCCTTTAAAGTGACAGGACCGACAACACCATCTGCAGCAACACTCAAAGCTCGTTGTAAGAATTTATTTGCTTGTTTGCGCCCTGCATTAACAACAGAGTCAAAATATGAGATATATGCAGGTTCAGACAATTTATCTGCAACACTAGGAAGCCAGTAATCGTTATAAAAGATTTCATCTGCTTTTTCACGTGAAAGATTTTTAATATCCAGATCTGGATAATCCCTTTTCGTAATACCATACATGGTTTCTCCACCTGGGTCATTGGGGTGATTGTAATATCCACCTTCTGCTTCTCTGACAAACTTCATGGCTTTTTGGAAGCGCTCGTTCATGTGATTATTTATCCCAGGGAAACTCAACCCATACATCATGCTCATATTCTTTTGAGCTATAACTGGGTTTGTGTGTAGTTTTATTCTTTGTAACAAGGCTTATTGTTGTTAGGGCTATCTCTGGGTCTAGACGATAGAAATACTTCAAAAGATAATCAAAGGTATCTCCTGTATCAGAAATATCATCTACAATAAGGACATGCCTCTTTAAATCAGATGCTTTGACAGACTGGTATACAATAAAATCTTGTTGTGTCTTTTCATCTGAATAACTTCTTATTCCAATACTGAAAACGTTCTTAATATCAAGCTTGTATGCAAGTGAAGCAGCTAAAATTAACCCACCTCTCGATAAACCTACAATATCATATTTTTTAATATCTTTAATATCATTCTTTACTCTGTCAACAATAAAATCTAAATGAGAGTTATACTCGCTCCAAGAAATAGTGCTCTTTGCCATTCCTTATTATGATGAAAGTGGTAGCAATATCAACTTAAGAGTTAAAATTGTATCTCTTTAGCATCCCAGGCATCTTGCCAGCTCTTCTCAGCTTTTCTATATCTCGCTCAACTTCAACAAGGGCCTTGATACCATGCATTAAGAATCCGTATTTTTCTTTGATTCTTTTCCATACAAACACTGGTTCGTTGTTATTAATTCTTTTGGCAAGGTCTTCAATTTTTTTAGATACATTTTCTTTTAGTTGGCCCAGGGTAACAACACCAAAGCCAGCAACATTAATTTGAGATTTATCTAAATCTGTTTTGTCAATCTTCTCTATCCATCCTGCTCTCTCTGGCTTAACAGAAACAGGTTCTGCAGCTGCAGAGTTCTCCTCTTGTTCATTGCGATAAGTTACAGGAGCCTGTGCCCCATCTGGTATGTTTTGTGCTTGGATTTCAGTATGATTGGCGCTCATCCTGGGCTTCACCTTCTGCAGGTAAGCCTGCTCAAGTAACAAAATATCACTGTTCACTTAAGTATTTATGTGAAAGAGAAGGGGTTTTCCTCTCGAAAAGAAGCTGCAGAATATGTAACTGCTAATTATAAGCGTTACAAGGTGTGCGAGGGGTGTGATTCAGTACTTGCCAAGACTTTAGCCATGTGCCCAATATGTTATACGTACAGATTTGATGTCTCAAAAGAAGCAGTTATTAATACTTCTGTAAGGCTGGGTAACAACGATAGATCCACATTACTTGATAGTGATCTTTTCTAGATCAACACGTTCATTCAAAATCTTTGAGAAAAAGATGACCTGTTTCATTAGATCTTCTTTCTTAATACCCTTAGATTTTTTTGCCTGCTCGTACATATCAAGTATGAAATCAGCAGTAATTTTCTTACGCTCTCCCATGATAGTATTTATTAATAGTTGATTTAATAAAAATCTATAGTATATAAATTATATGGAAAACAACTTCATCGAACAAATTGTAAATACAGCAAACACCCTAACAGAGGATTTTGAAAAGTTTTTTGTCAAGGGTCAAAACGCAGCCTCCTCCAGACTCCGTAAAGGCCTAAAGGCAATCGCAGATGTATGCAAAGCAGAGCGCAAGAGGATCTCAGAAGTACGCAACAGCCGAAAAGCAAAATAAGTCTAAACCTTAACCTAAATACTTTCATGAAAGATTGTGTTTGGGGCAGAGGTATTCTCTATTTTCTTATAGCAGCTCTAGCTACTCTTATACCAGCTATCAGCCAGTACAAGGCTCTTAGCGATATAAGTGACATTGCAAAAATTATACTTGTCTCCAATGTGCTTCTGCAAGGCTTCATTGCAGTGAGAGCATTTGTAGATCAATCAATAAGCAGAGCTGTTGATAAAAAAAATACCGTAAGCAAGCGTGAATTAATAATCGAAGATAAAAAAATTATTTAACTATGTCTTTAGCTTTGTCCCAGATGGAATCAGGTTCTTTGCCATCTTTGCGCCAGCTATTAAGAATTGCGTAGTAAGTTAAATGCTGCTGGTCTATGATGAACAGCTTGTTGTTACGCTTATCAGTATACTCAGTAACACCTGCATTCTCATTTAGATCAACACCCTTGAAACTCTTGAACCGTATCTTGTACGCTTTGATGAGGGTGTTGTAGCGGAGAAGGCCAAACGGAGTAATAAGACCCCGGCCGTCATCAGTAAAACCAATAAAGCCAGAGTTCTGTACATCATATCCATTGGGTGTTGTTGCATCATAAGAAGCTATTTCATCTTGTACTTTATCAGGTGTAACTGTTGTACACGCACACAACAAGAGACTACTCAGAGAGAATATCACGAATTTTTTTAACATCTTTGTCCTTTATGGCTTTTTCCACTTCATTATTGAAGTCAACTTCTTTCTGTTGTTCTTGAGCCTTCTTCATCTCTGGTGTATTCTTTGCTCCAAACACATTGTTGATAGCTCCAAAGATCCCGGAAATGGCGCTCAATAGTGCTTGTAAAATTCCTGCAGGCATTAGTCTACGTAGCTCTCTGTAGCATCCTTACATCCCTTGGCAATGGCATTGAGAACATCCACAGCAAGTTTTGCATTGCCGCCCACCTTGTTAAATTGTGTGGCATACAGATCCTTGATGGCTACCACATACTTGGACCAATGAGTCTTTTCAACTGGAAGATAATCAGCAAGGGCTTTTTGCAGTTGATCAGGTGTGGGTGCAGCTCCACGAGTCAATCCCTCCACAATGGTAGCAACGTTATTGATCATTTTGGCCTTTTCAGCTCTGTCACTGGCTGAAACTGCTTGATCCAACACAACAGTACAAGTCAGGGTAACAGCAGGAGCAATGTAAGGCAGAGCATTCTCAACTGTTTGTGCTGGATCAACTTTATTGTCAGGGCCTGTGGTGACACAGCCAGCAACCAAAAGAGGGATCAAAATAAATGGTAAGAAGTTTTTCATAAAAGTATTTAATCATGCATAGATTTTTGCAACAACATCTGCATGTGACTTGCCACAGAGGTATGCCGCTTTCATCAGTGTCCCGTTTGTACCCAAATAGCAGTTTGGGTTAATATCAAAGATGTAAATCCTACCATCTTTAATTCTGTAATCTATTCTAAAATAACTGGTTATATTGAAATGGTTTTTGATCTCACTTACAATGCATTTCATATCACCATGTTCTACAAGTTTACAGTTTTCTGTTGTTTCTTTCTTCCATTTGAAATGAAAGTCGCAAATCTTATTTTTTTCCACTTCTTTCTTTATGGATGCTTCAAATAAACCAGGCACCTCACAATAACTAAACTCTTCACCTTCTATAAATTCTTCCAAATAATTCTCTTCACTTATTGTTGCTGGTACATCATGCAAGATGTTCTCTGGTGTCATCTTGCAGCTGCCATGTGAGAATTTGTTCTTAAGAATAACAGGTGCAGTCAAATGTTTGTTAAAAAAAGAACTTTTTGGCGTAGTAATTTTTTTGTGTATGCTTCTTAACCATATCTCTTTGTTTACAAAATGTCTCAACACATTACTAGAAGCCCCAGTAAAGCATATTTTTCTCCTCTCAAGCTCTTGTGCACTCTCAAAAAGACCTGTGCCAGTATTCTCATCATTGTCACATAAATTAAAAACTTTTGTAAAATTACTTTTTAAGCATTTTATGTCATTAACTGGCAATGCTGGTATACCGAGAATCTTGCTTACTTGCTGCGCAACAGTGCAATTTGAGAGCGCTTCTTCTTTGGACAGATCTCTGTTGCTGCTATAAATTACACAATCCACATAATAATTTATGATTGGAGCTTGTAATAGATCTTGTAAAGATACACAGCAAATAAATGTGTTATGAGCCCACACACTGCAGTGGAGATGATGTTGTACTGGTCAAAGCAATTGTAGAATGGGTTGAAAAAGAATGATGTAAATACTCCCATCCAAAAGCTACTGCATTCAGGACAAAGCAAAGGTTTCCTGATATAAGGAATTCTGGCAATCAAATTCCTCACAGGAATAAAAATGGTGCTGTAACTGTACATCTGTGCAACAGCCAGAGAGACAATCAGATAAATTGCAACATCAGCTAATGTCATAAAAAGTATATTTTAATATTATCACCAGCAGGCACAACACTGAACCCGCGAAACACATATCTCTCACTAATTACTTTGGTGTAAAATTCTGCAAATGCTTGCTCTGTGTTGGGCAGGGTCACTATGGTACCACCAATTGTTACAGTTGCATGCTTTTGAATGATGGCTTGTGGGTTGAAACTGGGTTGTGGATTTTGCTGCAACCAATCTGTAATAAAAGCATGGCTGGAGTTGCGGTTGGAATTGACATGTGCCTCAATTCTGCCTCTGCATGAACAATTGGGATTAATTTTGAATGATTCTACATCTGCAAAAATAGCAGGCATTGTGGCTTGAATATCAGTCTTAAATTTTGCATTGGTTTGAATTAATTCTAAGAACAGCTTGCAAAAAAAAGGAGAGTCTTTGTCAATATGCATAATATTATTTAATTTGGAGTGCATTTAATCTACCAGTGATGAATGGCATTGGCAATGATAAATCCACATGTTATGAAATTGACCAGCACAATTAATGTGCGTATGATCAAGCTGATGTTTGCATCTCTCACCTTGAGATTTGGCACATCTGGTTTTTCCTCATCAGTAAGACCAACACGGTGATCTACTGCTCGGGCCCAAATGAGCCACAATTTTCTTCCCAATCCCATGTGCATATTATACACACAGACCTATAAATATCCATATGGCACAACAATTTGAGAATGTTATCAAAACAATAGAAGAAGGTTTTTTTGATCGCATCAAGGCACAAGGGGCTGGTGCAGTGGGTGCAATGCAAGGATTGAAACAGCAGACTCAAGGTGTAGTGCAGGGAGCCATTGCGGGGATCAAGAGAGATGTTGCAGGTGTTGAAGCAGCAAAAAAACTTAGCGATCAGGGTGCAGCTTCAGGTGAAGTTGCCAAGATACAGAGCTACAAGGAAATTGCTAATAAAAAGTTACAAGCCACATTGAATGAAATTGTTGTGGATTTGGGCAAGTTGGGTGTCAATACTACAAATTTTAGGGCGCTCGGTTATTACAATGTGATTGACACATTAGATAAGACCTTGGATAATATTGCTCAATCTGTTCAAAGCCCTGCTCCTGCTGCCAAGCCAGTCAGATACAAGTCAAAAGCACCTGTAGCTGCTGCTCCAATCACACCATAAATTGTAGTAGCATAAGGAAAAACACCAGTTAAATACTGGTATGAACATAATCCTCGAGACCACATTTAAGAAGAATAAAAAAACTATTGATACACTCAGTGTGGAGCTTAATGTGGATCAACTTGCAAAACTGGTGGAATCCAGGGGCATTGCTCAGGGTAATAAAGCTATTGATAATTTTGTAGCAAAGTATACTGCAGATATTAAAAAAATGCTTGCTGCTACTTTAAAATCTTAATAGAATAACGTAGGTATAGATATTTCTATTGCTTCAATGAAGCAATAATTATAGAAATAGTAAAAAATTACATAATTAAGCAGTGTAATAATGTAAGTATATAAAATAGAGACTAGAGTATGCCCAATGTACCTGAATTTCGAGATTTAGAGAGAAGCAAGCGATTGGCACTAGATCGATTTTCCTTTAAGAATGTGATTGGCGGCATATCCGTGCAAAGTGTAGTACCTACATTCATACCACCGCCCACGCCGCAAGACAACCCTGTCTTTAGCTATGTTACCAGTAATGATGAAGTCATTGTCATTACAAACCCAGAAACACCTAACTACATCATTGTGTCTACAAATGTAGAGACATTTAGTGCGACTTTTGACTCACAGGTGCTTGGTTTTACAAATAATTTTGATATCAGTGATTTTACTAACTGTAGCTTAGTTTTTAATTATGGTATTGGATTATCTGCTAATGCACAAGAAATTTTTGTAACTGAAAACGCTACCATTTCAAGCAATTCAGGAAACTTGTACACAGTTTATTATACAAACACCGGCTCTATTATTGTTGGGTTTGCTGCTAGTAATGTGTATGTGCCGCCTATCACTAGTTATCCCCCAGTTCCATCTCCAACACCTACAGTAACACCCTCAATAACACAAACACCAGGTGCTTCACAAACTGCTACAGCTACTCCCACAAGAACCCCAACCACCACACCAACACCAACACCCACTTCAACCATTACACCAACTATTACCCCAACAGTAACTCCTACAGTTTCTATTACACCAACTATTACACCTACACCTACTGTTACTCCAACAAATATAGGGCCTCTCTATCTATGGAGCACAGGAAATAATAACCTCGGTCAATTGGGGCTAGGTAATACAATAAATCAACAATATTTTACTAGACTAGCAAGTAGTAATTTTACAAAAATAGTTACAGCTGGTAACAATACATATGCTCTCTCTGGAAATACGCTATTCTCTGTTGGTACCAATAATTATTGTCAATTAGGTACATATTGCACACCAGTTAGTAGCAGTACTTTAATTCCTTTGACAGGATCATGGAGCGATATATCTACTGGTGTAGGTGACCATTTCTTTGCTCTTTCTGCTGGCACTACAACTAAGTGGTTTGCTTGTGGTCGAAATAACCGTGGGCAACTTGGTGGGAGGCCTAACCCTGCTTTCTCTTCAAATACCGTTGGTAGCTTGACACCTTTACCAGGTAATTACAGAAAAATTGTCGCGTCAGATCAGACAACATACGCACTATCTGGTACAAAAATGTTCAGCGTAGGGGATAATACATGGGGTCAATGTGGATATGGTAACAATAACAGCTTTAGTTCCTTTGAACCGGTCTCCGGGGACTGGGATGATGTTGTTCCAGGTTTTCGACATGTATTGGCACTATCTGCAAATACACGCACTAAATGGTTTGCATGTGGCTACAATCAAAACTATGAGCTAGGTCTTGGTGGGTTTGGGTCTTATCAGCCATCAGTAAACAAATTCACTCCACTAACTGCCGACTTTATCAAAATGTCTGCTGGGTATAGTCATACTGCCGGATTATCTACCAATGGTAAATGGTACTCTGTTGGGAGTAATACCTACGGTCAACTAGGCACCAATAGCCCGAGCACTTTTGAGTATAATTTTGCAGAAATTTCTCCTACAGTTTATATAGACGGAGAAGGCAATACTCTATCTTTTGTCTGGACAGATGTGGTCTGTGGAAATGAAACTATATTTGCATATAGCTCAGCTGAGGAAGCTACAGGCTGTGCAGGTAATAATACTGATGGACAACTCGGTATTAGCACCAATGGAAGATATTTGTACCTGCTGGGAGGCAAATGGTCAACAATATCTTCAAAAGGTGGGGGATTTGATAATGGAGGAGCTAGCCAAGGCCACAGTGCAGCATTAGGTGGAATTCTTGCTTTTCCTTCTCAAACACCTACAAATACACCTACAAATACCCCCACGCCCTCTGTAACACCAACGCTCACTATTAACGCTTCACCTACACCTACACCCACTAATACACCTACACCTACACAGACACCCACAGTAACACCCACTAATACACCAACTCCTTCGCGTCCACCTGCTCTGGTGTACAGCAGCAGTTACATACCTTTCGAAATAACAAACACAGGAATGTCTTACAATATTAGTCAAATTGGCACAGGCAATCCTTCACTGACATGCTTCAGAGGCACCAATTATGATTTCATTATTCAAACAGCTTCACATCCATTTGCCTTGAGAAACAGTCATTTGAATACATCACCTGTGAGCGGAACATACAATAATAATACTGTGAGTGGAAAAACATCTGGAAGCAGAATCTTATTCACACCCAATGAATATACTCCATCATCCATAATATATCAGTGCACAATTCATTCATACATGAGTGGAGCAATAAGTATAAAGGATTACAGTTTATGAACCCATATGAAGCAGTAGAATACTTGAGATCCATAGACATGAGCTCCCTCCCTTACAAAGAGCTAACAGGCATCTACTATGCAGATAAGACTGTTGATGGGATAAACACAGGGGAAAAATGTATTAAGTTTTATTTTGAAACAAAAAAATCTTTGTCTGAGCTTGCAGCACATGAAATTGTACCACAAACCATAACTTACAACAACACTGTATTCCAGACAGACGTTGAAGAAGCTCCTGCATCAGAAAAATTGATAGCAGATTGTCACAACTTGAGCAGCGCTGTTGAACCTGTGAAGAGCAATTACATCAAAAGAAGGCCTCTCCTGGGAGGGTGCAGCGGCATCAACATTGGAAGCACTGATGGAACCCTGGGCATCTTGGTTGTGGATAAAAAAGATGGTCAAGTAGTAGCTTTATCAAATTCACATGTGTTTGCTGCCAGTCAATTGCATGGTTTTTATGCAGGGGGCAATGAAATCACAGGCAACAATGTGCTAGGCTTGAGCGCCAGACAACCAGCATCCAATGCTTATAATCCTTATGGCAGTGCCACACCTGCTGTTGACTACATAGGCAATTGCAAGAGAGCTGTAGTGATAGGCAACAAAGATTATACAACTAATGCTTCAGGGCGGATAAAAGATACCACAGTGGACGCCGCCATAGTGGGTGTGGATAAAAATTTAATTTCCAGTGTCAGTGTGAGTGCCATAGGTCTAAATGTTTCTGGACCATTTGCATTTGCATCTGATAATGAAATCACTTCTTTGTTGGATCCTGTTTCTCCCAATTACAGAGCTCCAGTTTTCAGATCTGGCAGAACATGTGGTCCCATAGGAGCCCCAGGAAACACCTATTCATGTGCATTGAGTGTATCAGAATTTGGCATAGAACCAGTGGGATCATACACAGGGTATGTATCACTTTTCTCTGAGAGCTTTGTCATAGAAGGCACTACCATTGCCACCAGAGGTGGTGATTCAGGATCTGCAATATATGCTTTGTTGAGTGCCAATGTGCCTGCTCTTTCCACATGGAAGTGCATAGGACTAGTGTTTGCTGGGCCCAGTTTTACTCCAAGTTATGGCATAGGAAGCAGAATTTCAGCTGTGTCACAAGATTTGGATGTGGTTGCATGGAATGGCATAGTGCCTGTTCTGTCTGCAAGAACAGATGTAATAGTCTTATCTGCAGGTGAATATTTGCCATATTCCACAAGTGCAGTTATTACTCTATCAGGCAGAAGATACCATCAATTAGGCAGAACATAATTGTTTTTAATGCATCACAAACATAAATATATACATGCCCAACGTACCTGATTTTAGAAACATTGCCAGAGCAACCAGAGCAGGAACTGATGTTTTTTCATATAAAAACATAATACAGAGAACCAGTCAAATTGGTGGCTCCACTGCAATTGCACCACAAGGGCCCATACAGCCAGGTTACACATCAACTGTAAGAACAACATATCCCAATGCAGTGCTTGCTGAAGCATTTGGCAGCAGATGCACCTCATTCATACAAGCACTGTGTGGATATGCACCAAATGATGTGGTGACTGCAGCCAGCATATGTTCAGATGATAAAAATGCTCCTGTATTCCCTGGCAATACTTTTGGTCAGTACCCTGTATCACTGCAAACATTTCTGGGACCCTTCTTTGCTGGTGGCATT
>Ga0181355_1001032_pt1 | contig 12248 bp, 5 predicted proteins | sample Fa13VDMM15DN_FD_130099 | JGI IMG/M metagenome (GOLD analysis project Ga0181355, IMG submission 130099) | Freshwater viral communities from Lake Michigan, USA - Fa13.VD.MM15.D.N | ecosystem: Environmental > Aquatic > Freshwater > Lake | place: USA: Michigan | collected 2013-09-23 | reverse complement strand
TACCGCAACTCAAACAAAATTTACTTTTGATGGGTTCAATACCCCGTTAGTTTGGAAAACATCAAATGTTGATGACGATAACTATGAGCTAAACAATTTTAAATTTTACAAAAGCACAAATAATGGGTTAGATTTTACAGAAGTATTATCAACAACAGCCCCAAATATATCAAGTGTTGTTGGCAACGTTATTACGCTAACCGCTGGAGCGACAGCTGGTAATATTTATTTAGTACAATTAAAAAGGTTAGAAGGTGGTAAGTATGGTAATAATAGCGCTTTTGGTACTGTTGTTGAAGAAAACTATGGCAGTTACGCTTATATTAAACTAGATGAACTTATAAACAATTTTATAGTTGCTTATGTTGGATCAGACAAACTAATACCAGCTATAAAAAGAACTGATATTATATTTCATGCTAAACGCGGTTTGCAGGAATTTAGCTATGACACATTAAAAAGTATCAAGTCGCAAGAATTAACAATACCGCCAAGTTTGAATGTTATTATACCACAGGACTACGTGAACTACGTTAAGATCTCACGTATCGATTCAAATGGCGTAAAACATATTATATACCCTGGAATGCTAACCGGCTCGCCATACACAATTCCTATACAAGATACCGAGGGTATACCTATACAAGATACATTTGATTATAATATTACCGGCACTTCTATTATAGAAGAAAGATGGTCTACTTCCAACGAGTTAAACAATTCTATTTTAAACGGAATAAATAATTCATATTCCAATGGCGACGATTTTAACCGAAGCAGGCTTTTAGGGCAAAGGTATGGAATGGACACCGGCAATGCTAATTTTAATGGCACTTTTATTATTAACGAACGAGAAGGTAAAATATCTTTTAGCAGTGAATTGGTTGGGTCATTAATATTATTAGAATATATTTCGGATGGATTAGCTTATGATCTGGACACAAAAGTACCAAAATTAGCGGAAGAAGCTATGTACGCTTATATATTGCATTCAATAATTTCTGGCAGGTCTAATCAACCAGAGTACATTGTGCAAAGATTAAAACAAGAAAAATTTGCAAAATTAAGAAATGCTAAATTAAGGTTGTCTAATATAAAATTAGAAGAATTTACAAAAGTATTGCGTGGCCAATACAAATGGATTAAACAATAGTTATATGGCAGAAATTAAAAATAGTTTTATAGGTTCAAAAATGAACAAGGACATAGACGATAGGTTAGTCCCAAACAGTGAATATAGAGATGCATTAAATATTTCCGTTGGTAAATTAGACGAGGGTAATCAAGGCTCAATACAAAACTCTTTAGGTAATCAAATAGTTGACTTTGGAGGAATTGAAACCGCAGTTGGATTGCAATCAATAGGTTCATTTGCAGACAATCAAAATAATATAATGTATATTTTTTTAACAAATTATACAGATACATCTCCAACATTAGACCAACCTGCTTCTGACGTATTTACTATGAAAATAGTAGCTAGAGATTTTAGTAAAGGCACATACACGACATTAGTAAGTGGGGCATTCTTAAATTTTGCTTTAAACAAGGAATTTAGAATTAACAGCATTAATTTAGTGGAAGATTTATTATTTTGGACAGATAATCGAAATCAACCGCGCAAAATAAATGTGGCATCGGCAACAACCCGACCGGCAACCAGCGTTAATCCGCCCCCATATTACACAAAAGCGCACCAAATATCAGTTGCAAAGTATGCGCCTATAGAGCCAATATTGCTTTACAAAAAAGTAGTTGCTCCTATTGTTCAGAAAATTAGTTCTACTGAGTTTACAGTACTTAAAACGTTTAGTATAAGTGCAGGCATGACCATAGTTTCTGAAACAACCGGTGGAATACCAATAATAACAGGTGGGGAATATATAATAGTTACCAAAGTTGAAAGCTACAATACCACATTAAATAAGGTAACAGTTTATTCTGCGCCATCAAGCTTAACAGCATTTGACACTGGTAAAATTTTATATTTTTTAAAATCTACAATGTCCAACGAGTCGTCAAACCCCTCTTGGCCTGGTGACCCGGAGTATATGAAAGATCGCTATATTAGGTTTAGTTATAGATTCAAATTTGATGATAACGAATACTCATTAATTGCGCCTTTTACGCAGATAGTATATGTCCCTTTACAAAAAGGATTATTTATCAATGGCGATGAGAACGACGCTTATAAAAGTACCGTTGTAAAATGGATGCGAAACAATATAAACAATGTTGAACTCCTTGTTCAACTTCCAGATCTGATTTCTAAAGTAAATGAATCTTATAAGATTACAGATATAGATATTTTATATAAAGAATCCGATAGTTTAGCTGTAAGGGTGTTAGACACAGTGGATATCGCGACTATGCAACTTTCAAGTTTAAACAATACGTATACCTATAGTTACCAATCGCGCAAGCCTTATAGGACTTTGCCTCAAGCTGAAATATCAAGAGTATATGATAAAGTTCCGGTTAGAGCATTTTCTCAAGAGGTTTCTGGCAACAGGGTAATATACGGTAATTATGTGGATAAGCATACGCCACCAGCGGATCTAAACTATATTGTTGGTGTTGGTAAAAAAAATGATACAACAACAAATTTTATAGAGTACCCAAACCATACATTAAAACAAAAAAGAAATTATCAAGTAGGTTTTGTATTAGCAGATAAATACGGAAGAGCTTCTTCTGTTATATTGTCTAGTGTTTCTGACACTATAGGCAATAGCGGTTCAACTGCCTTGGGGGGTTCTACTGTTTTCTCAGACTATCCAGACACTGCTTCGCCTATAGCAGTTAGGGAATGGTTCGGCAACAATTTACTATTGCAATTAGATTCTACAATAAGTTCAACAAAGAATATTATTACCGGCGAACCCGGGTTATACGCAATAGTATTAGGGGCTGGTTTTACATTAGTTAATGCGTCTACAACAAGCATTAGTAATACAACCTATACTTTTACTTATTCCGCGGGAACAGTGCCTATAGTTGGCAGTTATTTAAGAGGGGCGTATACAGACTATGTTAAAGTTTTAACTGTAACCTTTGTTGGATCGATATATACTGTTACTACCGAAGGCCGAATTAGCGATTTGTATTTAAAGAACAATAATACCATTGATACAAAATACGCATATACATTAAACGAATTAGGTTGGTATTCTTATAAGGTTGTTGTGAGACAAAAAGAGCAAGAATATTATAATGTGTATTTACCAGGTATGTTAAATGGTTACCCAATAGGACAAACTTACGGTTCACAAGTTAACTATATAGACGCTAGCGATGCCTACTCCCAGGTATTAGCAGCTTCATGGACTTCTGGAAATAGAGATATAAACCTTACTTCTGGAGGGAGCACTTCTTTAATGAAAGCAGGGGATTTTATTTCTGGATTACTGCCCGGGGCAACAGCAACTGTATTTAGGATAGTAAACAGTACAAGTTTTACAATAGCAGAAACTCCATCAACCACCGCTAGTGGTCAATCAATAACTGTATTTAGAGCTCCAGGTGCGCAAACAAGCGTATTGGAAAACGGTATTAACACAACTATGTTCCCATTATATGAGACCGATACGGTAGCTAATATTGTGTTATTAAATGATAATATAAATAAAGTACCTAGAGACTTGGTTGAGGTAGGACCTGACCAAAAGCAATATAGAAGTAGTGCCGAACTATGGGGTAGAGTACAAAATTCTAACAATTTTGCTCCCATTGCGAATTACACTGTTGCACAAGGGTCAGTAAATCTTACTAATTATTTTTATTATGATCCTGCTGCAAATGGTAATTCATCATTGCCGGACAAGTTAAGAGCGGGGTATATGATGAGATTGTTTACCGATGTAGCCCGTACAACTCCCGATACAAATATACCAGATGTAAAGATTATTTCTCTTAGAAAAGACGTTGGAACCGGTAGATGGCTTGTTGAATTTTCACCAGCCATTGCTCCTAATCCAGCTATCCCGTTGTCTTCATCTTTTTATTGGAGCGCTGCAATACCTAGTAACATACAATATTATCCATCCGCTAAACCAGATATTGTTTCAAGTATATCGTTAGCCTTGGAGTCAAACTTTTTAGAAACTTCTGCCGAAAATCCTTTAGGATCCGCGACTACCAATATATATCAGTTACAGAGTAATCCGTCTATAGGCAGGGTAAATACGTTAAACCCTATAGGTATTACTGGAGACCTAATGGTTCCGTTCCTTAGTGTATATGAAACTAAACCATTTGAATCAAGTCTCGATATATTTTGGGAAACTTCAACGATAGGATATATTTCCGATATAAATGATGACGTGCTTAGTGGATTTGACGGACCCGTGGCATTAAACACGTTTTTGTTTGAATTTAACGAGGATCAAATTCCAACTAGTACGTCGTCTAATATAACCGGAAATAAATTTAGTAAATATATTAGTAATAAATTTTGGCCATTGGACGCTACTGAAACAAAAATGCTAGCCAACGAATGTCCTCAGACTGGATTTACAGTTTCAGATTTGGATGGTAATCCGCGTAATGCAAATGAATTTGGTATAGAATATATTTCCGCGGACGATACATATAGATTATATGTAATTAACCCAAATATTTTTTACAATAATAATGCTAATACCGCTCAAAGCTATATTTTTACAGTGACTTTTACATTTGGAGGCATTGGTTATCCTTTTACTATTACCGGAAACTTAGATAATATAGCTCCTGTAATAGACAATACAATCACCCAATATTCTATTACACAACAAGATACCGTTATAGCCACTTTCACCGGCAGTAATGGTTCTTATAATAGCGGAGTTGTAAACACAGGTGGATTACATTGGGGAATAACTGGTAATTATACTCCAGGCGATTTTAGTATAGATCAGTATTCAGGAATTCTTACATTAGATAACCCAAATATAGACGGCAATGTGTATGATATTCAAGTTACCTTAACCGACGCTTGGAATTTTGCTACAGGAGAAGCTTCTTTAGGGTCTTTATCAGACACCATCGATATAACTATTGATATAGGTTATCAAAAAACAGGCTTAGTGCCTGTTGGCGGAGACGGGCTTGGTGTTGACGGTGTTGTTACAGATTTTGGAAATACCACTACTGGATTAAGAAATTTTAACGGCCAAGCTACAAACTGCAGGATCAACGGCACTGGAGCTTCAAATGCTTTCCCATACAAATATGGAGTAGTGTATATAGGCCCTGAAAACGCCAGTACGACAGTATTGCCCTCCTACCCATTACCAACTAGCGGAACAAGCAATGTATACCAATATAAAGCAGGATTGCCTGATCTTGTTGGCGTTGGCTACGGTTATGGTTTTACTCAACGTGGCACAGCTGGTAGTTTAACACAAGGGGGGCTTTTATTCACTTTAAAATTACAGGCGGGGTATGCGTGTAATCCGACTACTTACTCAGCTTCTATTGGACAAACACAAGAAGCAAAATTAGATTTAATAATATATAGAAAAGATATTTCGGGCAACTGGCAACCAAGCACAGATTCTACAAATACTTTTACTAGTTCTTTTTCTGACGGTGTTAATGGAGAGTTGTATGTAAAAGGTTTAGGTCAAACAGATATTGTTCCAGGTGGTATTTATGTGTATAACGATGTTAATAGGGCGATACAATTTGAAATAAGAACACCCGGAGAATATGCAATAGTAGTACGTTTGTGGGATAAAACCCCGGGCGCTAATACTTGTTTACCAGGGGCGGTGCCAAGCATGAAAATACAGGACACTTTTACAGGCTACTCTTATGATGTTACAACCTACCCTGACAACGATAATGGGTCAAGCTATGAAAATTATACCTTTTATGACAAACTTAGGGTGTCAAATTTTGACACTAGATTATGGAAACCAAACTTCCCGGCTTCAACAAGGTATGGTAGCCCAGTCTCAATACCTTTTACAACCAGGGCAGTACAATCATACCCATATACAGTAGCATCTTATACAGTTATAGCAAATCCGCAGGGTTATTCAGGAAATGGGTATGTAAATTTATCATTGCCAGTAAATACTGCTTTAAGCAAGCAAATGCTGCCTGGCTTATCATTATATTTACCAGCGGGTGATACCGGACAAATTATAAGGCAAGTAAATTTTGACCTTAGTCATCCAGGTTTGATACAAACTAATAATTCTGGGAATACTAATACGCCTAGCGCTTTTGCTATTGGCAGTGTTATTACATTTGTATTCAACCCTATACTTGCGCCTACTTCGGTGTCTAATGGATTTCTTATAGGCGGCGTAGGTGGACTTCCAACTAACATTAACGACTTGTATTTTCCACAACAATTTGATGATTATTATTGCACTGTATTTTCATATTTACCGCATTATGTAACATCATCTTCTACTTATTATATTGCATCGTCGGCTCTAATGTCAAAACTAACTGTATACCCAACTTACAACATGAAATTGGATCAATACGGTAATATACTTGCTCCTAGTTCTGGAAATAAAGTAGTGACAGGACGAGCAGTTTGGCCGAATGGGTCAAGTGAGCCAGCTTTAACATATCATAATCTAAATGTTTACCAAAACGCCTCTATTGCCACGGCTGGGGGGGGATTCTAAAAAAATAAAAAAACAAGTAACTATTAGTATATGGCTGCAACTATAGAAATAAAATATTACAATTCATTTTGGTTGAAGAAAATTTCAACAATTAATGCGGTTATACCAACCACGGCGGTTTCTGTGGGTGATACCACTTCAAATTCATTAATAATATCCGTTGCAAATTCAAAAATATCAGTGGGGCAACGCGTATCGTGGAAAACAGGGTCGACATCTTATACATCAAGCGTTGTAAAGGTAAATGGAACAACTATAACAATTAGTACTATCCCCGGAACTGGGCAATTGCCAAGCGGAACAACAGTAACTTTTGGAGCCATTACTGATTTTACTTACGTTCCGTCTAGTTTTTATCCAGCAAATACAACTCTAGATTGGTATATTGAAGAATCTAGAATAAAAGGGGGGTATAATAATACCGATGTAGACTTAGGAGTTAGAGCTTACGTAGTTGAACCAGAGTCAGAGCAAAAGCACAGAGCAACTTCTTTGATATATTCAGGTCCGCTTAACTCAAGGACAGGAGTAAACAATACTAACCAGTTTCCTATTGGAGAAGATATAAGTGTGTCTTTAGATCCGTCTAATGGCTCAGTACAAAAATTATTTGCAGAAAACACAAATTTAACAATATTTCAAGAATTAAAAGTAAGTACGGCATTAATAGATAAAGATGCTATTTATTCCGCGGAAGGACGCCCTATAACTACTTCTAGCAACCTAGTTATTGGTCAAATACAAGCTTATGCTGGTCAATACGGTATAAGCACGCACCCTGAAAGTTTTGCTGTATTTGGATATAGAAAATATTTTACAGACAGCAACAAAGGATTAGTATTAAGATTATCTCAAGATGGAATAACAGAAATATCAAATTACGGCATGCGCGATTATTTTGGCGCTAAATTTGAAAATGTAACTGATAGTTCATTAGTATTAGGTGGGTGGGATCAATCTGCAAAACAGTATGTATTATCAATACAACCAATAGGTGTTTATTCTGATTATGCTACCTTATCTTTTGATGAATCGTCTAATGGGTGGACAAGTTTTTATTCTTACAAACCAGATGACATGATTAGTCTTCGCAATCATTTTTATTCCATCTCAGAAAGCAATGTTTGGAAACATTACTCAAGAAATGTTAATAGAGGGTCTTTTTACGGAGTAATATTTGATTCAAAAGTGCAATTTATATTTAATGGCGAGCCGTCGATGGTTAAAAAATTTAACACAATTAATTACGAGGGCGACCCCGGCTGGCAAGTAGATTCTTTATTATTAGACAGCAATATAAACAGTTACTGTGTAATATCACCAGCCCCTGTAGTTGGTACAATATCAACTTTAGGTTCACTTGAAAGCCAATTGTTTATTAATAATTTCAAACTCAAAGAGAATAAATACTTTGCAAATATATTCAATAATTCTGCAGCTAGTAGTGGCGAAGTAGTATACGGCCAATCAATTAGTGGGGTAAGAGGAATGTACGCGAACATTACAATGAGCATATCAAACTTATCCAATAACATAAAATCCGAATTGTTTGCCGTATCGTCGGAGTACATGGAATCATCCTATTAAATAAATTTAAATGAGCGATTTAACTATAAAGCAAATAGAACTAAAGGACAAAATAGACGCGTTAGAGCAGTCTTTAATAAACAATAAAGACGAATTAGGATTAGTAGTTGGGGACTCAGATGTTTTCCCTTTAAAACACACGTTTGTAGACGGATTATACATAAGGGAAATAAAAATGAAAGCCAATACATTTGCAATTGGCAAACTACAAAAACACGAACATTTGTGGATGTTATTAGAAGGCTTTTTAACTGTAACAACTATGTCCGGCAGCGAAGAGTACGAAGCCCCATGTTATGTAAAAGCTAAAGGTGGCGAAAAAAAAGTAGTGTATGCTCATGAAGATTCTACTTTTGTGAATATATATCCTAATCCAGATAATAAGCAGGATTTAGACGAAATAGAAAATACGTGGATAGCCAAAGACTATTTAGAGTATGAAAAATTTAAACAATTAAAAGAATAATATATGTCATTCATAGCAGTAGGAGTTGGAGCCGGCGTACTTACAAGTGTAGCCGGCGGAATACTTGGCAGTAGTGCCGCAAGAAAAAGAGAAAGAGCGGCAGCTGAGGAAAAACGTAAGCTTGGAATTGAGCTTAACAGATTAGAGAATAGCAGGCAAGCTATTATAAACCCATGGGCCACTACCAAAGATATGAGCGCTTTAGTTAAAGACATGTCCGGATTGGCTACAAATACATACAATACATTAGGTGTAGCTACAAAAGCTAGTCAATTTCAAGCTGAGCAAACTGATATGGCATTGGCATCCACATTAGATATGTTAAAAGCAACCGGAGCAAGTGCTGGTGGAGCAACCGCTTTGGCTCAAGCAGCTTTGCAATCTAAACAAGGCATATCAGCTAACCTAGAGGCGCAAGAGGCGGCTAATGACAAGCTAAGAGCCCAAGGTCAAGCTGAGTTACAAAATATAAAAATATCCGGAGCAGAAAGAGTGCAAAACGCTCAGTTGGGAGAATCGCAACGAGTGCAAGGAGCAGAAGCGGCCGGGGCTCAATTTCAATTTGGCGCAAGAGAAAATAGAGAGCAGCAAAAAATTGACAGAGTTGCGGGGCAAATGGGCTTGGCCGCTAATAGAGAATCACAAGCTCAAGCCGATAGATCTGCTGCATGGGCAAACGCTATTAGTGGAGCTGGTACTGCCGTAGCTGGAGGCGTTAGCGCTGCGGGTAGTGTAAAGGCTGCAAAGGAGGGAAAGTAGAAAGCCCGGGGCAGGGCATACTGCAAGAAGGAATTGATTTTTAATAAATATATATAAAATAAATGGGTGCATATTCAAATCCACAAGAAATAGAAGGCCAATTTGATCAAACACAATATTCTAGGAACCTGCAAGGAGCAATGGAAAATATTACCAATGCTTTTGGAGGTGCCGTTACAAGTATCGCTGCTGCAAAAGTAGCTAGAATAAATGAGGTAAGAAAACAAAATGCCGAAAGAAAAGAAAAAAATGATGCTGTAGAACTTAAAGTAGCAGAGGAGCAATCCGCTTTGAATAGAGCAATCTATGGTGCTAAAGACGAAAAGCAAGATACAGGAATGGATTATGCCACCATGTATTTGCCCTTAGTTGAAAAGTATGGTAAACTTAGAAAAAATATTCTTTCAGGCTCAAGTGCCGATCCATACGCAGAAAGAAAAGAAGCTGATGATATATATGCTACAGTTGCTAAATTAAAAGAAGGAGCTGCGGATACTTATACACTTGTTGAGAAATTAAAAGACACTTATGGTAAAGCTGGTGGAGGTGCAATAGATGCTTATTGTTCAGATCCAAATGCTGTAACTATGACAAATATATTAGCAAATCGCTTAAAAGGAAATAAAAAAAGTGTTTTAATAGGTGGAGATATACATAATCCAGGTTTCGAATTTACTTGGACTGGAGCGGATGGCAAAGAAGTTACAGATAGAATGTCATTAACGAACCTTAGGAAAGCTCTTGATGACGGAAGTGAGGCAGGCATTATTGTAAGGCCTGATATGACCAAAAATTGGCAGGCTGTTAAGGATGCAAATCCTAACATATTTTTAAAAGACAAAAACGGCAAGGACTTAAATATAGTTTCTAAAGACTACTTAGACAACACTAAAGTAAGAAAAGAAACAACCAAAGAATTAGTGTCTGGTAAATACGCTGCTAATATAGCCGAGGTTAATAAAGCCAGGATGTTCAAAGACCCTAACATAAGAAACTTGACAGACGCACAGGCTAAAGCTATATGGCTTTCAGGAGATAGCAGCGCACAATCATTATATTTTAATGATATGACGGGCGAAGGCATTCCTAGTGAAAAACTAACTGATGGAACCCCGAATCCAACTTATGATAAATACATGAAAATGGATGAATCATTAAGATATGACGATAAAATAGATATATCTCCAGATACTACAATGTTAACAGAAAAAACACCTGGATATCAAGAATTTTTAGACAACTACGCAAGATTGTTTATTAATACTCAAATAGTTTCAGAACAAAGAGAGGGAGCAGAGGACTTTATACCAAATCCAAAAAAACCTAGCAATAAAAATAAAGGTGGTAAAAAGGTTAAAGTTGTAGAATCGCAAAATGATTTAATAAAACAAAGGAATGCGCTTACAAATAAAAAATAACTAATTTAAACAAAACAATATGTTTGAATATCTACTCCCTGACGGGACCGCGTTGCCAGAGAACGAAGTAATAAAACTGGCTGTACAAAAAGGTTTAACACCTGATGACTATGTTAAAAAGAATAAACTTACTTTAAGACCTAAGCAAAAGAAAGCTGAGGTTAAAAAAGAAGCTGCAAAATCCGAGGTTAAAAAAGAGGCTCCAATAGCAAAGGCTAATACCCCTAAAATAAATTTGCAGTCTGTTCCCGGTGTTACTGATTTTGGGGCAAAGATAACGGAAGCTGACAAAGCTTTTGATTTTGCAAAAAAAGGACAAACCGAAGAATATACTGCTGATATTAATAAAAAGTATAAAATACAAAAATCTAAGGCGCAAGCAGAACAAAAAAGCTATGAAGAAGAATATGGCGATGATTCTCAAAAGTCAATAGATAAAAGAAATGAATTACTAAAAATAAGAGATATTGAGGAACCAACAAGTGTGCACCCTTGGCAATTAAAAGGTCAAGATGTAGACGTTGTTCCAAAATTAAATGAAAAACTAAACGCTATTGGTATTGAAGTTGAAAACAATCAATTGTTGGATGCTATAGTATTAAAGCCTATTGGATATATTCCTAATCAAGACGGATCAAATCTGAGCGTTCCATTGTCTTTGAATATGGGGGAAAAAGATAACGCAAAAAAAATAAATGAATATATTTCATTATACAAAAACGATAATTACTTAAACGAAGTAAAAACACGCCAAAAAGGCAAATATGAGTCTTATAAAAAAGCGGTAACTCCACAAGACCTTTCTCATGATCAATTAGTAAAAAAAATAGAAGAAACTAAAAAGAAAAAGTTTTTATCTATTTCATTAGAAAAAGGAACAGCCGGTGGAGAAGGAGCTGCTTTCGCAAAAGAAGTAACAGAAAAAGATTTTTCAAATCCAATAGAGTTTAGGCAATACAAAGATTGGTTAACGGGTAAGAAAATGGATGCTCCATCTCCGGGGGAACTAATAATGTATGATCAACAATATAAGAGTGAGTTTATAAATAAGAAATCTGAGGAATACGCATCGTCATTAAATAAGGAGGATAGAAAAGATTTTGAAATATTAACTCAAGATATAAAAAAACAGGGGGATTTAAACATATATAAATTTAAAAAGGAAGCCGAAACATTTAATCAAGCAAGTAAAGATTATAATAAATTACAAGATGCTTATAAAAAGAACCCCTCGGTTGAAAATAAAGATATACTCGGTGCTTCATATATTGATTTAGTAAAAACACAGAATCAATTACAAGATAAAGAAGCAAGTATACGTAAGTATGAAAAAGACTATAAAAACTTCGTGGCGCCATCTATAACAAATTTTAGCGCTAATTACGATAG
>Ga0181355_1001028_pt1 | contig 12255 bp, 21 predicted proteins | sample Fa13VDMM15DN_FD_130099 | JGI IMG/M metagenome (GOLD analysis project Ga0181355, IMG submission 130099) | Freshwater viral communities from Lake Michigan, USA - Fa13.VD.MM15.D.N | ecosystem: Environmental > Aquatic > Freshwater > Lake | place: USA: Michigan | collected 2013-09-23 | reverse complement strand
TGCGTTCGGATACCTCGTCGGCACATGGAACACCTTGCGGGAACTTGGGAGAGACGACGATGAGCGATGACATCGTGGCGCGGCTGCGGCTTCGTCCAACCATCCTTCGAAAGAATCGGTTTGGCGACATGGAAACCGACCGTGCCGCAACCGCCTTGTTTGATGATTGTCATGCAATCATGCGCGAAGCCGCCGACGAGATCGAGCGGCTGCGGAATGAACGCGATGAGGCGAGGCGGATGTATCTCGCCAGCGCCTGTAGCGAAGATGAAATCATTCACGAAATGAATCGCCGTGGTTGGGACTGCTTCAAGGAGGAACGATGAACGCTGACATCGTGGCGCGGCTGCGCATCCTGTGGACCAGCTGCACAGACCGCATCAATAACGAACGTACAGAAGCAGCCGACGAGATCGAACGGCTGCGGGCCGAGGTCGAGCGGCTGCGCGCCGGAGGCTGCGCCCGCGATCAGACCACTACGCAGTTCTGCGCGGAGGCCGAGCGGCTGCGCGATCGCTGCAATCGTCTTCTGCACCAGTTGCAGGAGTTCGAGGCAAGGGAGGCGCAGTGAAGGACATCATCGAAGAACTCGAGTCGATCAGCGTGTTCAATGATCCTCCCGCTGAAGTCCACGGGAAAATCGATCGCGCAATCGAGGAGATACGCCAGCTGCGCGCGGAACTAGGCACATCAATGCCAACCAGTTTGTTCGGATTGCAATCTCCGGGAACTCCAAATGGATGACATCTTCTACCTGCGCGTCAGGGCAATGGATGAGAGTCGCGAGGTTGTCGGAAGGCAGGTCGTGCTCTGCGAGCCGGTCACGAAGGCAGGCAAGCTGATCGAGGATGCTTGGCCGTTCTGGATACCCATCGAGTGGCTGGTGTCGCTCGAGGACATGAAGAAGGCGGTGCGCAAGTGAACAGGAATCCACCACGCAACACGCCGCAGGGCAAGCTGCGCAAACCGGCCTTCAGCCTCATGGTGCGGCGCGGGCTGCTGTCGATCATGCGCCGGGTCAACCCGTCGTGCGCGATGGAGGGTAGGGCCATCAGATGGGCAGAGGAGTACTGCGACTACCAGGAGCGCATCCGCATCGTGCGCAAGATGAAGAAGATCAGGAGGGAAGCATGATGGTTCTCACTTGCAACAGCGACGTATCGATCCGGCAAGGCACGGCGAAGTCGGTGGTCAAGTCGAAGGAACGGCTGACCACCCGCGTGTGCTTCGAGTTTCCCGATCACGGTGAAGTCGTCCACCCGACCATGACGGTCGAGGTCTTGATCGGAACCGACTGGCAGGTGCTCTCCGAGATCGAACTGCTCAAGACGGATCTCCAGTGCGTTCTCGACATCTGCAACCGCATGGAGAAATCGTGATGACGGTCAGGGAACGCATTGCCGATTCGTTCGGCGAGGACACGATCCTGTTCGATGGCTGCGACGACGCCATCATCGGCGTGACCAACTGCACCAACTCGACTGGGCAGGTCGTCTACTCGTACGCCAAGCTCGTCGACGTGTTCGTCGGCCAGGGCATGACGCACGAGGAAGCCTGCGAGTGGGTCGACTTCAACGTCGCCGGCGCAGGCATCAAGAACGGTCCGCTGGTCATCGCCGACCGCGACGACGAGGAGGACGAATGAGCCAGTTCGTTCTCGCCGACACGCGCACTGGAGAAGTGTGCTTCGACGGCATTCGCGTCAACCGGGGGACGCCGTGTCCCATCTGCAAGCACGACACATGGTGCCTGTTCGACGGCGTCCGCGGTCTCGCGATCTGCCCACGGACGCAGGGTGGCAGGAAGATCGGCGATGCCGGCTGGCTGCACGACATGGTTGGAGGCGAGGTTCCGAAGTGGCAGGCGAGCTTCCAGCGTCCGCCGGACGAGGTCATGCCCCTCGAGGGCGCGATGGCGATGCAGGAGAAGTTCACCTCGAGATGCGACGACCGCGTGGCGATCCTCGCTTTCGACCTGGGGCTGTCGGTGCGTTCCCTCGAGCGCCTCGGCTGCGGATGGAACGGGCTCTGGACGTTCCCGATGCGCAATCACCGCGAGCAGATCTGCGGGTTCCGCACGCGAACGTCCGACGGTCGCAAGCTCGCGATCAAGGGATCGCGCGCCGGGTTGTTCGTCCCCGAAGGCAGGCGCCGTGGCCTGGATGAGGAAGTGTGGATCGTGGAGGGTCCGACCGACGTTGCCGCGATGCTCGACATCGGGCTCAATGCCATCGGTCGCCCATCGTGCAGGGGCAGCGAGAAGGAGATCAAGCGATGGTGCATTGGCATGCGAGTGATCGTGGTCGCGGACGCGGACGAGGTCGGGGTGGCCGGCGCGGAGAGTTTGATCCAGACGCTTCGTGGATCGGTCCGGCGAGTCGAGATGATCCTGCCCCCCAGGGGGATGAAGGACGCGAGGGAAGCTTTGAACCACGGTATATCGAGCGACGAGTGGAGGGAACTGATCGACGTTTCCGAAAGCCGGAGGAGTACCAATGGCCCGACACGGTGAAGCTGACGGGACACGAGGGGCCGAGGGATCTCGAGATCCTGTACCACCTCGCGACGGTCGGAGAACTCGACGACGTGGTCTCCCGGCACAAGTTCGGGAAGGGATGCCGCGTGGCGATCAACACCCTCATCAGGATGGGCCATCCAATACGGATGGAGCGCCAAGCGAAGTGGCCAAACCCCTGGCGGTACCAGTGGATCCCAAGGCTGTGAAGCTGTTCCCCGTGGAGACATCCGGAGACCTCGGCATCTACAAGCGCATGCTCATGCAGGGCGCCATCCGTCCCTTCGAGATGCCGGAAGGGATCGAGAAGCTCGCCGACGACGTGATGCGGATGATGCACATGGCGCAGGAGTCTGGCCGGCTGCGTGACGCCATGAAGGCGGCGGAGATCCTGCGCATGCTCGCATCCGATAACCGCACGATGGCGCTCGAGATCGACCGGCTCGACCGGTTGGACGCCGGCAGGCCGACGCAGATCCACGGGCAGATGGCGCCCGAGGTGCAGGACCGCATCAAGCGGATCGTCTCGGTGCAGAGGGCTCGGACGAATACGGAGGCGAACGATGTCGGACACGATGCGGATCGTGCGCGCGATACTCGCGGCGCAGTCGGCGGTGGACTCGGGCAGGGCGCTCTCCCCGCACACGGTGCGGATCCTGCTGGACGAGATCGGCAGGCTGCGGAGGATGCTCGAGCGGGAGGCACGCAAGGGCAACAAGGAGCTGACCAGAAATGAGCGCGTGGACATTCACGGCGCAGGCGGTCCCGAGGGGCCAGCCGAGGGTGAGGGCGACGGCGTTCGGTGGACGGGCGCGCGTCTGGACTCCATCGACGGCTGACGGCTTCAAGTCGGCGGTGGCCCTCGCCGCGCGCGATGCGGTGGAGCCCGAGCGTTGGCCCATCCGGCACGGATGGACCCTGACGGCGGTCTTCTACCTGCCGCGCCCGCAGCGCCTCATGGGGCGCAAGGGCGGCGCCAAGGAGATGATCCCGCACACCGCCCGCCCGGACCTCGACAACCTCGTCAAGGCGGCGGTGGACGCACTGGTGGACTCCGGCATCGTCCACGACGACGCGCCGCTGTACATGATCAACTGCGCGAAGTTCTACGCCGAGCCGGATGGAACGGCCCGTGCGGAATTCACGCTTGAGGCGAATACGGATACGGAGAAGCATGGCTAGGTTCACGGAACAACTTCGGCAGATCCTGCATCGGTTCGCCCGCACCAACGGGCTCGACGTGACGCTCTCGGATGTGGCGTCGGAGCTCGGGCGCAATCGATCGACGATCCACAGCCATGCAACGCGCCTCCTCGACCTTGGGTATGTCGAGAAGGTCTCGCACGGGCGGTATGTGATCACGGAGAGCGGTCGGGCGGCGCTTGAACGCCGCCCGACCAGTGCTCGCTCATACATCCGCTGCCCCGACTGCGGGCGCAAGATCACGCTGTAGGATCCGGTGGATCGTCGCGGGGGACAGCTGCGAACAGCCGCGCCCCCGGATACCCTCGGCCCGCAGGGCGTCGGAGATGCGCCGCACGCCCATGCCCGCGGCGTGCATTTCATGGATCCGCCGGATGGCGCCCTGTTCCCCGGCATCCTCCACCAGACGCTTGCGCTCCCTGCCGTCCACGATCTCGGTGAAGGCGATCCGCCAACCGAATGGCACGGCGCCCCCGGTCTTCTCCCCGCGGCTCCTCTTGGCCTTCAGCGCGTTCGCCGTGCGCTCGCGGATGAGCTCGCGCTCGTACTCCGCGAGCAGCCGCATCATGCCGCGCATGAGGAACGCAGCCGCGCCGGCGGCGTCGGTCCCCTCGCCGGCCACCGAGACCATAGACGCCTTGCGGAGCCGCAGGGCGGCGTCCACATCGATGAACACGCTGCCCTCGCGCCCGATGCGGTCCGTCTTGGCGACGATGAGCACATCGCCCCGGCGGACATAGTCGAGGGCGGCGACGAGTCCCTCGCGGTCCTCGACTGGCGTAGCGCCCGAGACTCCCTCGTCTGCGAATACGGAGACCTCGGCGGCGCCGATGGCCCGTGCGCGCTCCAGGCACGCCGCGCGCTGCGCCTCCAGGCCGAGCCCGCTCGCCGCCTGATCCTCGGTCGATACCCGGATGTAGACCGCAGCCCTCACGAGAGGTCTCCGATCACATTGCCGAGAATGTCCACCTTATCGATGGACTTGAAGAGCGGATGGTCGAGCTGGTCGTTGATCCACGCCGAGATGTTCTCGTTCTGGTCACCCGGCGCGATGCCGATGTAGACGACCCCGTCCTCGTCCTCGTACGCGGTGTAGATCGCGCCGCCGCAGTCGCCCGGTACCGGGTCTCCGTGCGTCAGGCACTTGGCGGTCCGAACCTTGCCATCTGGCATGGCGAACCGACAGGCCGGGTCGATTGTCGCGAACACCGTGTGCAGCTTCATCCCGGTGAATGGCCTCACTTGGCACCTCCGTGGAAGTCGAGGATATCGATGCAGCCGAGGTAGACCCCGACATTCACGCCGCGGTTGCGCCCTCGCTTCCACTGCATGACGACGGCCTTGGAGCACAGCCCCTCCTCGGCGGCGGTCACCGACAGCCAGTTCCATGTTCGCCCCAGCTCGGCCAGACGGCCTTCCACGATGGCGTGCGCGCGGTCCTGATAGCGCGCGAGATTGGCCCGCTTGGATGGAGAGGTCTGGCGCTTTCTCGTCTTGGTCGTCATTGGGTGCTCCTGCAAATCGCGGTCTTGGGAATGCTCGTCGTGATGCGAATGCGGGGCGGGAGCAAGAGCCCCGCCCCGACGATGGTGATGATGATGATGATCCGGGTCACTTGGTCTGCCTCTCCACTTCGGCGTGCATCCATTCGAGGATGTTCTCGTCACTGGTCCACGCGGCGACGAGCTCGTCGTCGTCGTTGCGCTCGGCGTCGTGCCGGTTGGCGGTCGCATTGTCGGCGGCGCTGCCCAGTGCGGACAGCAGCGCGGGAATGCGGTCTTCGGGAATGTCGAACTTGATCGTCATGCTTGGCTCCTGTAAACGGTCCGTATTGGGCGACGGTCGCCCGCACCGCGCCCGGTCGCATCGGGCGCGTAGCGGAGGATCGGCGGTCACTTGGTCGCGTTGCAGAGGATCGAAACCAGACGGTCGAAGGCGCTCGCGTGCGCCTCGAATGCGCGGGCGTCATCCGGGCGGCATCGCGACTCCTCCGCGAGTCGGTCGCACTCCTCCTGCGCCCACTTGGCGGCGCGCTTCAAGTCGGCGACCAGATCACGGTCCATGAGGATGCAAACATCCCGGCTCGGCTCGGGGCGCACGAAGGGGCGATCCGCGAGCGGGTCGAAGTCGTCGCCCTCCCCGGGCTCCCGGTCGATCATGCCGACGAGGGACTGGACCCGCTCGCCGTTCCAGTCGAAGGTCGCGAGCAATCCCTTGCCGTCCACGATGCTGATACCGATGGGCTCGCCATCGGCGGCGGCGAAGTACTCACGGTCTCCCTGATCGCGCGCCGATTCCATGAGCTCGCGGTCCATCGTCTCGCGGTTCGCGTAGTAGCAGTCGCGATCGATGATCGCGAAGTGCGAGGGGATGCATCCCGACTCGGCGTAGAGCGGGAAGGTCTCGGTGATCTTCTCCTCGGTATCGGGGTTCTCGAAGAGATCCCACACCGGGAGCACGCCTCCCCATGCGTGCGCGAGGTCCATCGGGGTCATGTAGGCGTCGATGGCGTCGGTATCGCAGCGCGTGACGACGATCGGCTTGCCGCCGTTGATCTCGACAGGCACATAGTCCTCGTCCTCTTCGATGTTGTCGATGAACTCGACCCGGACGACGCGAAGCTTCGCGTCGAGGATCGGGAAGTGACCTTCCCAATCGATGCTGCCGATGTCGTGCCAGTTCTTCCCGATGACGGTCTCGCAAGTGTCGTTGTGCATTGTGTGGCTCCTATGCGCGGCAACACGCCGCGGTTGTGGGATCGTACACCATGCATCGGCGTGCGTCAACACTACACTTGAGGAAATGTGTAGCGAATACGGTCCGTATTCGCGCATATACGTGCGCCGCAGGCACTTGCGCGCGTGAGGTTGTGTCGGCTCCTGCATCTGGCGCACGACACAACCTCACGCGCACCGACTGCAATTGCATCCGCACCGCCCGGTCGCACTAGCGCTCTCCGCGGCGCCAGCTTCTGCACGCGCGCGCTGCGCGATGCGCCCGCCGCGCCCCGCGCCGAGTCGGCGCCGCGCGCCGTGCGCAGCCGCGCCTCGACCGACCCTAACAGACACCGACCCTAACGGATGTTCGGGTCCGATAACCAACCCGACCGACCGACCGACCCGCGCCCGAGTCGCGCCCGATGGTAGTCGGAATGCACACCCGCGCGCGCCGCAGAAATCGCGGGAAATCGCGGGAAATAGTGCAGCAAACGCATCCCGCGCGCCGATCATAGCGTACAATCGTACCGCCCTGCGCATCGTGCGCGCGGCATCGACCAGACCCGATAGGAGCCGAACCCATGGAACCGAACTACGTTGAACTCGCTTGCGGAGCCTACCGCGATGCGCTCGCCCTCGCGATGCTCGGCATGACCGACCACGCGAATGCGCAACTTGCACACGCGAACCGCTACGCGGCGCTCGCGCTCGAATCGACGCGCGGCGCTCGCCGCACCCCGAACCAGTGAACCGAACCACAGGAGCCCCCACCATGACGAACCACCGCACATTTACCCGACAGCAGACCGACCGCGCGACCGCGATCGCGATCGGCATCATGGCCGCAGTATTCGCCATCGCGGGAATCGCGGGATACGTCGCGGGATCGTTTGACCGCGCCGCCACCGCCACCGCAACCACGCAGGAGCCGAACCAGTGAACAACGACACCACCGACACCATCGACATCACGCCGACTTGGGTCGGCATTCTCCCCGCACTTCTCGCAGTGATCCAGAACGGCACGCCGCAGGGACGCGCCGCCGCTACCGAAGAACTACAGCGACTCGCCGCGACCGTCGACGCGATGAACGCCGCCGCGCGGAAGGAGGGAACCCGATGAACCGCCCCACCATCTCACAACTCCGCGCCGAACTGGCGAACGCGCGCGCCCACGAATCGGGGCTTCTGGAGATCATCGCGACCCTTCGCGCGGAACTCCGCGCGGCCCGCGCCGAAACTGATTTCACGTGCGACGAATGCGGCGCCCTCCGGTCGGAGGGTGCCGACTTCGCAGCAATGAACCAGTGCAGCGAATGCGCAGCGAAGCACGCGCCCGACCCCGACGCGCCGCTCTATGTCGCCGCTACGGCGCTCGCCGAAACCTACCGCGCCGAGGAACTCCGCGCATGGTCCGACGCACTGGAAACCGCGATGGACGATAGCCACCACTTCGCGAAGGACTCGGACGACGGCGGAACCCGTCGACGCGCCGAAGCCGACGCACTCGCCCGACTCGCAAACTTGATCGCGCTTGCGCAGGAGCCGACCCCATGAGACTCGCAACGATTCAACCCACCGCCGGCCAGACCCTCCCCGCGTTCGACTGCCTCGAATGGCGCCGCGACTTCGCGCGCGGAATGCGCGCGGCGCTTTCAGCTAGCGGAACGCGCCCCCGCTACCTCACCGATGCACTCGCGAGAATGCGCGCCACGCTCGGCCCGTCGGACCTCTTCGAAGTCTCGGCGCCGCACCAGAGCGCAAACGGGAAACTTGCGAAGAACGCGAGCGCGACGCTCGCATTCACTGGCGCGCCCGATGCGTCGTCGGGCGCCTACAACACATGCCCCGCCTCAACCGCAGGGTGCCGCGCGCTATGCGTTCTCTCCGATGCATGCGGATACGCAGCGATCGAACGGCGCGCGGGTCTCGGCGCGATCATGGCCGCGCGCGCGCGCCGAGTCATCGCATTGCGGGAACACCCCGTAGCAGCAGGTGCGGAACTGGCCCGATGCATCGCGCGCGCCGCGCGCATGGCCGACCGCTACGACGTGCGCGCCGTCGCGCGGTTGAACGTCGGCACCGACTTGCCGTGGGAACAAATGCCCGAGATCGGCGCCGCATTCGCGCGGTTCAAGGTTGAAGGGTACGCGTACACCAAGCGACCTCACGCGGTCCGCCTCGCGATGCGCGCGGGAGGATTCGCGAACGCTACCCGTATCGTCTACTCATGGTCGGAGGAAGCATCGCCGCGCCTCGCAGGCGACTACCTTCGCGCAGGCGGAACGGTTGCCGTCGTCTTTGCAGGACTCGGCATCGGCAAGCACGCGGACCCCATGCCGCGCGCGTTCACCATTGACGGAGTCGAATGGCCTTGCATCAACGGCGACGCCACCGACGATCGGACGATCGACCCGCGCGGGATCGTCGTCGCCCTGCGCGGCAAGGGACCGCTAGCGACTCGCGACCGCTCGCGACTCGACCAGACGAATCGGCACGGATTCGCGATCATGCCCGATGATCCGCGCATCAGCCGCTAGACGTTCGACGGTTGTTGCACGAAGGGAGGGAAACCCAACCCGCGCGAACCCCGCGCGGGTTGTTTATTTGGCCCGTCGGCGGTTGTTCGATGGAATTCCCGCGAGGTGCCGACGTAGCATCACCTCGGTACGCGAGAACCCCGTAGAGAGTCGAGAGAGCGTACCCGAGAGGGTACGCGAGCCGACGAACGGACGACTACAACCGAGCCCGCAGGGATCGACCTAGGCGCCGCACTGGCGCCCGCGATGGCATGGCCGGCCACCGACTCGCCCCACGCAGGCAGGCAGCGCCGAGCCAGTGACGGCAGGCAGGCAGGCAGGCAGGAGCCGACGCGCCGAGGGGCTCGCGCCGAGATGCTCGCGAGCTAACCCGTCGAACGATGCGCGCGCGTCGTCGATCGCGCAACCGATCGCTTGCGCGGGGAGTGTGGCGCGTCTCGGATCGACCGATGCGAGACGCGCGGCGCCGCGCACGGGCGACCGACACGCGTAGCGACAGGGGTAGGGGGTGCTTACTAACCCTCCTCCTCGCGAGCCTACCCAACGGAACCTTCCGTTAGACGGTGGCCCAAACACTCAAACATTCCGTCAGTGGATGTGATACGGGCGCCAAACGCAGACCCCCGGTATGTGCGTGGAGTTCGCCTGGAACTTCCCGTTCGACGGTTGTTCGAGCAGATGGCAAGCGTTCTTGCGATCAGGCTCTAACAACACTCGGCACATCGCGTTTATCGAACATCCCTCGTTGTAAGGAGAAGGTGGATGTTTATCTTCCACATCGTGGATGTCGAAGGTCTCACGCTCGAGGAGTTCTGGTACGGGTGCCGCGAGAGCGCGCACTGGTTCGTGCCGTATGTGCTCGGGTTCGACAACGGGCGGATGCACGACGAGCTCCAGTTCCATCTGGACGGGTCGCTGAATGCGTATGTCGAGCTGCCGCGCGGACATGGGAAGACCAACCAGATGGCTGGCCGGGTGGCGTGGGAGATCGGTCGGAACCCGTTGATCCGCGTCAAGATCGTGGGCTCGTCGGACGACGAGGCGACGAAGACGGTGACCTTGATCAGGAAGCTGATCCAGTCGGAGGAGTACCGGAAGGTGTTTCCGGAGATCGAGCCGGACAACGACTCGACATGGGGCAACACGTCGTTCACGGTGAAGCGGTCGAAGTTCATGCGCGACCCGACGGTGGAGTCGGTGAGCGTGTTCGGTCGCGCCGGCGGTCGCTCGGACATCCTGATCGCGGACGACATCTGCGACCTGCGGAACGCGGTGCAGCAGCCGGCGATGCGCGAGCAGGTGAAGGAGGCGTGGCGGACGATCTGGTTGCCGACGCTCGACCGCTCGAGGCCGAACCCGAGGATCTGGAAGTTCGGCACGCCGTACCACGTCGCGGACATCACGGCGGACTGGCGGAAGTACCACGACGAGAACGGCGGGCTGTTCCGCAGGCCGGTCCGCGGGTACTTGAGCCCGTGGACCGAGGTCTACACGCCGCCGATGATGGAGGATCTCCGGGTCCAGTACGGGCCGGTCGCGTACTCGAGGGCGTACGAGCTGTCGCCGGTCTCGAGCGACCAGCTGGTGTTCGACCACTGGTGGCTTGACAGGGCGCTCTACGAGGGCGAGATCCCGGAGTTCGTGCGGGCGACTGGGCAGGTCGTCGCGGCGACCGACTTCGCGTTCACGGACAAGACGGTCAAGAAGGGCGACCCCGACTACTCGGTGCTCGTGATCGCGCACCGGTCGATGGACGGCTACTGCTATGTGGACAGGGTGATCCGCCAGCGGTGTCCGTTCCCCGAGTGGCTGCGGATCTGCGCGAGGGAATGCAGGGCGCACGGGGTGTCCGTCCTGATGGCCGAGGGCAACGGCCCGCAGATCGGCCTGACGCAGCAACTGGCCGTGGCGTGCGAGAACACGTCGGTGGTCCCGCAGGTCAGGACGAAGGACAAGCTCTCGAGGGCGAGCGAGAAGCAGCCCTTCGTGGAGCAGGGACGCCTGCGCCTGCGCGGCGACCGCGGCAAGGTCTCGAGGGACCACGCGGTCCTCTACGAGGAGATGACGACGTTCCCCGCCGGGGATCACGACGACACGGTCGACGCGGTCGTCGACCTGATGGAGGCGTGCATGCGCGCCGGCTACGGCCTGACGGCCAAGCCCGTGCTTGCGGAGAGCGGAAGGGCGAGGTACTGGAGGCTATATGGATGAACTTCTGAACGAGGGCGAGGCGAAGGACGCCGGAATCCCTCCCGAGATGATGAGACCCGTCGCGCTGCCCATCGAGATGCAGCGGACGTATTTCGCGTCGGTCGCGCGCATGCTCCGGAACCCGTCCCTTGCGTACCGCAAGGACAAGGTGCTGATGAAGCAGATGCGCAACGACCCCGACTGCATGGGGCCGCTGACGCAGCTCCAGGTGTCGATCGCGGGACTCGAGTGGCAGATCAAGCCGTTCGACTCGCGCGACGTGGCGCAGGACGAGATCGCCGCGAGGACGCAGGAGATCTTCGCGCGCATGCCGAGGCTCGGCGACCTCGTCAGGCACCTGCTCGACGCCGTGTGGTACGGCTCGAGCGCGGCCAACCTGGTGTACGAGCGCCGCAACGGGATCATCGTCCCCGCCGACTGGCTCCCGTTCCACCCGGACACCCTCGCGGTCAACATCGACGGCGAGCCGGCTATCCGCGTCGGTCCCCGCTACTACAGCGACATGGACGGCACCAACGGCGAGACCCAGCAGGGCTTCGACTCGAGGGTGCATGTGCTGACGCCCATCGAGCGCCGCGCCGTCGTGTGGCACCGCTACATGGTCAACGGGCCTGACTTCGACGACCCGTACGAGACCGCGTACGCCTACATGGGCAAGGGCGTCCGCGACACGGTCTGGTGGTACTGGAACCTCAAGCAGGCGGTGCTCCAGAACTGGGCCACGTTCGCCGAGCGTTACGCGCAGGGCATCAGGCTCGGCTACTACCCCATGTCGCAGAAGGGCGGCAAGGAGGAGATGGAGTCCATCCTGCGGAACCTCGTCGGCGACGTGAGCGCGGTGCTGCCGCGCATGACTCCCGGCCAGAAGGACTACGAGATCGAGGTCAAGGAGCCGGCGGCTGCGCGCGCGCAGGTGTTCGCCGACCTCTGCGAGTGGCTCTCGAAGAACATCAAGGAGCTCATCGTCGGTCAGGCCGCGACGAGTGAGGCGGTGTCCACGGGACTCGGCTCGAGCGTCGGCAAGGAGCACGGCAAGACCTTCACGCGGCAGATGAAGTTCGTCGCCGACGG
>Ga0181355_1001018_pt1 | contig 12280 bp, 14 predicted proteins | sample Fa13VDMM15DN_FD_130099 | JGI IMG/M metagenome (GOLD analysis project Ga0181355, IMG submission 130099) | Freshwater viral communities from Lake Michigan, USA - Fa13.VD.MM15.D.N | ecosystem: Environmental > Aquatic > Freshwater > Lake | place: USA: Michigan | collected 2013-09-23 | reverse complement strand
TGTTATTGTGGTAGGCGCTGCTATTAACGCTGCTGTACCGCCTATTCCAGCAAATAATCCAGCAACGTTAGTCGCTGCAGATGCAGCCCATTCTCCAGCATCCGAATCCTTAAGGTCTCGTAATCTATCTTTTTCAATAGTACGGCCCCACCCGGAAATATATACAATTTTATTTTCTTCTGATCTATTAAACTTCCAAAATATTGCATTGTTCTTTTCTAATAATTTTAAGAAGCTTACACGGTCATCTAATACTTTTAAATCGTCGTTTCGTTTACGTTTAACAAATTTCCATTTATCGCCGGCATTTAATACTTTGTATATATCACCGCCCGGGCCTAACACTGTAGTAGTGTATGAAGTTATATTATTTGGTATCGAATTGAGAACGGTTTCAATCGATGTAAAGTTTGTAGCTACTTGTAGCCAAATTTGATTGATTTGAGATGTAATGGCATCAATTTGATATTGATCAACTAACTGTTGTTGTAATATTAAAATACGAGAGAAAGGATAATATGCCACACTGCCACGTGGCTCGTATGGCTGTAATTCATTGACATTGAACATGTCACCGCCATTACTCCAATAATTTATATACTCTAAATAATCAGCTGGGCTAACATCATCTACATCGACGATATGCGGAAAGTCGTTCCATACTGGGGCAAATACATAACTTAAATCTGTTATTACAGTAATACCACCGGCTTTAACTAATAAATTTATTAATCCATTTTCTCCATCTAAGATATCACCTGCAGGAAGAGTAGGTGTTGATGTGGTTGTAGTTTCAATGCCTTGAACTAACCCTGCAAATTCAGTTGTAGTAGTGGTAATGACATTAGTGCTAGTTTTTAATTCTGACAAATCATATCCGTTCTGCGCTGCGTATAATTGAATTGTTACCGGATCAGTTACTTGTTTCCAATATCCATGTACCATTATACGTAATCTACGTGATATATCATCTAATGCATTATCTATATCTCCAATCACATATGTGTCATTATTATTATACGGAACAGGCCAGTTGTAAATAATCATTTTACCTTCGTACTGTACACGCAGTTTTTCTTTATATGTCTGTAACTGGAATGCTGTATCAAAATACATGTCATTCGGATCTTCTATAGTAAACAGATCTGGATTATTTTCGTTTGTACCTGTATATCCTTCCGGCTTTATATAATCACCTGGATCTCTTTTAAATGGCCCAGCTGGCTTATAACCACTTTTATAGCGTATAAAAGTTGACCATTCAGTACTACGATCTAGTTTCGTACGAAAATTAAATTCTTCTAAACTATCAGCCGATGCTTGTGTTGTCTGGTCTCCTAGAAATGAGCCATCTAGACGCATATCATAGTCGTTCATTTCACGTACGGACGCTTCTTTAATATCACTATACGTTTTACCATTTTCGACTAACAGTACTTCTAATGTTTTGTAATTAGGTATTGGATATGCGCGATTGTTTTGAATAAAATACACGCAGAACGTTGAACTTACAACTGTATCAGGATCTTCTCCGTTTGCCAATCGTCCGCTTATACGTGTTGGCCCGTATTGTATATACGCATCATGTAAATCAACTGGTAAATTTATTTCATATGGAACTAGGAAGTCTCCGGTAATGCCTGGCAAATTTAAATTGTTTCCTAGATCTGGACCGAAATAACTCCACTCCTCGTCTAGAACATCATCTAAAACATCTTCATTGACATTTGGGTATGATTTTTCTAATATATAATTTGCATATGCATCAGCACGTTGCACATCAACTGTTAATACATTTGACCCGTCGCGTGGTATAGCATTAACAACATCAGATGTTCCTGTAGGACTAGTCCAGAATGGGATTCCGAATGCGTCATATTGTACTTGCGATATTTGATCGTAAGTATATACGCCAGTAGCTGGCGGGTAGTGTTCGTAGGTATTACGTCGTCTTGTAAACCTATTATTAACTATATTATTGTCTGTTGGCATTATCTAATAACCTTAAAATAATATCCGTTATCATGTATTTGTACGTTATTAACGTCGTGTATCGACTTTATAACTATTTTATAATATCGTTCTGGCATAAATGTACTCAATCGTAATCTAAAGTAATTACCATTGGTATCACATGATATCTGTGTCGCAGTAGTATCAAACGGTATAATAGTTTCTTCTGTTATAGAATCTTTAACGGAATAATAACTTCCTGAAGGCAATCTATAATTAGTTAAGTAATGCGATTCAGTAGTACTATAATTCTTTAATGGGTATTCCGGACGCGCACCTATTCGTAACGTGGCAATATCTGTTTCTTTATACGATTCACGTAAGTTTTTTATATACGGTACATACAATTCATTACTAGATACTTCTGTTACAGATCCGGTACCGGATAGATTAACATCATTCCATGCAACCTCTAATTTAGGTACATAAATTGTATTAGTTTCCCTGGAAAAGAACTTTAGTGAACCTAGTATTTCACCGGAAATTTCATCGCTATAAGGTCTTTTAAGAACAAATCCGTAGTTAGGTGTATCATTGTTTACCCAATGCTTAACTATGTCAGTAACGTTCATTCTAATATCAGGTGACTGGAAGCTAAATGACTGGCTAGCTTCATAAGAAGATCCAGTGACCCATGTACCTCCACCTGCCCTATTAGTAACACCAAATTCATTTCCACTAGCAGCTGAAGCAGTATTCCATGTAGTAAGTAAATCAGCTGATGTACGGTAATACCATGACACGCCATTTGTTATCGGTGGCAGATCATTATAGTTACCATTCCCATTACTCCAAGATTCAGATACTGGATAAGCCTCTAATGTATATGCAGTAAGTAAATCAGTGGCATCTGATGCTCTAAGACTTAAATATACAGACGATGATCCAATGCCAGTACCAACCGGCGGAATTTCGCGGCTTGATATAGCCGATGCTAATAATGATAGCTGTCCACTAAAATCTAATAATATACGGCTATTAAATGTATTCGCATAAAAATCGCCGCCATTAGATCTAGAACCGCATGCTATCTTAGTTAATTCTAAAATAGAATCTATACCAGTATTACGATCTGTAAATTGTTCGTATATTGTAGCGTCTCTATCTACATAATAAAATTGATACATAGTACACTTCCTTAAGGTCTAATTACTCTACCCTTAATATCATTATCGGGATATTTAATTTCAAAAATACATGGATCTAAACTAGGATATAGTATTCCGTTTCTGGTAGCTAACTCAATGTTATAAACATTTCCAGAATAGCCACTATGGGTATCATATAAATTAGTAAATTCTAATTTAGGAATACTTTGAACGCCATCCAATCTATCTAATTCACTTATGATGTTTGATATGTTAATTGACCCGTTAATTTGCATACGATCATTATCGAATAAAGTCTTAAGTTTATCAATACATTGTAACAATACTTCATTACTATTAAAATTAGGCCTAGGAATAACTTCAAACTCAATACCTAAATTAACAATATACGCAGTTTTTAAATTAATACCGTCAGTCAATATACGATAATTAGATAGATATGTACGTAAATTTTCTAGCAACGCTGTATTACCCGGTACAAGATTTTTGTTGGCATTATATGACAATACATATACATTTAATGCTAATGGATTTGGAATAGTTTCTCGTGGATATGTAATATCATATGCATTAACTTGCGAATCAGCTACAACATAAGCTTTAGCAACAGATCCATATTTAGCTGGCATTGAATAGCAACGTACAATATAATCTTCTCTTGTTATAGCTCTATTTTGTGCTGCAAATGACGCCATGGCATTTTGACGAATACTTTCTTGTTCATCACGAGCCTTACCTCCAACTGCCGGCAACGCATTGTTTACAGCCACTGATGATTTCACAAACGTTAAATCGACATTGTTAATTTCCGTTACATATTCTACAGCATCTATTACTGTTAATATATTTGAAGATATATTATCATTGATGCCGCCGCCTGCACTATATCGTACGGTTAATGTTGTATTGTATGGAACTAAGCCATATGTACTAGTATATAAAAAGTTACTAGGATCAATATTTGAGTTAGTAGTACGTTCTAGATATTCTAATCCCAAACCTACGTTTTTTGGATTAGGAATAATTTCTTCATCCGCATCCGAACTAATACCTGACCCAAATTGAATTTCAGTACGATAATCACTTCGTATACGAGTTACAAATCTGCGGGGTGTTTTACGTAGTTTTAAAATATACGGTACGGTACTTCTGTACACGGCCATATCTGGGTCATTATATGGAATGTTCGCAATATCTTCAAACACTGTATCCTGTGCTAGATAATCTGTTTGGTACCATGGATTTCCTTCAGCATCAACTATATCGATAATATCTAATACATTAGTTTCTGGCAATGATATTTTATCATATGCCTTAGGCTCATTGAATGTAAAATTAGTTGTTATAACTTCACCACTAACAGCACTAACACATTTTTTTAAAAGGTAAAATAAAACGTTGCCGTTATTGTCTAACTCATATACGGATATCTCTGTAGGATTGTCTGCCGTATTAGCACTAAAATCAACAGGTTCCACCGTACGGAATTTAGTAGTACCTGTCGAGGTACTCAACTGCATTCCGGCTTTAATAGATAATGCATATCTATAATCAGGCTGTGCGTTCACGCCGCTTCCTATAGACGGTATTAACTGATATACTTCAACAGTTACTGTCGCTGGCGAATTTAACTTTGGCTTATACCCAAATAATTGTGATAGTATTAAAACATTGGCATCTTCATGTGCAGTTTTAAGTAATGACTCTCTAAACGACTGATCGGTATAATATGATAATACATCGCCTACATACGATGCCATTTCAATAAACATCATACCGGGAGATGATTCATTAAAATCACTATACGTATTAGGAAAATATTGGCGTGTAAAATTTATAAGATTCTGTCTAAATTGTGCAAAATCTTTATTTAAATACTTTACATCCTTTTTAACTAATTCCATTAATAGCTCCCAACTTGAGTTAATACCATTGGCGTAATATCATTATTATTTACAGGAATAACTTGTATAGTATTCTCAGACAACAGTACATTGATAACACGTTCTGCCGGAAAATTAGTGATCCTATATATAATCTTTACTGAAAATATATGACGGTCAATATTACGGCTAATATCTAAATCTACTAGTTCAATATACGGCACCCAACGCGCTATAGCACTACGTAATGAGTCGTCTACAGCGCTAACAAGATCTTCAGTGTTCTGTTCAAATAATGTACGGCGTAATGTAGTTCCAAATTCTGGTTGCATATACCGTTCCCCTACTTCAGTCATAACTAAATTAATTAAATTACTAGTCGACTGTTCTTCTGTAGTTTTTGACATATTAAATAACGTACCGCCATTAGATGCGGCTGAATTATATGCTGATGTACTAGTTTGTCCTGCGGCTGCACGGTTAAACGGTAGTTTAATTCCAATGGTGCGATCTGGAAATAAATTGATCGGCTGATATCTATATATTGGTCTATTAGACATTAACGCATACCTTTCTTCTTATCAATCGCTTTCATTAACGCTGAATAATCTTTTGTCATAGCATTAACGACATTCGCTACATTTTCATTTCGTACGTTTACCGGAGCTCCATTTATATCTTGCAAAGGAGCGACAGCCGGAGTAGCAAACGACATATCAGGCCCGGCTGATCTCGTTCCACCGAACGCTTGTGCCATTTCACTTTTAAAGTCCATTGTAGCCCATTCATCCTGAATCAATGGCGAGGCCGCTGTTTCATTTAGCAAAGCGTTTAACATTGGGTCTTTAACAAACGTCTTAGGCTTACTAGGTTTAACTGCTTGTTCTGACATTCGAATGCCATGGTCAATAATTTGTTTAGGTGCAACACGTTGTTCATTTAATACACGTTTCATTTCCGTACGGACTGCCGCCTGTACTTCTTCGCGAATGATTTTACGTAAAGCATTAAAAAATGATTTTGTTTCCATAATAATTTCTATTTTTATATAAATATGTTATAAGGTAAATTACGAAAAGTATTTAAAGTATTGAGGGCTTAATTATATAACTCCCCATGCTATTACAGCTCCGCTAGTATTATTTATAGCAATACCACTAATCAACCATACATGTATTTCAGCTGATAATTTATTAGCACATTCAATGCTAGTAGTAACGCCGCGTACGACTAATCGAAAATTAGGTAATGGCTTACTAGGCACTATTCCAGTAAATGCTGGTTGCATTCCTAATGCCAATTGCTGTGCATATACGGGTAATATCTCAGTTAAAGAATCTGCCAATGAGTGTTCCTTGCCATCATATGACTCAAACCTAGAAATTAAAAATCCTAAACTGGTTAATGTTGCTACACTTGCAGGAGTTATGCCTTGTGAATATTGCCAAAGTGCAGTAGCAATTTCTGTTGATTTCTTATTACTAGACGGCACGGCGAATATTTTACTTAGCGAAGAAAATAGTTGTTCTTGTAGTAAAGGCATATCACTGTCTCATCGATTTAAGTTGCGCTAAGATATTTTGTAACGCGCCTAAATTAGTAGATGGGCCGGTAGGTCCAGTACCGGTAGAAAACGTGGCTGTGCCTTGTGATAAATTGACTAACTCCTGCGCTAATGACTCTATAACTGTAAAAAACTTTTCCATATCAGTTGCCCAATTTGGTGTAGCAATGTTAACAGTACTTTTACTAACTAAAGTGATATCATCTTTACGTGAATTTAAAAATATACGATCAGATGATATAATAGCTTGTGCATTAGAATATACAGACGGCTTTATAGCATTACCGATTCGTGTTTGTGCCGTAGTTATTGAAATATTCTGGTCTGTTGTTAAATACAATAAACTTTTATCTGTGTCCGGTTTTTCAATATTATAATATTCACTACTATCAGTTAAACCGGCAGTAAACATTAATATAGGATTATTAGTTTTACTTCCTTTCCACGGTGGACTACTTACAAAATAATTTGAATTACCTTTTGTAATGTTAGATGAAAATCTAATAGCACTACCGTATCTAGAACTTATAAGTTTATCTCCTTCGTATGGTTGAAGTGGCCGTATATCTTGTTCGATATGTGATAAATAATCTGGAGTTACTGTGGGGCCGTTAGATAACATACCTGTTGATGCGTAATTTGCAGCACCTGCAGATATTTGCTGAAATGCATTAAAGTTTGGAATACTATTAGTATTGACAGTATTATGTATGTTAACTATTTTGGAATAAAATAGTCTAACAGTCCCTACCCTAAGTTGATTTGAATGTAAAACAACTAATTCGCCTTTCAAAGGCGTTACAATATTTGTTAGATCCAAAGGGACAGCGTAAACATCGACCGGTTGACGTGCGGCCGCATTACCTTTTGAACGTACTTTAACCGTACCTTGCGGATATTCTACTCCGGTAATTTTATCGGTAAACGGGGCATAACTAAATGTTGTATCAATAACTTCGCCTAATGACAATGATGACATTACTTATCCTTTATTACGGCATCAGCAGCTTTAATAGCTTTTACCTCGCTTTCAGCTTCTTGAATTAATTGCTTACGTTCTTCATCTGAAAGACCAAATTCATTACCATCATCCTCGCCTTTACTGCTAGCGGAAACTAAACGTTGTACAATTGAAGCTAACTTAACTAAAGCATCATCGTTCTTTACAGATACTTCTAAGTACTCTGCAATCAACGGCACAATAACTGTGGCATCGCCTGCATTCTTTACTAATGGCTGTAGTTCTTGTATTAATGTATCAATCTGTCGTGACTTCTTTTTAGAATTATGATAGACATCACGCATCAGATCGGAAAACGATGTCCCTTTAAATAGTTCGTAGTCTGCACTCATATAAACCCTTTAAATATAAATATAAGGGCTATAGTTTATTGTCGTTAAAACGTCCGGTCTTTTGATAGACCGAAAACATTTTAACAAAATCATTACGCATGACAGTCAATACTTTTGTAATATTCTGAGTCTTAAGACCCGTACGTTCACGTACTAAAATATATAAAGCCTTCTTATTAAAGTCTTCGATATTTTCACGTATACGAAATAACTCAAGCACAGTGTCAGCAACAATTAAGTCTTTACGTGTACTAAAGATGGCAGTTGCATTCTTATCATACCAATCTGCCCATAAGTCTACAAAGTCTTTTAAAGATTCTTGATAGGAAGAAATACTTACTTCTGACATTAAATCACGAGATTCGTCAATTAACGATGTATCTACTTTTCGTTTAAATTTAGCATAGTTAGTATTATTTTGTATGATTAAATAGTTTTTAGCTACAATACTAAAATAACTAAATGCTTTACCTTTACCCTCAGTAAATTTATGTATCTTCTCATTGAGAAAAGCTACTACTTCACATTTAATATCTTCATATGGAATATCAAAATATGAAAATTTAAAGGTATGATATATGTTTTCAACTAACTTATTAAATGGATAATCTATATATTCACGATAAATTTTATTACGTAAATATTGATCTGTTTCCTTATTATAAGCTACAATAGCTCGTTCCGTTGTAATTGTAAAGTATTGCTTATCACTAACCTTTCTACCTCGTTTACTTACAACAACAGCTGCAGCATCTGCTTCGGCTTGTATCTGTTGATAAAATTCTTCTACTGGTGTCATTCGAAATCTCCATTCAATTGGCCGACAATATCTTTAAGTTCTTTAAAGACATATCCAGTCTCATCATCAGATTCAAATGAGCCTAAGCGATCGATATTTTTCATTCGTGAATAAGCTTCACCAGTTTTGGATTTCAAGTTATTATAAAATGTATAGTAATCTAAATTAGATTGCTCTAAGTCGGTTACATATTCTTCTAACACCTCTACCTTACGCAATAAATTGAATATAACAAAAACACATCCAATAAGTAGTGCTGATAAACATATAATTGTAATTAACATATTAGTCCCTAAATAAGTCGTTAAATAATTTCGATGCATCGATCGCTGACAGATCTGATTTCGTAGTTGCCTTAGGTTTTGATGCTATTGGCTTTGCAATTGCAGCTGACCCATTAGCCCAACGTTCGTATTCAATACGTGCTGCCATATGGTCCGCATGATGTAAAATTAAAGCTAAGTTGTTTCTCATCTTAGCATCAGCACTTCTAGCAATGTAATAAGGTTTATTAGCATCATCATAAAGACCGTCATGTATACGAATACCTAAATATTCATTCCATGACACTAGTATTCCGAAGTGTTGCAAGTTCCATAAACTTAAATCCGGTACCATAGTAAATGGATTAGCTGGATTATGTTTATACATCTTACCTTGGTTCTTTCTATGCCACTCTGAGTCATTAGGAATATAAATCTCACCGCCAGGAGTAGGAAATCCTGCTTTACCTAAATCATGGTGCATGGCAGCAAACATCAATTCTTCCTTAGTAAAGCCATCGATGCTAGCACCAGACGCTTCCCAACTGTCTAATAACGTTACTGCACAATCCATAACACGAAGTACATGATCTACATATCCACCTTCAAAGGCATTATGAAAATGATCGATACTTGATGCAGGCATCATAATCATTCTATCTTCAAATGTATCGTACATTTTATTTAGAGCATCCTTACGTGTAGGGAAATACTCATTTACACGCTTACGATATTCAATCCAATTGTCGTGTATCTTTTCTGCTGTTAAACTCATAGTATTAAATTATTTCGTCAATTATTCCAAATTCTAATAACTGATTCGCTGTTAGAAACAAATCTGTTTTCTGTTGCTGTCTCCACCATTCGGCTGGCTTCTTAGTACGTTTTGCTAAAACATCACAAACATCATCTTCAATTAATTTTAGATTGTTAATATATGCTGTCATGTCACTCATCTTAACTCCATCCAAGTAACTACTTGATTCATGGAACATTACACATGAACGTTTACTGACCATTCTAGTACCGGTACCACATGCTAATATTACTGCGGCTGCTGAAAATGCTCTTCCACGGCAAATTGTATTTACTTTAATATCTAAAGTTTCAATGTAATCGATAATACCTAACATATCATATACATCGCCTCCATTAGAGTTGATAATTAAATTAATAGGATCTGTATTACCATCTTCTCTATTGTTTAAGATAGCACGTATCTTAATCATTAAATCAACTAAAGTAGTTCCAGTAACATCATCATTAAGATAAATTACTGAATCATTAAAGTCAATTAATGTTGTTAATTGTTCTGTAACCTCTGTATAAAGGCTTGTAGTCTCTTTATCATCCTTGATAACTGACTTTTTTATATTGTTTTCTTCGTATATACTCATAACTGTTCTTAATATAAGGTAGTTTTATTGATTTACCTAATTATTTGTTAACTTTGTTCAATTGACGTTCTAACTTCTTCATCTTTGATTGATGAACTTTAATCTCCGTTTTCTTTCCAGATTTAAGTATCTGTCCACGTAAAAAGACTATTTGACCTAGAATTTGTTCTTTAAGATCGGCCTTTTCCTGTTTAGTTAACTTCTTTTTACCTTCAGTTGGCTCTATTTTAGTAACAGCCTTAGTTCCTTTAAGTTTAGGTTGTTCTATACCCTTATGGAATACATTACCATCAGCATCGACAAATTCAACCATAAACTGCCATCCGCGCGGACGCCCTTTAGATACATAACCATTACGCATCTCAGGTGCACCTGCTATCTTAGCAGTACATGATGTACATAATACCGCAGTAGTTATTTCTCCTACTTCAGACCATTGATTACAAATATTGCCTTTCCAATACTTGCCATCTGAAATACTATTCCGGCAAATCATATATCGTTTGCCATTGCGTTGTTTAGTCTCAAAAAGAGTTTTTATTTTTTCTGCCATAAATTTATTTGTTTAATTACGCCCAATATGCTCTAGCACGTGCCGGCGGTTTAGTCGGTGTATTAATGGGTTCTTTTGGTTTATCTTCTATAGGTTTATCTTCGTAGATATCTTCTGGTATGCTCTCTTGTAAATTTAATAAATCTTCATTGATTTCAATGACATCTTCTTCCTCTACAATATCATTTTCTTCGTCTGCAATATCATCTACATGTTCATATGCACCATCTGGGCCTATTTGAAAATCATCTGATATATATGGTATGTTTTCAGTATGATCCTTTTGTATTTTTTCAAATGCCATATTCGCTGCTACTACTAATGCAATTGCTAATGGGTCGAATACAAATATAATAAGTAATAAGAACCAGTTAATAACTGTATCCATACTCTTACCGGTTAGATTACTTAAGTACTTTAAAGGGCCTAATTCTCCGGCTAATTGTGCATTTGATTCTATATCTAATATACGCATATCTAATGCCGTTAGGCTATCATTGACACTAGTTAATTTTATATCTAATACATCTTTACTGGTTATTGCATTTGTCAATTGAGTTTCAAATGTTTTACGGTTAGCCTCATTAGCTCTAGTAACTAATTGACCGGTATTTCTATCAACTGTTTGTGTTGTACTTCCATTAGCTAATGCCGTACGTAACTGTGATATATCATTATCTAAACGTTGTTTCTCTGTTGCATACTCTACTTTTGATTGCTCAAATCTAGTACGTTTAGTTTTAATAGTTTCAATTTGTTTTTCAACTACACCTGACTTATTAGCAGTGTCTTGATATGCACTAGACAAATATCCATATATACCACCACTAGTAATAAGCATTAATATAGTTATAGCAGATATTAAATATATCCGTAACACTTTATTTAGTGTATCCCAGTACTGATATAGTAAAGTTGCAATGACTAATTTAGCAAATTCTAAACTACTTGCCATTACGATAACCTGTGTACTAGCTCCAGCAAACAATTTACTCAATCCATAGACTGAATAAAATGCTGCTGATGCTGATACTGCAAATGCACTAAGTGCAATAATGTAAGGAAATACTTTTGATTTCATTAGCTGATTTGTACACGTTCCATTGCAAACTTAATTCGGCTACGAATTTCATTTAAACGTCTAATAGCCTCATTAGTATCGACAGATTTACTTTCAGCTAAATCAATTAAGATCATAGCCATATTATCAGCTTCATCTAATCTACGTAATACATTGTCTTTGTCTTTCATATTAAAACCTTTTGTTGATTATTATAATTATAAATATTTCTCCACTGTAAAAGTGCTAATTCTTTGGCTTTTGCTTCGATCATAATGTCGACTTC
>Ga0181355_1001017_pt1 | contig 12281 bp, 10 predicted proteins | sample Fa13VDMM15DN_FD_130099 | JGI IMG/M metagenome (GOLD analysis project Ga0181355, IMG submission 130099) | Freshwater viral communities from Lake Michigan, USA - Fa13.VD.MM15.D.N | ecosystem: Environmental > Aquatic > Freshwater > Lake | place: USA: Michigan | collected 2013-09-23 | reverse complement strand
TTGTTGAACCTGGAATGCCAGTTAGAGATGCAACGTTTGATATAACCAAATGTTTGCCCCAGGATTTAGCCAATCGATTCAAATCAATGTTTGCTCCAGTTGAGAACTTTTACAAATATTGTGTCAAACATGATCTACTACAAGAAGACGACTTTCATCCCACAATGCAAGGCCACTTGTCGTGGGCTCACAATGTGTTGGCGCCAGCGTTAACTGCAAACCCTAACACCATATAGTTGTTCAAAGCGGTCTGCGTCCGCACGATCGTTCACCATGGGTTCACCGCGTATGTTCAATGACGTATTGAGCAGCATAGGACAACCAGTCATCACGTACCACTTTTCCAAGAGTTCTCTAATGCCTGAACCATCCGCAGGAACAGTCTGCACTCTACTAGTACCATCATGATGCACAATAGCAGGAAACAAGTCAGGATGCCTGCAGACAGCGACTGCTTGCATGTACCTACTGTTACTGAAACCCCTAGGCATATCAAAATACTGATCCACGTATTCTTCCAGGATAACTGGCGCAAATGGTCTGAATTGTTGTCTACGTTTGATCTCATTTACTTGATCCTTTATTTCTGGGCCACGAGGGTCTGCTAGCAAACTGCGATTGCCTAGGGCCCTGGGTCCAAACTCTGCTCGACCTGATGCTACACCCACAATTTTTCTAGTAACCAACTCATCCAAAATAGCATTAACAGGATAAGGTCCGGCAATGTCATGCCCAAGATAAGCATTGGTCCAGTTGATTCTACCACCATGAACTAGAGCAGCAGCGCCAAGACTACTGCCAGCGTCACCGGGACAAGGCATGATCCAGATGTTGTCAAAATAACTTCCAATACGTCTGTTGGCACTACAGTTAAGAGCCACGCCGCCCATGTAAACTAGATTCTGACTCCAGTTGAATTTCTTAGCACGAACCATCACATTCAAAATAAGGTCTTCGGCTAGTTCTTGTGCAGCCGCTGCAATGTCAAATTCTGAATAATCACTTAGATACTTTTGACTTAATCCTATGTGTACATTTTCTTTGAATTGAATTTCCCATTCATTGTGAATGAGATCGTAGCGTAGTCTATTACTAAGATTGTTTTGTCCGTACGCAGCCATGCCCATTAGAATGTATTCTTCGTCCAAGGGCCGTAGACCCACGCGAGCTGTGACTGCACTGTAAAACAATCCTACGCTGTGCGGGTAATGTTGTGGCCACAGTCGTTTATAACTTGCACGACCCGTTGAATCATATTCTGCACCCCAGATGGTCATGGTGTCCCATTCGCCCACAGCGTCTATTACCACAACTGTGGCTCGATCATAGGGGCTGGTTTGATATCCTGCTGCTGCTTGGCTCTGTTTATGATTGTGGCTGTTCACACGGTCAGGCTTGACCTGGCTGCCCAGTTGTGTCTTGAGTATCTGTGCCACCGTGAGTTTGTTCCATTCAATGCCTTGCCCAGAATAAAGTTGGCGCAGTTGCTTGGCCCAGGGACGTTCGTAGTAGGCCACATGTGCGGGATCGTGCGGCAAGATGTCATCCAACAGGCCTTGACAAAAGTCAGCATCATTTTTCTTTTTGCTGTAGCGTTCTGAATGGCCGGCAAAAAGAATGTTGCCGCTATGATCCAGCACCGTAGCAGCAGCATCATGAAATCCTGCTGATATTCCCAAGATGTTCATTTATAAATGAAAGGATCTCTTTTGCGTAGCTCTTTGAGTTTCTTGCGGTAACGATACTCCAGAGTGATTTTTGCCCATAAGTTCTTTAGCCAGTTCATTTTAATTTCCTTATTTGTTGTAGATCATAGTCAGGATCGCTCCAGCGATATTCATATGTGGCCTGTGTCATGCTAGTACTTATTCTAAGAACGTCTTGATGCTGCGACAATTGAGTCCATATTTTTTGGTAATCTGTAGTTCCAAAACTGCGAACAAGATCTATTTGTGCCACTTTAGGATGCCCAATTGTTAGATTTTTATCTTCAGGATCAAAATTGTTGGCCACTAGCCAGGCACGAAATTCTTTAAGAGCCAGAATCTGCCACGGAAACGCACCGGGATCGTTGGCCCACTCTATATCAAAGTCTCCAGCTGCTTGAGTTTGCGATTTTAGTGTGCTGGTCACTAGTTCGCCCACACGACTGTCTTGACCTTCGTCTGAGAACACTTCCCAGTGATGTTTGCCCACAGCTTTGTTTACTCCCACATACACACCACCCAGGGATCGATTTATTGTTTCTATTCCAAACAGGTCATAATCCTCAACTGTCAGTTCAAAACGTGGCGCTGCCAGCCAACACATCAGCTGCGACGGACGTTGCCATTCAGGAGCTGTTTTCAACTTGCGAATGCTCAGTACTAGGCTTTCTAGTTCATGACACAGCAAGTTTAGCTGACGTATGTGCCAACGAGTTGTGTCATCAGCTGCTGTGTAATAAGGACTCATGGCACCTGATACGCCTTGTAGGTCTTCAAAATATCTATGCAGCTGATTTAGATGGGCATGGTCTAGACGATACTCTGCTGACATTGTGTTGGCTGGTGTAAAGAAGTCGTTTATAACATATCCCAAGTCAGCTGAATTAACAGCATGTATACTGCGATTGATTTGTGTACAGATATATTCAGGATCCCGATCACTGTCTGCCCAGCCCAACCAGCAGTAGTTCTTTTCTAAATGATTTTGATTCAACAGTAATTGATTTAATGCCGACAACCATTTACGTGAAAGACTGTTGTCCTCCACGTCAATATACACTGACAGCACTTGATCGTCAGTGCTTCTTAGATCCATCTGGATAGTATCAAGCATGTTGGTTCCACCATTCTAGCACCTCGGGTCTTGCTGACAGAATATCAGCCATGGACGTTGACGATTTGCGTATGCTTTCTAATTGTAACACTCTATCCCGGCCTTTAGCAAGACCTTGAGCATGAGTATCTGGCCATTGTTCTTGAAACGTGGGGCGTGATTTCAACTGTACTAGCACGTCACGCATGGCGCCTGAGCTGGCATCAATCAGTTCGTCCAGCCAAGGATGCAGTAGTTCCCGCGGTAATGCCAATGGGCTCATCACAATATCTGGACTAAAACTAAACACCACTTTGGCCAGCAGTTGCACACCCAGTTCTTGAGCCAGTTGTTGTATGGCCATGACCTGTGTCATGCCTGGTAGAGTTAGTGTAAAGTCTATTCGCATCTGTCGCGGGTTTGAGCTGTACTTTAAACCTTGACGGAAGTTCGCAAGCCAGGTATTGTAGTCAAGTCCTGTTCGGATGTATTCTCCTGTGGCTCCTGTACCGTCCAGACTTGCGCATATTTGCCAATCGCGAATATGAGACAGTATATCACCAAATAGATTACGCCCACCGTAGTCAACACGACTAAGATTGGTATTATACCTTGCATATACTCGACCTCCGTCATTTAATTCGACAATACGAGCCATGTAGCGCCAGTGCTGTTCGTACATCAGCGGCTCGCCGCCTACCCAGTACACTTCTTCCACACGATGTTGTTCCACAGCGTCTGAGAATTCTTTTTCAATTTGACTGTCTTGGAATGCAGAAATCTCTTGACGAATTTCGGGCTGCATCCATGCATTTTTGGGATTAGTCCAGTCAACCATGTTGTGCTGTCGCTGCTCGCTTTCCCATGCACTAGATAACATGTCACCACACATTCTACATTTGAAGTTGCACAGGTTGCTGAAACGATAATCCCAACTCACGGGCTGCATACTGGTGCTGCCGTCTGGGGCAGTACTGTTGATTACTTCGGGCAACTTGTGGCGGAACAGGTGTTCAAAATAGGTACGATACACATCAGTGTTCAACAACTGATCGTTGCATACTTCGCACTCGGGCAAGGTTTCTCCGGCCAGCATGCGACGGCGCACACTTCGCATGTGTTCACCATTCCAGTGCTGTTCCAGTGTGATGGGAATGTATTGCCCTGTGCCAGCTGAGGTATCTATGTACTGAGCAAAGTTCTGTGCAGGTTCGCGGCTGGCACAGCACATTCTGCGTTCAGTCTGCGGGCTAAGATAGGTGTGTGTCCATGGAGCAAGACATAGAGATTTAGCCATGCACAAACTCCAGTACAGGTTCAATAATGGTGGCAGCACACAACCGATCAGTCAAGGCAGTGTCAAAGAATCTAGCATGATTGTGCAGGATCTTTTGTTGCACACTGTCCTGGTTCAGGCTGCCTAGATCAAAGTCTCTCACAATCTCCACAATACGATTCATTCTAGTCCGCCAGTCTGCAATATCATCGTAGCCTTCATCAAACAGCTCAGGGAATGTTTCAAATCCTTGTGATCTCAAATAGGCTAGATTGCCTGCGGTACTGGCCATCACAAATGGATGCTGTGCTGCAATGGGCTTGTAGCTTTTTTCACACAAGAACCAGTTGTTGTTGCGTGTTAGACTATATCCTGATCTAGACTGATCGTCTATGTATGTTTCCACTGCCAGCGTAAAGCCCGTGCTGTTGATCCAGTCTGGATTGACATAACGTTGCCAAGCAGGATGGTCTGAATCATTGTTAAGCACACGGCCGCGAGCACGATAGCTGTGTATGCTGTTGTTGACTAGGTCGCCCAGTGCATCATACAGATAGTCACGATCTGGGCGGTCCAAACCAATACTCATAAAGAATTTATGTACAGGGGCCGGCGCAGGCACACGCCGATCTAGTCCAAACATAGCAAAATTGGCCTGGTCCATGATCCAGTACCAGTAGGGTGTGGCCACAACAGCAACACCCGGTATGTCAACAGCACTATCTCCAGATATTACAAACATGCCCTGACCCGGATGTGCCACAAACGCATCCTGGACCCATTGTCTGTGATCATGAACATAGTGTTCATTTTTGGCGTCAAATATCACTCGCTGACCTCGTGCCAACTGATGCACAATGTGCTCATGACCGGGGCCGTACATGTCATAATAAAACACAGTGTCCTCAGGATACGTGGCAGCAGGATCAAAGTATTCCACAGGATAATTCTGCGGCAGGCGTGGCCTAAACCAGTGCGGCGCAGTGTCCGCAGTGTACATGTGTACCAGTTTAGCCATTGAACTTGTACTCAATCAACTGAGCCATTTCGGGACAGATCACAGCAAAGTCTTGATTTCTTTTGCGATCTAGATCTGCTATTTTCATTTGCAACATAAAGCCGTCAGTGCTTGCGCCACCATTCATGAAATCAATAATGCGATCAAATTCTTCACGATGCTGTGGTGGTACTTGTGCTGAACGCAAATGTACTGAAATCTGAGCCTTTGCTGAATCGGGCAGAGTGGCAATACTAAAGTACCAGGCATCATGCATGATATTCCAGTATACAAAATCAAACTTTTGTAATGCTATCCAGTGTGCCAACTGATCTATGTAATGTATATTGAACACATTCACGGTTGAACAACACTGCAACTGAATGTTGGGCATCTGATCTTTGAGATATTGAAAACTTGTGATTGTGTCTAAGACCACTGCCCAGTCAGCATTGGTACGTTGGTATTCAAATCTTTCTCCAATGTCATCTATACTGAAAGCAATTTCCACAGTCTTAAAATGTTGCCAAATGTCTGGACCACGACTGGGCCATTGTGTGCCATTGGTGTTGTAGTGTATTTCAACTTGATGTGCAATACCACGATCCACAATACCTTGTAACATATCAAAGTGTTCGGCAATCATGAATGGCTCGCCGCCGGTGAATTCAATATAGCGTATGTCTGACAGTACTGTGTCAATCTGGCTCCAGAATTGTGCATTTTCTCTGGGCCAGGCGCCGGCTCGCAGCATTTGGTATGCATGAGAACTTTTTTGTTCTTCACGAGGCATCGAGTTCAATTCTTCTGTGGCAAACTGACTCGAACTCCAGGAACCACATATACGACATTTTAAATTGCAGATGTTGCCTAGTTTGAGGTCCAGGAACATCAAGGGTTTGGCATCCAGGGTCCAGGTCTGATCAGGCAGCATGTGTTTGAGTCTGTTCAAGGTGTGAATGCGTTTGCTGTCACGTCCTGCACGTTCTTCGTTCCAGCACTTGCGGCAAGTCTGCGGTTTCTCCCCTGCAAGAAACTGTGCTCTAAGATTGCGCATGTGATTGCTGTTCTGAATGTTTTGAAAATTGGCTGTGCTCAATTTAAACTTTTGTCCAGAGTCATCAACAATTTCATCATCAGCTAGGCAGCAGGGCCGCACAGTGCCGATGGGGCTGGCTTCCAGGCTGACCCAGGGTAGTACACAGAATTTATCGTGTGGCAAGTTCATAAGTTGTATTTTTTAAATTCGTCGATTAGCCAGGGAAATACAGTAGGCCAATGAGTATTGCGTCTGTGATCCATTGTATTTAAAAAATCAAACAACTGACGTATTTGTTCAGGCTTGGGACCGCCATGCTGGCTTTGTTTTGCTATACCTATTAGATAATTTTTGCTGGCAAGATCTTCTGGCGTGTGATCTGATTTTAAACTAATGGCACGGTCAAAGTCTTCGCGGAATATACCTCCAAAAAGATCAATAAACATGTGGTCAGGACCATTCACAGAATTTTGATAGTGATATACTTTTCTAGTCAGACCCCAGTGATTGATTTTTTCCAGTAAATCTGGCAGTGTTTTTACAGTCAATGGCGTCACAGTGGAGTTTATGATCAGATTTATCCAAGACTCGCTTAACAAATATTCAAAGTTTTTTTCCCACTCTTGCAAGTTCAACGGATACCTTACATACTCCTGTGGCGCACCCCAACAATCCAGGCTGGCTGTGATTTCAAACTCTCTAATACACTCAGTATCGATCAGTTTCTTGACTCTTTGTATTATTTTTTGCAGGTATGGCAATCGAGCATTTAAATTTGTAAACATCTGTAGCTTGAGTTCAGGCGCCGGATATTGTTCAAACAATGTTAATACTTGCTCTAGCTCAGGCTGATACAAAGGCTCGCCGCCCAGTATGTTAAACACTGTGAGATTGTGTCCGTGCTGTTTTAACCATTCAAATAGTTTTTGTTTGTTGAGTTCAATATTTTTACTTTTAACAAACGCAGGATCACCATGCTTGACATTCTCAGCGTCCCACAAACTGCTGAAGTGCGGACCGCAGTACAAGCATTTTAAGTTGCAAGTATTGTCAAAATATACTTCCAGTATTCTAGGAGTAACATGTACAGCTATAGGGTTGTGATCCAATTCGGGTGGTGCATGAATTCCGGGGAAATCCAAGTTTGTTAGTCGATCACTTTGCCCGCCGGCTGATTCAATATCTTTACAATAAGTACATCCTTTGTCGGGCCATTTGCCGTCAAGCATGCGATTTCTGTCGTCTAACTTTTTAGGTGTGTTATGAAAATCAAATTTATCAAGATCAAATTTGTGATGATCGGTACGATGACAACTAGCGGTGTTTTCGGTAGTCAAATACACTGTGCTCCAGGTCCATTTTAATTGGCATGCAGTATCCGTTACTATAGGAAACACACGATTTTTCAATTTGGATGTTTTTTTAAACGCACCGGGCACATAACCAAAAACATCCTGACATTCTTGTTGAACATGCAACGGTAGGGTGTAAAATTCGGATTCATTGTTGCACTCGGGCCAGGCAGGATCACGAATCTCATTGTAAAATTCTGCCCAGGTGCTCATTTCAAGTCTGCCAATTCAGGAATAATGTCCAAGATCTGTTCGTTACGAATGCCGTCTAATTCATGTGTTTTACGCCAGAAGGTATCCAGTAGATGAGTATTGTCAGTGGCTGTCATAAAGGTAATGGCACTTTCAAAACCTTGTGTGGCTCGCTGTAGTGGATCTTGGCCGCGTAGCCATTCAATATGTTCACGATACCGAACCAGTAATGATCCCTTGTACTCTGCAGGCGCTATGTCTATTCTATAGTGCGGCGGATCTTGCAGGATGTTTACGTTTAGGTCCTGCGCCCGAATCAAGCCTTTTGCAACCCAGTCACGATGAAAGTCTGGCAGGTGCCATGCGTTCATGATGCTCAGCGTGGGACTGATATAAAAGTCTACCTGGGGACAGATAGCCAGCATGTCTCGTCGATTTTGTTCTACCACGGCCCAGTCTGTGCCTTTGCGTATGTATTCTGCACGTGGACCCATGTCATCCAGGCTGGCACCCACTGCTACACTATCAAATTGCCGCCAGTATTCAAACACACTACGGCCCTTCAGATCAGTGTGCGTAAAATTGGTGTTGTATATCAGTCTAACATCAAAACGTTTTCTGCGCACCAATTCGTCTAGAATTCTGTAGTGTTCTTCCATCAGCAAGGGCTCGCCACCGGCAAAATAGATCTGTTCCACATACTCCAGGTGCGGTCCCAGCTGAGCCCACATGTCAGTTTCTGTGCGACCTGCATAGTTCAACACTGTGTTGTTGAGCTTCCAGGTAGGTCCTGCTAGTTTAGCTTGATCTTGATACCATTGACTACTGAATATGTGCCCGCAGCTACGACATTTCAAGTTGCAAAGATTGCTGAAACGAATATCCCAGTAGGTCATTTCAAAAGGATTTGCTTCAAGTTTTTTTATATGATGTCCATGATGCTTGTTGGCGCTTCGACGTCCTGAAAAGAATCCTGATTCTTCTTGTTCATAACATCGTGTACAAGCGGCATTGGGCGTTTCACTCAGCATATCAGTTCTGATGCGTTGCATAGGAGCACTAGTCCAGATTTCTTCTAGTGTATTCTCACGGCAATTGCCCACTTGCCCCACACCCATTTCAGCATGGCAACAAGGATATGCTTCACCTGTGGGATATGCATGCAGGTGTATCCAGGGATAGATGCAGAATGTTCGGGAATCCTTTAAAAGAAATTGCTCACGCTCAGTTAGTTCCGTAGGCCGTACTAGGTCTGTTGAGTTGTAATTATATGACATTATAGTGAATTATAAAGTATTATACCAGGCTGCTAGTTCAGGAAATGCAGTGCCAAAATCTTTGTCACGACGTTGATCATACTGCTGATAAAACTGGCGGAAGTCATTCAGCAGTTTGGGCTGTTCAAATGAGTCTGAGTGTGGTGTCTTGACCACGTCCAGGTAGTCTATCAGGCGCTGTAGATGATTGCGTTCGTGCTCATGCCAGAAAGGATTGTTTCGATTTTGAAACAGCAGTTCTGACAGCACCGCAGCATATCGCATGCGCAAGTGATCTGGCAACACCAGTGGTGATTGAAAGCTGGGGAATCGCAGGATATTCAAGGTCCAGTTGACCTTGGATTTTCCGTATTTGATCTTTAGTTGATGCAGATACAGCAGGTGATCACGCAAGGTGGGCAAGCACAAGGAATTTATAGTACACATGAAATGCACTGTGATGCCAGCGTCCAGCAGTTGTGTTACATTTGCTTGCCAGGCTGGGTAGTCCAGGCCGTCACGAATGTATTCAGCTGCGATGCCAGTGGCTTCTTGACTGGTATAGATCTCCACATCAACACCCCGAGTGCTTTGAATTAGTCGATCTATATCCACAGCAGCACCCAGGTTTGAATTGACTGCCAACCGGGTAGAGCTTTTGTTTTTGTTTGTTTTGAACCAATCAATCAGCTTCCAGGTCTCACTGCTCATCAACGGTTCCCCGCCGGTGATCCTTAGTTCTTGAAGAGTCCGGTGTAGATCCGTTTCCCACCACTTAAAGAACGCTTCAACATAAGGATTAGTTTCGCCAAAGCGGTATAGTTGAGCACTATCGTGAGTGTGAGTAAAGTGGTTGCGCCCATCAGACACCAAATTGGCATAGGCGCCGTGCTTTCGAATGTCATTAACCCATGTGCTACTGAAAGCAGGGTTACAATAGCTACAAGCAAATTGGCAAGTGCGATCGAATGCAATTTCCAGAGTGCGTAAATTGACGTCTTGTTCAGGTGGAGTTTCATATGCTTCTTTCAGTGTGGTAATAGGATAAATCTTGCTCTTGTACACACGGTCGCTCACAGAGTCTCGACCCATGTCTTCAATCTTCCAGCAGTATTCGCAACCTGCAGGACGTTCGCCTGCAATCATTTTTGCACGATCTGCTTTCTTCTGATCAGTATTGTGTAGCAGCCTAGGGTTGATACTGACTTTATCTTTGTCGACCAAATGGGCTGGCGGGTGATGACAACTTGTGGTCTGTCCACTTCCTAACCAAATGGTAGCATTGTACCATTTCGCTGCACAAAAACTGTCACTCAGTGGGTCTAGCACTGTGCGTTTAAATTCTAGATCATTCATTTAGATATGTTATTAAATTCTGTGGGAGACGGTTTCGTTCACGAGCATTGTGCTCACGCAGGTGTTGGTAATTGTATTTACACACCTCTTGAGCAGCAGACAAGAAACCGCTAGCACCATTATAGCATATATCTTTGATTGCTGCAACCACAGCGTCAGCCCGATCTTTTGCGTTGTCTATCATGTCAAATGATTCGTCGATCAAATGGCCAAAGGTTTGAAATCCTGCATTCCGTAGGTCTCGATAGTAGCCTGCGTTGGCAGCCACCACAAATGGATGACACATGATCATGGGTTTCCAGATCTTTTCTGTTCTAAATGTGTAGGGGTAATCAAAAATGGTTTCTGTTACCAGACTAAAACATGTGTCTAGGTAGGCCTGCGGATTAACAATAGCATCACCCCAGGTATTACCAAACAATTCATGCTTGACAAATCCTGACTTTAAACTGGGCTTGAGATTGGGTCTAGCACGAGGTATTTCGTATTCTGGAGGCAGCAGTCTAATGTACTCTAGTTTGTTTGTTTGTAATACAGATGTAAACTCCATTTCAACCTGACTGCCCAAATTGGTCCACAGTGCATATTCCAGGAGATCTTGACTGCGCAGTGCATCTATCAGATACTTGCGATGTGGCCTAAGTCGTCCATTTAGAAACAAAAACTCATAGCGTTTGACCGGGTCAGCAAATAAATCTGATTCAGATGCTAGTAGATTTTCAGTGTACTCTACTATGTTACTAAAATAGCAGTCTGTGCTGAGTTCGTGAAATCCTGGTTCCAGATTGCCGCTGGCAATCATGCGTATGCTGCGATTTTGTACCAGTTCAGTTATGCGCAGTCTTGCGAGCTGTAGCTTGATTGTTTCAGATCCTTCTGCAGGATTGCAAAACACAATACGTCCAGGATATTGTCTGGCCAAGTCTGTGATTGATTGCCAGTTTTCTTTCAGTACCACACGCCCCACAATATAAAACTTGTCGGGATCAAAGACCACTGACTTCCAGTCCCAGAAGCTTTCCACAGCATAGGGTCGCAGCAGGTCCCAGACTTCGGCCCATTCGTCTACTACTATGTTATGCGGTCCTAGCATGGTACTCGCATTCTGCCCACCATGACTTCATTTCAGGAAAGGTCTTCAAAAAATCTGTGCCACGGCGTCGGTCATGCTCACTAAAGAAACGATAAAAGTCTGCTTTGGCTGCAGAATGATCTTGGTCCTGTCCTGCTCGCATCCAGGCAATGTCTCGGTCCAGTCGACTGAGTTCGTAGTCTTTGAATCCCTGAAACGGTGCTTGATCTGTTTCAATTTGGCGGACCATCCAGGCCCACAAATGCTCCAGTTTGTCAGCATAGGGTTCAGGAAGAGTTTGCAGGCTCTGCCAAGCAGGTTCACGCAGCACAGGAGTATCAAACCACACACGCTGATAGGTCTTGCTGTAGGTTTTTCTCAAGCCCAGGATGCCAGCAAACAAGTTTTCTAGACTTGGCACACTGAGATTGTTCATGGTCACAATAAAGGTCAGGCTTGAGTAATTGGGCACTTGAGTTAGAAACTGGTTGACTCGGTCCCACAGCAGATCAAAGTCCAGGCCATGGCGTATGTATTCTGCCTGAGCTCCCCAGGCGTCTAGACTCACATACTGCATGAAATGTTCAATACGTCCATCACATAGCTGTTTCACATAGGCCAGATACTTTTGCCATGACTTTTCGTCTACACTGAAGTTTGACGTGACGTTTAGGTGTAGCTTGGCGCTGGGGTTGGCCAACACATAATCAAATACTCTGTAGGTGTTCCGGTCCAAGAGTGGTTCACCGCCAGTCATTCTGAAGTGTTCCAGTTCAGGATACAAGGTGGGCCACCACTCCCAGAAGGCATCTACATAGGGATTGTGGTCACGGGCAGGAATAGGTTTGCGGCTGCCGCTAAAATGCTCAGGAGCATTATGAGGCACCAGAGTAGGAAATGCGCCGTGCCGATCAGTGTCTTGTTGCCAAGTGCTTGAGAACT
>Ga0181355_1001016_pt1 | contig 12293 bp, 17 predicted proteins | sample Fa13VDMM15DN_FD_130099 | JGI IMG/M metagenome (GOLD analysis project Ga0181355, IMG submission 130099) | Freshwater viral communities from Lake Michigan, USA - Fa13.VD.MM15.D.N | ecosystem: Environmental > Aquatic > Freshwater > Lake | place: USA: Michigan | collected 2013-09-23 | reverse complement strand
GGTCAAACTTTTCAAGGAGCAGACCATGCCCCAATTTTCAGATGATCTTTTTCTTGGTTCCGCTATAACCTATCAAGGTGCGGATGCCTACCCTGCTGTTTCGACCTTCACTGGTTCGATTTCAACTACTACACTTACCGTTACCGCGATGCTTTCCGGCGACAACATCTCTGTGGGTATGTTCCTCGACAGTTCAACGTCGCTTACTAACGGTACCTACATTACCGCTCTCGGTACGGGTACAGGCGGTATTGGCACTTACACTGTCAGTGCTTCACAAACCGTAGCTAGTGCTACGATCATCGGTTCTGGCAATGCTTTGTTGCAAAACCCATCGCCAATGAGCACAGGTGTTGGCCCATTGGGTCGCCTCTACGTTTGGGACGCTGTGCCACAAGCTAAGCTGACAACTAACATTGTCGCCGCTGTTATCACAACTGCTACTACACTCACGCTTGCCGCAGGTGCTGGAGTAACGTCAGCAACTATCTACGGTGGTGCTACTGGTTTACAACTCGACTGCCCTCGCGCCGTGTCGACTACCACTGGTGCTGGTACTCCAACTTCCGTCAATATTACGGTATCCGGATTCGACTACTACGGTCAAGCCATGAGCGAAGTGATTGCGACAGGCACGGTGGCATCAACAACTGTCAGTGGTAAGAAGGCCTTCTATCAAATCTCTAGTGTCACTGCTTCCGGTGGAAGCGTCGTAACCGTTGCGGTAGGTACAACTGACATATTGGGTGCACCACTGCGCATCACTGATCGGGGCTATGTCACCCGCGCTGGCTGGGACAATACCTTGGCTGAAGATGCTGGCACTTTAACTGTTGCCGCTACCGCTACGGCGACCACTACGACCGGAGATGTGAGGGGTACTTTCTTACCTTCCTCGGCGGCAGATGGTATCAAACGTCTTGTGATGGGAATAGCCCTGCCAGCAATTGCGGCAGGTCCAAATGCAACTCGTGTTGGCGCACTCGGCGTCACACAAGCCTAAAGGGGAACGACATGGGTGAATTTAAACCGATGGTGAAGATGATGACTACCGAACCTTCAGTGGAATTGAAGCTGAAGAAAGGTGGTTCAGCCACTCATAAGCGCATGCACGCCGAGGGTGCTAAAATGGGTCACAAGCCCGTGAAAAAGATGGACGGTGGGATGATGGGTAGTATGGCTGGTAGCCCAGCGTTGCCGATGGGTAATCCCGTCGCGGCGCGTGCTATGGCCGCTAAGCGCATGGCCGCTAAGCCTACTCCACCAACTCGCGGTTTACCTGCGCCTTCTCGTCCCGCAATGCCCGCCGCAATGCCCATGGGTCGCCCCATGATGAAAAAAGGCGGCGGAGTTGAGGCTGAGCTGAAAATGCACGAGAGCATGCCCGCGTCTAAAGCCCACAAAGGCTTGAAGACTGGTGGTATTGCCAAGTCCACAAAACCCGGCGGTTACAAGACCGGCGGCGTAGTGGACGGTCAAGGTGGCTACAAGAGCGGCGGTATCATCAAGACGATGACCAATAAGACTACGAAGGTTGTGGGTGCTAAGCCCAATAACAATTCGGCTCCTACTGGTGATGTCAAGATGGGTAACGGCGGTGGTTACAAAGACGGTGGCATGGCCATGGTCGAGAAGGGTGGGAAGATGGTTCCCGACTTCGCGGCTGATGGCAAGGGCAAGATGAAGCACGGCGGCAAAGCCATGATGGGTGGCGGCATGATGGGTGGCTACAAAAAAGGTGGTGCCACAAAAAAGCACTTCGCTACGGGGGGGACTGTTAATAGCAGTGGCCACGCCGTAGCAATGCCTAAAAAAGCTCCTAGCGGTCCTGTAGCGATTTCCGAACTTTCGGGAACGTTCAAAAAGGGCGGTAGGGTTCGTTAAGCAAGGCGGGGGCTTAGGCCCCCGTCCTTTTAAAGGATAAATTATGGCTGACGCAGTCGCAAGTCAGACGCTCTTGGATGGTGAGCGGATGGCGATTATGAAATTTACAAACCTCTCTGACGGTACCGGTGAAAGCAAAGTGATAAAGGTGGATGTATCTACTTTAACCTCGAGTGCATCTGGCCAAGCGTGTGTTGGCGTTACAATCACAAAGATCCATGCCTCAACTCATGGTTTGGAAGTACAGATTTATTGGGATGCGACGACAGATGTATTTTGCTGGTGCGTACCCCAAAATTCTCAATATACAATGGATTTTGAAAAATTCGGCGGTTTGACTAACAACGCAGGTGCCGGTAAAACTGGCGATGTATTGTTTAGCACAGCTGATGCTACTGCGGGTGACTTCTACACCATTGTCCTTGAGATGGTTAAATCTTACGGTTAACTATGCCAAGCAAATCGCCTGCTCAACATCGTTTAATGCAAGCCGCCGCTCACACTAAGGGTGGGTTCGGCGGTGTGCCTCAAAAGGTCGGCAAGAAATTCATCAAGGCCGACAAGAATATGAAGGATGGTGGTCTATATGACAACATTAATGCAAAACGTGCAAGAATCGCTGAAGGCTCTGGCGAAAAGATGCGGAGAGTGGGTAGCAAAGGTGCGCCAACGGCTGAAGCCTTCAAGCAATCCGCAAAAACCGTCCGAATGAAGGATGGCGGTCCAAGTCTTGCGATAGGTCGAGGCGAGAAGCTCTCGGTCGAAAAAGGCGCAGGATTGACAGAAAAGGGTCGGGCAAAGTATAATCGGGAAACTGGCGGTAATCTGAAAGCTCCACAACCCCAAGGGGGACCACGTCGGGATTCATTTTGCGCTAGGATGGAGGGCAATCCGGGGCCACTTAAGGACGACCAAGGGCGTCCGACCCGGAAAGCCGCATCACTTAAACGTTGGAATTGCCCGGGGTGGTAATAAATGGCAACATCTGGCACAGTTGGGTTAACGACAGTCAGCGTACAAGACCTGATTGACGACGCGGCTCGAGCTTCGGGCAAGCTCGCCGAGGAGCTGACGGTTGAGCAGGTGCAATCGTCCAAACGTAATCTCTTCTACGTCCTCTCGTCCATAATTAATAAGGGCATTCAGTATTTTGCGATCAAAAAGACCGTAATTGGGCTGAATGCGAATCAGTACATCTACGACATGCCCGTGGGGTCTAACGACGCCCTGAACGTTCTGTACCGGCAGATGGAACGTCCGGCGGGCGGGTATGCAACTTCGGCCGGAGGAACGGTAGCGAATGTATACGATGGAGATACTGAAACGTTTTGCCAGCAAACATCGGCCAATGGCAACATATCTGTTAACTATGGCGCTAGCAATCCTATCTACATTGGCTCTATTGGTATTTTGCCATATGTTAGTGGTGGTGGCAGTGCCACTTGGACAATAACGTATGAATACTCGGTAGATGCCACCACTTGGGTGACCCTCACCAGCCTCGGTTCGATTGTAGTGACGGACGACGAGTGGATCTGGACCGACATCGACCCCGGGGAGAATGTAATGGCATACCGAGTCCGGATCTCCGGAGGTGCCACGCTTGCGCTTCGTGAATTCTACCTTGGTAATAATAGCCGAGAAATTCAGATGTCCCGCCTGAACCGTGACGACTACACTAACTTACCCAACAAGAATTTCACGGCGAACCAGCCCTTCCAATTCTGGTTCGACCGCACTATCCCGGTCCCCTCGATATACCTGTGGCCAGTCCCTTCGGACCCTTTCATTCAGATGACGGTCTGGTACTCCGCGCAGATCGAGGACATCGGGGCACTCTCGGGGGAACTCGCGATCCCCGACCGTTGGCTCCTTGCCATCGAGTCGATGCTTGCACACCGGATGTCGCTTATTCTACCAGCAGTTCCGCTTGAGCGTGTTAAATATCTCGAAGGTCAAGCCGACCGGAATTTCAACGACGCCGAGCAGGAGGAGCGCGACAAGTCTCCAATTTATTGGGCACCGAATATTTCGGTGTACACGACGTAATGCCAATATTCCTCGACACCACTGGATTGGCTTCGGTCGCTATTGCTGTGTGTGACCGGTGCAAGATGAAGGTACCTTTCGTCACGCTAGTCGCGGACGGGAACTCACCCGGTCTTCGAGTCTGTGCCGAACGTGGGTGTAGAGATGTGCTAGATCCTTACCGGCTTCCCGCTCGGAAGACCGAAAGAATTAACTTGCGATTCGCACGACCCGACGTCAGCGTCGCCGCGAACGATAACTATTTAATGACCGTCGGCCCGAGCCAATACCAAATGTCGACTCAGCAGAACACTCAAACTCCGACGAACACCGGGAACGAAGACACCATCGCTCCGAACCCACCTGATAACACGAGTACATAATGTCAGCACAAGTAACCATTGCTCAATTACCCTCGGCTGGCGCGATTACAGGGACCGAGCTGGTACCTATCGTTCAAAACGGCGTAACGGTACAGACGACGACTGGTGCAATTGCGGTTCAACCGACGCAAACCCAGACGTTTCTGACGGCGACACAACAACTTTCGTTGACCAATAGCCGTTATGTAACTGCTGGCACTGGGTTGGTTGCTAGCGACGGTGGAGCGGGTTCTTTTTTCACTTTGAGCCTAACGGGAACTGCTTTAAGTCTCCAAAACGCCGCTGGCGGCATTATTGTCAAGGACACGGGGTCTACTGTAGCCTCGCGCTCTATCGCCGTTACAGGGGCTGGTTTAAGCGTTTCCAACGCCAACGGTACGGGGGGCGATCCGACGCTGGCCCTCAGTGGTCTTCCTGCTACATTGGCGAATTTGTCCGGTTCAGGGATGCTTGCGATCCTTAGTGGTAACAGCATCAATCCTCGCACGATTACTGGGACAGGAAACCAGATCACTATAACCGACGGCGACGGTCAGGCTGGAAACCCAACAGTTTCGCTAGCGAGTAACCCAGTGGTTCCCGGCACGGGTTCGATCACAGTGCCCACGGGTACGAATGCGCAACAACCTGCGGGTGGGGCAGGTCAAATTCGTTTCAATACAGATACTCAGACCTACGATGGTTATGCCTCTGGTGTATGGAATCAATTTGCACTGGTTGGTGGTGTTACCTCCTTTTCCGCTGGATCGACAGGTTTTACACCTGCCTCAGCTACAGGTGGTGTGGTCACACTGGGCGGTACCCTTATCGTCGCTAATGGCGGTACTGGTGCGAATTCTTTAACTGGATATGTTAAGGGGTCGGGCACGTCGCCGATGACTGCGGCAACTACTGTTCCCACTGCGGACTTATCAGGTACGGTTACTAACGCGCAGATTGCAAATCCGAACGTCACGTTCAATGGCGTTAGCGTAAACCTTGGAGCTTCAGGAACTATTACTGCCGCAACTCCAAATGCATTGACGTTTGGAACGGGCTTCACCGCTGGCACTTTTACTGGCGCTTCTGCTCAGACTATAAACCTTGCAAACACCGCCGTAACTGCCGCGTCCTACGGTTCTGCAAGCAACACACTGACTGCAACTGTTAACGCGCAAGGTCAACTGACTGCGCTAGCGGCTATACCTATTGCGATCACCAATGCGCAGATCTCTGGTCTTGGCACCATGTCCACGCAGAATGCAAGCGCGGTCACCATCACGGGTGGGACAATCAACGGAACCACAGTAGGCGCAACAACTCCAGCCGCAGGTACGTTTACAAGCGTGGCGATGACTACTGGAACGATTACTACTGCGCCAACAACTGGCAATGACATTGTCAACAAAGACTACGCTGACGCAATTGCTTCAGGTATTAACTTTCATCAAGCCTGTCGTTTAGCAACCACTACTGCGTTAGCGGCTAATACGTACAACAACGGAGCTTCTGGTGTTGGAGCAACTCTAACTGCCAATGCAAACGGTGCTCTAAGCGTTGATAGCATAGCAGTTGTTGTTGGCAATCGTATTTTGGTTAAGAACGAGGTTACGCAAGCAAACAATGGCGTGTATACGGTTACGCAGACTGGTTCTGCAAGTGCCACGTACATTCTGACTCGTGCAACGGATTTTGACACCGCAGGTTCAGGCGTAGATCAAATTGATGCCGGTGACTTCTTTCTGATCACAGCAGGTACAACACAAGCTAATACATCTTGGGTACAGCAGACCCCACTACCAATTGTGGTTGGTACAACGGCGATTGTGTTCTCACAGTTTGGTGCGCCTTTAACGTACAACGCTGGCACAGGTCTGAATGAATCTCCAGCGTACACATTTAACATTGCCAATACTGGCGTGGTGGCTGGATCCTATGGCATCGCGGCATCTGTACCTACCATTGCAATCAACGCGCAAGGTCAGATCACAACCGCCAGCAATACAGCGATTGCTATTGCCGCATCGCAGGTAACGTCAGGTACGTTCAGCAATGCGTTCTTGACCAACAGTTCGCTGACTGTCAATGGCACGTCGATCTCCCTAGGTGGTTCTGGAACTGTTACAGCGGCGAACCCTTTTGCTTTGACCATTGGTACAGGACTGACGGGAACAAGCTACACAGGTGCGTCGGCTGTAACTATTACGTTGGACACGTCGGGCGTCGTTGCGGCTACCTACGGTTCTGCCTCACAGGTTCCCGTGTTCGCTGTAGACACTTACGGTCGTGTGACATCGGTTACCAACACGTCTATCGCGATTGCTTCGGGCGCGGTATCGGGTCTTGCGGCTTCCGCAACAACTGACACTACCAACGCCGCCAACATCACATCTGGAACGCTTCCTACGGCTCGTTTAAGTGGATCCTACACTGGTATTACTGGTGTTGGAACTTTGACAGCAGGAACGTGGAACGGTACAGCTATTGGTACGGCTTACGGCGGTACAGGATTAACAGCCACACCGTCTAACGGTCAACTACCCATCGGTAACGGATCAGGCTACTCCCTAGCTACCTTGACCGCTGGTACGAACGTCAGCATCTCAAACACTGCTGGTGGCATCACGATCTCCGCAACCCCTGCCGCTGGCGGTACGGTGCAAAGTGTGGACGTGTCAGGTGGTACGACTGGACTAACCACTAGTGGTGGCCCAGTCACCGTGACTGGCACCATTACACTTGCGGGTACATTAAATGCCGCGAATGGCGGTACGGGAGCTACTACACTAACTGGTTATGTGTACGGTAACGGCACAAGTGCAATGTCAGCGTCTACCACAATTCCCAATGCCGCAATCACTGGTCTCGGTACAATGTCTACGCAAAACGCTAGTGCTGTTGCAATTACTGGTGGAACAATTAACGGTACGACTATCGGCGCAACAACTACGGCAACAGGCAATTTTACGACTGTTACTGCCACAACTGGCATCTTCGGAGGAACCTTCTAATGGCGGCTTCAGGCTTCACCCCAATATCGCTGTACTACAGCACGACGGCTTCTGCCGTTCCTACGTCTGGCAACCTTGCCAACGGAGAACTTGGCTTAAATATCAACGACATGAAGCTGTATGCAAAGAACAGCGCAGGCACAGTTACGTTGCTTGCTTCTAGTAGTTCAACTGGGGCTACTGTTTCTAGCGTTGCCGTATCAGGCGGCACAACAGGCTTGACCACGTCTGGTGGCCCTATTACCACGTCTGGCACAATTACCTTAGCTGGTACGCTTGCCACTGCTAATGGCGGTACAAACCTAACATCATTTACATCAGGCGGTGTGGTTTACGCATCTAGTTCTAGTGCATTGGCTACTGGGTCTGCTCTTACTTTTGATGGTACTAACCTTTCATCTACTGGTGGTGCAACATTCCAAGGCGGCCCAACTGGATATGGCGGTGGTGAGATTCGTTTAGGTTCTACAACAGCGAGCATCCAAAATGGAATTAGCACACAAGCATCGGGCACTCCTTCGCTGATCTTTGATCATCGAGGCAATAGCAATGCTGGAAATTTTCTATGGAGAAATGGAACTAATGGCGCGAGTACGTTAATGACTTTAGGCGGCTTGGGTACTCTATCACTCGAGGGTGCCGCGTCTACTCGAAGTATGTTTCGAGTTGGTTCAGCAAATAGCACATTGTCAGGGTGGCATTTAGGCAACAATTCTGCGGGTAGTGGCGGTATTTGGTCGACATCAATAACACCCTCTGCTACGAATTACACACTATTAGCCGATGGTGCAAATACGACCATTAACAGCACTTCTGTAACGGCAATTGCGACTAGCGGCACGACTCGGTTTCAAGTAGGAGCCTCGGGTCAATTCGGCATCGGCGGTGCAACATACGGCACAAGCGGTCAAGTCCTGACATCTGGCGGCGCGAGTGCGGCTCCTACTTGGACAAACGCCGCAACAGGCACCGTGACCAGTATTACAGTAGCCGCTGGAACTGGTATGTCAGGCGGTGGTACAGTTACGACCTCAGGTACTGTGACTTTAACGAATGCGGGTGTGACAAGCGTTACTGCGGGTACGGGTATCTCAGTTAGCGCATCCACTGGTAGTGTGACGATCACGTCAACAGCGAGTGGTGGCACTACGATGCTGTTCTGCGCGTTCAGTTCAACAATGGGTCTTTAATTTTTAGGAGAAGATAAATGGCACAAACAATTGCACTACAAAGAGGATCAACGACTGTTTCCTCGTCCGGGAGTAGCGGGGTTACTTTATTTACTCAAAGTGGCGGCACAGCAACCCGAGTAATCATCAATGGTCTAGCATTTAAGAATTCGGTGGCTGGAAGCGGTTGTGTGGCGCAATTGTACGTTGCGCAGAGTGGTGGGACAGTCTTTTGGGCAGTTGCCATAAAAGCGACTGCCTCAAGTAACGGCGCTGGTGGTTTTGACTTTTACCCGGGTGTCCAAAATATGAGTGGTGCTCAAAGATCAAGTGCTCAGTATACGCAGACTGGTGCCGTAATATTGGGTATAAACACCAATAATGTTTTTCCAGCAGATGGCAATGTCGCCGCCTACACCTTGTTCTCCACAGACAATCCAGCCAGCATCGTATCTTCAATGGCTAATTTAGAGAATTGCCCATCACAATTTTGGATCGGCTCTGGCGATGCAGTTGCGATGAAAGTTTTTAACAATGGTGGCGGTACTGCAACTATTGGCTACAGTTTCACAACCATTACTGAATCTTGAAAGGTTATATGTTTTACGTTATTTACAATAAATCTACGAAACTTATTGCAGAAACTAGGGTCGATAATTCCACCCCTATCATAGCTTCAGCCGACCAATGGTTAGCGGCTTTTGCTTCTGCCAAAAAATTTAGCTCAAATGATTACACAATCATTGCACTTCCGATTCAACAGCATGTCGACGTGATATTAGGGCGCGATATGTTCGATGAAGCGACTAATATGATTGTGCAAGACCCTAATTGGGTCGCGCCAACACCTGTACCTGCGGAGCCAACTGTATGACCTTGCAATTACCTATTGAAACAGCAAACCAGATCATTGGTTACTTGGGCACACGCCCCTACCAAGAAGTCTTTCAACTGATCCAAGCGATGCAGGACGCCGCGAAGCCTCCGGAGATGCCCGCTGAAGCCCTCAAGGTCGAAGATGGAACAAGTGGAGACTAAGCTCGCCGTACACGAAGCGGTATGCGCTGAACGCTATCGTTCGATCGAAGACAAGCTAGATCGGGGCAAAGAGCGGATGAAGACCGTTGAGTACTTGCTGTACATACTACTTGCGGCGGTGCTCTTCGGTCCCGGCGTCGCTGGCGAATTCGTTAAAAAATTAATCGGCATCTAGGCACTGGCATGGATGCGCTGGCTTATTCTACTCCTGTTGTTAGTCATTGCAGGAGCGTCGTCCAAGCAAGGGTGCCACGTGCGCGAGTTCTACGGAATCGCTTACACCGTGCACGACCCCACACTGCGGCACCGGGAGATGGTTGCATGGCTAGACAAGAACGCCCAGTATTGCAAGTCCACAGACATGGTAGTGATATGGAACAATATATCCGAGTGGGCGGGCACGGCCGATTCAACGTGGCTTAGAGCCAAAATCGTACATGGATACAAGGATGCACTTGAGCGAGAAAAGAAATGATCAAGAAGCCGAATCCCAGACCCAAGAAGCCTTCGCCGGACACCCGGGACAAGTTGACGCTGTACGTCACGCTGATGGTAAGCACCACCCTGTGCATTTCCGTATTGGCCATGGTAATCAGCTTTATGCTTGGTCTGTGGGCAAAGGAAGTGGACAACGCCGAGATCTTCAAAATGATTTCACCCGCTTTTTCTACTCTGATCGGCGGCATGATTGGGTTCCTGAGTGGTATCAAACTCATGCAGAATGACGACAAATCTAAATCTTGTAAGGACTAACTATGCTTGATATTTTATCCGGGGGCTTACTCGGCTCCATCTTCGGCGGTATTTTCCGTATGGCACCCGAAGTGCTGAAGTTCTTCGATAAAAAGAACGAGCGATTGCACGAGCTGAACATGTTCGCCCGGCAGTGCGAACTGGAACAACTCCGAGGTCAGCAAAAGCTCGCCGAGATCGGGGCACAGCGCGAAGCGGCGGTGGACGTCGGGGTCATGGACGCCTTTAACAACGCCATCATCCAGCAAGCCGAGATGGTCAAAGCCGCCGGTGGTTGGGTGGCGGGCCTTTCGGCCTCCGTCCGACCCCTAGTGACCTACTGGATCCTGTTCGTCTGGTCCTTCATTCACATCTGGTTCGCTTGGAACGCTTGGCTCGCCGGTGCTCCTGCCGTCGAGGTGTTCCGGACGATGATGACCCCCGACTTCTCCGCTTTGCTGTCCGGCACCATTAATTACTGGTTCCTCGATCGCACTCTGAAGCAACGTGGCATATGAACCTAGAGCTTGCCGCTGAACTCTGCCGCCGGTACGAGGGGTATCGGGCCAAGCCCTACCTCTGCCCGGCCAACGTAGCTACGATCGGGTACGGGAGCACTTACTACGCCGATAAGCGAAAGGTGACGCTGGAAGACCCTCCAATGGATGAACCTGCGGCACGGGAGCTACTGATGGTGGAGCTTGAACACACTTACCTTCCCGGGGTCCTCCGGAATTGTCCGGGGCTAATCACGGACGTTCGGAAATGCAACGCGATTGTGGACTTTTGCTACAACCTCGGCGTGGGACGGCTTCAGACTTCGACCTTGAAGCGCAAGGTTAACGCCGGAGACTGGGAGGGTGCGAAAGAGCAGTTAATGTTGTGGACCCGGGGCGGCGGCAAGGTGTTGCCGGGACTCCTCAAGAGGCGTACCTCCGAATGCGCTCTGCTGAATTGACCAAATGTCAAAGGCGTGGTATAATCCTAATCAACGTTGCAATTCGTGTGGAGGGCTTTTATGGCAACAGCTTCAGTAATGACCTACACAACGCTAGTTGAGAACATCGAGTCTTATCTAGAACGTACTGATACCGCTACTCTCGTTAAGATTCCGCTTTTTATCATGCTTGCCGAGCAGGTGATCGCGTCGAAAATCAAATTCCTCGGGAACCTTACCGTCAACACCAGTAACATGGTGGCGAGTACGGCCGTCATCGCTAAGCCCGCCCGGTGGCACAAGACAGTGTCGATGAATATTACAGTAGCCGGTAGCCGCCAACCGGTGCTCCTGCGCAAGTACGAGTACCTCCGGAATTATTTTCCGGACCCTACCGCTACCGGGGTCCCCAAGTATTACGCGGACTACGACTACACGAATTGGCTTGTAGCTCCAACGCCCTCCATCGCCTACGCGTTTGAGGTGCTGTACTACGAGCGGGTCCAGCCGTTGGACTCGAGTAACCAAACTAACTGGTTCACGATCTACGCTCCACAAGCACTCCTGTACGGCTCGCTTCTGCAAGCGATGCCATTTCTAAAGAACGACGAGCGCATCCCAATGTGGCAGTCGCAATACGACGCGATCATGGCTACGTTGGCTGAAGAGGATAAACTCCGCATTGCGGATCGTCAAGCGATTGCGGTGGATTCATGAGCTACGTCAGTCCTTTCACTGGTGACGTCATCCAGCCGACGGATGTGAGCTTCCGCGCCGTTACTCTGACGGCGAACACCCAGTTGAATTGGCCATCGAACAGCACGACGAACTCTGACTTCGCGGCAAGGATTATGCAGGTCACGGCCAGCACTGCCGGTCTAAACCTGTACATGCCGCCCGCTGACCAGACTTCGGTAGGGAATGACGCACTCATACGGAACATCGGCGCAAACACTTTCACCGTTAAAGATTACGCGGGTACTGGTACGATCGTATCGGTGGCGGCGGGCGAATCCAAGTACATTTACATCACTACCAATGCAACCGCTCAAGGAACTTGGGGCATAATCGCTTTCGGCACTGGAACGTCTTCGGCTGATGCTACGACATTGGCTGGGTACGGTCTCGTCGC
>Ga0181355_1001015_pt1 | contig 12294 bp, 25 predicted proteins | sample Fa13VDMM15DN_FD_130099 | JGI IMG/M metagenome (GOLD analysis project Ga0181355, IMG submission 130099) | Freshwater viral communities from Lake Michigan, USA - Fa13.VD.MM15.D.N | ecosystem: Environmental > Aquatic > Freshwater > Lake | place: USA: Michigan | collected 2013-09-23 | reverse complement strand
GTTGTCCTGACCTTGCCAGAATAAGTGCCTTTTCAAATGGTGTTTGCATACACAAATGTAGAAAAGTAATTTTATATAATAACAAAAGATTTAAAATAAAAAAAGGGAACATTTCTGCTCCCTGGGTTAATTTTAAGATGCTCCATTCCCATTGAAGATGCCAAGTACAAAGCATACTTCATCACTTGGAATTGGAATACCATGCTTCTTCATCAGTTCACCGTACTTCCTGACAAGTGACTCATTTCTTGCTCCTTTGGCATGACCAAGACAAGAACAAGTGGCTCTGGCATTCATATACCATTCCATCAATTCTCTTTTAGCTTTCTTAAAAATAAACTCAAAAGGACTGGTGTAGTTAGGTGTATTCTTCAATACTTCTAATCTTTCAAGAAGTGGCATTGCCAGAAGAATTTCAGACGCTTTTTTTGAATCCATCTCTCTCCATTCTTGAAGAGTTAGGTTGCTATTCCCGAAGCCCTCGGTGATAATAGCAGTTTGTTCAACTTGAATACTCATAGTAATACAAATGTAGAAAGATTGTTTGAATTCATAACATATAAAATAAAAAAAAATCCATCAGTAATACCAATGGATTTTCAAAAAAAAAATAAAATAGAGCAACGAAAAATTAAATGAATTAACTATGCATATCAACAAACACAATCCAAATCTTATCACCTTCACCTTCCCAAGTGCAATCACTTACACCCAATTCATCATATTGGTAAGCAAAGAAACTGTCTTCCAATACATTGAATGATTTATCTTTGTATGAATTTGCTTCTGCTAAATGGTTTGCCCATTTGGATAAGGAGTAAAGTTCGTGAGACTCCCATTCAGATAAATTAGTTTCTCCTTTGGCAAATTTATCTTCTGCGATTTTACCCAAAAATGAATCTTTAATCCATCCATTTACTTGGTCATTGATAGCTTCAATAACAGAAGCATTTGTATTCATTGGAATGTATCTTCCATCACCTGCATTATAGACCTCATTGTCTTGACTGACTGCACCACACATAGTGCGCCAATTGTTTTCATTGCCGAAATCCATTAATGCGGATTCAGCAAACTGACAAGCCTCTTCTCCAGAATTGGCCTTGACTCTAACGTAATGTAGATTGTGCATAGTAACAATGTTTAATGTTTAACAATGTGCAAATGTAGAAAAGTAATTTGAATTAATAACAATTATCTTTTTGAAAACCTAACAATCTTATATCTGAGTCTGTCATTGACAGGGAACACCACTTCACCAACTTCAAAGTTTTTATCCACTCTGATAATTTGTAATGAAGTAGTATCATTGCCATCAACACGATGTCCAACAGCATACCTATTTCTTTCTTCAACACAACTGCTCAACACTCCCATTGAGACAATTACAATTAATATTAGTTTTTTCATTTTTATATAAAAATATTTAACTCTTGTAAGTCACCAACATTGCCTTCAATCTGCATACACATTAATGCTTCATTCATTGTGGCATTTTCGTATTTGAAAGCACTTTCTGTTAAATCCACTTTGAGAAAGTTATCAAACCTATCATTAAATTCATTGTAAATGAATAGGTCATTGCTCTGAGTATAAAACCCAATTACTTTTATTTCCATTGTGCAAATGTAATTAATTTAAAACAATGTCACAATAATTTTCTAATTCATCCAGAGGAATTCTTCCGTACTGAGTGGAAGAATAAAAGCCCTGGTGTAAATAATTCTTCTTCCATTCTTGAATGGCTTTCTTAGCCTCTTCAACTGAAGAATATGTATCAGAACAATGAATGGGAAATCCATCTGGACTCAAAACATTTAATGTTTGCATTTTAATTGAATTTGTTTTTCTTGTGTTGGTTTCTATCGTACTTCTTTTTGTCTTTCCCTACCTTAGTAGTGAATCGAGAATCCAATCCCGTATCTCTACGAAGAATGTCTCTTTTGATTTTTTTCATGTTTACCATCTTCTTTTTTTTCATTTAGAATAATGATTTCCAAATACTTCCCAACGCATATAAAATCATACACGAAAGGTAAAGACCAATAATGATTGTGCCACTTGCAACTGCAAAGTAGTACATAAAGTTAACAAACCTATCCGACTCTCTACTCATTTTGTTTTTGTTTAATAATTAACGATATGCAAATGTAGAAAACAAAATTGAATTCACAACAAATAAAATAAAAAAAATGGGTAACTATTTCTAGTCACCCAATTTAATAACTCAATTAAGAATTAACCTTCTGTTGTTGCTTCTGTTGGCTTAACAGAGACACGGAGAACAGATGCATTCATCTTGTTTCCGTCACGATTGATAGCATCAATGACAACTGAGAACGCAATGTTTGAAAATTTCTTTTTGCCAGAAGTAATGGCATTGGAAATGGTTGCATTAACCAATTTATCGTTCTTCAACGGATAATCGGTGTGAGGGAAACTGATTTGCGCTCTACCACCATTGGCTTCTGCGTACTCAATTGCAGCTTTCATCTTGTCAAAGACTGCTTGAACATTTTCAGACAACTTCTTTCCTTGTCTTGCTGACTTAATACCATCATCAAAAGATTCGATGGCATAATTTGAAACTTGTGGTTGAGCGACACCTCCCATGTCCTGAACCTCGACTTTGTTTTTACTCATAGGTAACTTTTAAACGATATGCAAATGTAGAAAATAAAACTTAAATTACAACAACTTTTTTTAAATTGTTTTAGTAACAAAATAATCAACAATCAATGGTGCAAAAATTTTGATTAAAAAAAGAATTGTTAAAATTCCAATTATAAACCAAAACATCAATTTGCCATAAGAACCAACTAGTTCTACTCTTGTTTCGTTATTTGTCAACATCTGATAGCACAACATATTGATTGTCAATGATTGTCAAATCAGTACCTCTTTCAAAGACAGATTCTTTTGATTGAAAAGACTCTCTTTGAAGAACACAAGCCAAATTGGTTGTATGGAGATGAATCCACAATGTAGTGTTTTCAATAGCAGACCTAAAATAAATTGAATGGTAATCTGATTCTGAATCGGTAACAAATACAGTACCGCCAAATAATTTTACCGCTTCAACAATGTCTTCAATTGTTCCATCCGATACAGTAATTGAAGTAAGTCTGTCTGATTGGGCTAACAATGCTATTGCTCCCAGATGATAAGGTGATGAATTTTTTTGCATTTTTGTTAATGTTAAATGATATGCAAATGTAGAAATAAAAAACTAATCCACAACAAAATCTAAATAAATAATTTCCTCTGAATTTGTTGACCAAACATTGCCACATTCACCTTCTGATAGAAATTCATTTAAACTAATGTCATTCTCATCAGTATCATCCAGAGGCCAATACTTTCTGATATTGCTTTCAGTTGTTGTAAAAGGTTCAGCCCTTCCTGACTTATCCTTTATTAAGAAACATTTCTCCATTTTCTTTTTGTTTTAATTTTGTTTCAATTAATTCAACAATGGCAATCATATGCATAAAGGATTCTCTACCTTCTTCAGTTGAACAATCCCAATCACCGTTCATTCCTTCTTGGCAACTCATCTTGAGAATACTAAGTAAATCAAAAACTCTTTTCATATTAAAATCTATCTTTAATGGTTTCAAATTCTTCTTTGTACTGACCTTCTTCAAGATTGGTTTTATCAATCTCAAATGAACCCATAAGGTATTGACCATCTGTTGGTAAAGGTGCTTCAAATACTTTTTCTAATGCTTCTTCTAAGCTTTCTGCTTCAACAATCGTATCAGCACACATTTGCCAATATGTTCGGATTGTGTAAAATTTCTTTGCCATAAACTTTTGTGCTTCTTCTTTAGTAGCGAAATACTTCCTATCGGGTGTATACAATTCTTCTGAGATATCATCCCAACAAGAATGAACAATGTCACCATCTTCAATGGTATAATAATCATCTCCTTCCTTAAATGGATACTTTTTCATTTTATTTAATTTAGTTTCCGTTGTATTCTAATGTGTACTCCCGAATCCCATTCCAAGTTTCTGAGGTATATGTACACATATTACCCGACTTATAAGTTTTCCAATCAAACCAATGGTCTCCAACAAACAATGTCTTTTCAACCATTTCTTTAACATCAGAAGAATATTGAACAGGAACTCTAATGTAGGTTTTGCGAATACCATTCTTTAAATTCCTTTCAATCTCTTGCATAACATTGTCATACAAGTCTTGAACCATTTGCTTTTCAGCATCAGCATTAAATACAAAACGATTTTCCATTTTAATTCAGATGGTTATTATTGATAATATTAATTTCATAAGAAATGGGAGTATTTCTACTCCCAAATTTGTTTAGTTAAAGTATGGACTAATAATCTCAGTACCATCCTTTTCTCTCATTGCCTTATCGTGTGCAACTGCTTTTGCATCAGTTGGGTCATAGATGAATGAAACATCAGATGAAGCAATTAGGAAATCACCAAAGGCAATGCCGTAACGATAGTAGTTGACCACATCATTTTCTTCAAGTGAATCCAATGCTCTTAGGCAAACCTCTTTTAATTCAGAAAAGAGTTTAACATTGCCATAGATGGAAGAAGCAATGGCAAGTTTCATATTGCCTTTTGCGAATTGAACGGCTACTTTATCTTCGCCAATTTTCGATAGTCCTTCAACAAGGACATTTTTGTAAGAACCAGAAGCGGCTCTTGGAAATGGATTTGCCATAACTAATAATTTGTTTTAGTGAAACGATATGCAAATGTAGAAAACTAAATTGGATTAATAACAACTATTTCTTTTGATTTAATTGCATCCCTAACCTTAATGGCAAACTCATAGTCTTCATTTTTCAAAGCCAATAAAAGGAATTCATTTAAAACAATAAGTGGTAAATCCTTGTCAATTACTTTTTCTTTTTTGTAAGAAATCCCAATCATTGTTTTATGGAAATTAGATAACTCTTTTTCATCTTCATCCACATCAAAGAAGGTATCCCAAGTATAATCTTGAATGTCTAAAGCAAGTTCATATGCTTCTTCACTACCACCTTTTGGATAGAATGAATCAACAATAATTCCTTCAAATAATTTGAATTTACCCACATTATATCCAAAGTCCTCATCTGAAAATTCCACTTCAAAAGTTACCATTGGAAACATTTCAGATAATTTTATGAAAATAGGTTCTGGAGTATTCCAAGCAGTATTGAATTCAATTTGATTATCATTAATAACTACTTCATCCGCATTCCATTTTGTTCCCCAATGTTGGTATCTCCAATCATACCAATTATCAAAGCCAAACTTTTCTTTTAAAGCATCTGACATTGCTTGGGTTATCCCTCTGTCCGGGGTGATAGAATATTCTTCATCAGAAAGAATGTTTGTTGGTGCTTTTGTTCCTTCCAATTCATCAGGTTGTAAAACAATCTTATTGAAATCAAATAAAGATTGTTCTGACTTGACTTGAGAAAGAATGTTTTCAATCATTGTTTCATCACCATCCGTATTGATGGTTATTCTGTTTGTAATCCAGTTAGGCATTTTGTTTTTGTTTTAGTGAAACGATATGCAAATGTAAAAAAGAAATTTGAATTCATAACAAAAAAAATCCCAATGAATTTCAAAGGGATTTTCCTATAGTTAACACATGAAAAATTTAATCTTCTTTATTGGAATTGAGTCTTAATTCCTCTTGATAAACTTTTTCAGTCTCTTCGTTATGTTGCTGAATCTCAATGATATCAGCCTCAATATTATCAAAGGCTTCTTCAATCTCATTCTCCACATAGTTCTTCAAACTACAAGCATCAACATTATATGAATTAACTTCAATTTGATTGCCATAACGGATATCAAATTCAAATCCATCCACATCATACATATCAGTATCATTGAAATCAACTTCTTTAATTTTTGTAAGAACTTCCTGTTTGATTTTGTCCAACCATTCCTTTGACGGATAAGTTGGCTTGGTTTCTACCTTTGGTTCTTCCACCACCATATTAAGACATTTAATAACATCCTCTCTGGTAAACAGAGAACCAAGTGAATTTTGAACTTGATAAATTACTTCTTCTTTTTTCATTTTGTTTTGTTTAATGATTAACGATATGCAAATGTAGAAAAGAAATTTGAATTCATAACAAAAAATAAAAAAATCCCAATGAATTTCAAAGGGATTTTTCATTTAAATTAAAAACCCAATATTAAGACAATACAAAATTTTCTATCTTTGCTTTCTTTTGTTTATTACCTTTCAGTTTTAAACCAAGTACCTTGCCACGATACTTATACATTTCTTCATCCGATGCATCACCGTCAACTACTTCATATCCATTCCAAACAGTAGGCATTGTACCTTTGTAAACCATTGCAACATTGTTTCCCAATTTCAAAGCCTCAATACATTCTTCTGTATTACTACCAGAAAAAGAAAAGGTTTGTTTGTACTTATCTGAACAATATGCATACTTCTTAATCTTTCCAAAGATTTTAGTATAATCATAAAAGAAAACATTCTCTGGAGTTGACATAAAATCAAAGTCTGCATACTTCTTTAACATATAAAGAAAGTCTAAATCAGAAGTTCCGTTCAAACGAAATAATACTTCTTTGCCATCAGCTTTTAAAATAAAATCATTTATTTCTTTTGCCAATTGAATGATAAACTCTTCCTTTGAATTTATATAAAATTCAGTTCTTCTTTGTCTTGCCTCATTGACAGATGCATATACAGAAGCAAAACCGGAATCATACAAACAAGCCAACACACATTCTATTGTTGCGCCTGTGCATAGGTTAATACCTTTGCTATTATTAGTATGTGGAGATAAATACATTATGAATGATTCTCTGTCATTCTTTGCAAGTTTGGCATTGGTGCTGCCTTTGGATAATAAATTCATTTTGTTTTTTGTTAATGTGAAACGATATGCAAATGTAGAAAACAAAATTTAAATGGCAACAAAAATTTTTAACTTTTTTTTACCAGAGGATTTTTTCTTCCTTTCTTTGCGGTCTCAGACCAATCCCTGTCAAATGCAAATGTATAAAACAAAAATGAATTAACAACAACTTTTCTTACTATTTATATGAAAGTGTTTTCATATGGGAAATCTAAAAGAAAGGCTATTCGAAGAAATTAAAAACCAAAAAGAATCTAAATCATCTCTAATCACCCTGGTCTCAAGATTGCTTGATTCACAAAGACAGACTCACATCTTTCACCTGCAAACTAAATCTTTTGCTGAACATAAAGCACTACAGGATTATTACGATGCAATTGGTGGTTTAGTGGATGGCATTGTAGAATCTTATCAAGGTAAATACGGTATACTCACAGGTTGGAAGTCAGTTGGTACTCAAGAATATCAATCATCTGAACAGGTGATAAGTTATTTGAAATCATTGGCTGATGAAGTTTCTAAAGTTTTTTCCATTGTTAAAGACACTTACATTCAAAATCAATTGGATGAAGTAACTGCATTAATTAATTCAACATTGTACAAATTAAGATTTTTAAAATAAGCAAATTCCCCTCTCCCGTTAATTTGTTTTATCTCAGTAAGGACCAACATTGTTTGGTCCTTTTTTTTATTAATAACAATGTCACTTGGAACATTGTCTAAAAAGAATGTAGCGTAGAACAATGTCAATGAACAATGTCTGTTGTTTCACGTGGAACAATGTCACTTGGAACATTGTCACTTGAAACATTGTAAGGAACATTGTAAGGAACATTGTAAATAACATTGTAAATAAACATTGTCAATAAATAATATGGGAACATTGTCTGAAAGATTGTCTAAAAAAGAATGTATGATTGTCAAACAATGTAGGGTTCTAAACAATGTCTAAACATTATAAAAATAATTTAAAAAAAAGAATGTTTTTTCATTGTTTTTTAAACAATGTCATTAAGAATGTACTATATATATGTGAATCATTGTCTCACAAAATAAAAAAAATGCAAATTGCGTTTCTTTTTAGAAAATGTGTGGCACACGTTCTAAATAACATTCTCACATATAAAAAGGCTAATATCAATCACTTAGACATTCTCAATAGCCTTCATTGATAACTAACTGATAATCAATCTCTCCAACTTGCTGTAAATAAACCACTTATAAAGGAACTTATATAACTATCTAAAATAGTGATTATTAATAATAAAAGTACCATTATTTACCACTTTTTTCCACAATTTACCACAAATAAAAAAAGCCCCATAAAGGGGCATTTTCAATAACATATAATGATTTTAATTATTATTCTTCATTATTTTTTTCAAGTTCTTTAACTATCATTTTAAGAGCATCTATAAGAGTTAGTCTTTCATGGTCTCCACGAAAAATTAATTCAACTTCTTCACATTCTTCACCATTGACTTGAATGGCTGCACCTTCATTACTAAAATTCATTTTAACATAACCACCATGACCTGCATCACCACCTTGATATCCGTTATGTTCTAATGTTACATGTAAGATATTACATAGAGTAAAATCTTGTTGAATTTTTGTAAGCATAATTTTATTTTTTATTAATTCAAAATATTGCCAACCTTCAGTTTCATCATAATCACCATCAAAAATATTATAATGAAGTCTTGCTTCAACATTATATTCTTCACTAATCATTTCTACTAATTTAGAAATGGGTGATGATGAAATACCTTCAATTGCTAAACCATCTTTAGAAGATGGAGCGTCATCATGATAATCATAATCTTCTATTTGATTAAAGTCATAATCTTCATCTTCATAAATACATACAAAACTTGGAACTTCAGGATGAAACCATTCAGGTGCATCATTTTCAAAATTATAATTTGACTTATCTGATTCAAATAATTTATGATAAGTTTTAGAATCATATTCTAGTTTATAATATGAATCATCATATAATAATGTTTTAGGGATTGAATTAAATTTATCCTTAATTTTATTAAGGGTATTCATTTCACCTACAAAAACTGCATAGTTTTTAATTTTCATAATTATATTTTCTTTATATTGTTTCAGCTATTAAATCAGCGATAGCACATAAATTACCTTCATCAATTTCAGCCATTTTAAAGGTATATTTTTTACCAAAAGAATCTGCTTTTCCATAACCATGAAATAAAATTTCATCTACTGATTTTGTTACAGAGCCAATACAGAATTCATTAAATAAATCATGTTCTAAGCGATAAAATGCATTAGGTAAAAAATAAGATGCAAGAGTAGATTTATCTTTTAAGTCTACATCTGAAATAAAATTAATTGTTTGTCCATCAACCATTACAGAGTTAATGTAATTGTAAGCATCAATGTAGACTTGATTTACTTTTTCTGAGTGAGTCATAATTTTTTTTGTTTTTGTTTCTCCAAATATAAAAGGTAATTTTTAAAAATCCAAAAAAAAATTGCTAATTTTCAAGATTGGCTAAAAATGACTACAGATGACTAAGGATGATATAAAAAAAGGTTAGAGATTATTAAATGATTCATTTAATTATTCTTTTCTATATTTTTTTCTAAACTTTCTATCACGAAGATTTGTTTTTTGTACTTGTTTTTTTTCTGTTTCTTTGGTTCTTTTATCTAAAGAGATTCTATCAATTCTTGTATTATATGGTAGATTAAAATCTTCATATTGTTTTAATTCATCAATCATATTAAAGAATACATCTTTCATCATAGTTATATCACCTAATGCATCATGAGCATTTGATGTATCTAAATTAAATATAGATGCTATAACACTTAATTTACTACCAGGTAAAGAAGCCATTCTTCCTCTACCTAATTTACTTATAACTAATTGACTTTTTTCATCACCTTGTTTTGCAAGATACTGATTTAATGGAATCCAAAAGTATTGTGCAATTTTCATTACATCTATTGTAAAGAATTTAAGTTTAGTTGGTGATATTGTATTAATAATTTCAAGGTCAAAGGATATATTATATGCGATTAATACTGGATTGCTATGTGATAATACCCAATCAATAAAATCTTTTAATACTTCTAGTTCTTCTCTTTCTTCTCCTGTTATATTATCAAAGTATTTATTAATTTCCAATGCTCTTCTTGTGCTTCCAGATTTTTCAGGATTTGATTTATCGTATGCTCTTTTTGTTTTTGGATTTAATTTTATTTTTTCATTGAAAGTATTAATGGTATTACCATTACTATCGGTAGATACTGCTGCTAATTGTGTAAACTGCAATGGTCTATTAAATTTAAGACCTGATGTTTCTGTATCAAACCAAATTAATGTTTTACCTTTAAGTGAATCTATCATTGATAACATTTCTTTTATTGATGTTGTATCAAATCTAGCTTCAGATATTTTTTGAATTGATTCAAGTATTATTTGTTTAATTAGATTTTTCATTTACTTTTTTATTTTAACGCAGTTAGGGTATCTTTTTCCGAACATAGTTTTCATTCCTTTTTGTGTATATCCTTTCCAACATTTTTCATTGAGGATATCTTTTTGTTCATTTAGATTCTTTTTAAAAAAATAATTATTTTCTATTTTTCTTTCTAGGAAGAAGTTTAGTTTATTTAATGCATATTCATATATTGGAAATCTTTTATTGTTAGAATCATTTATTGAAAAAGTTATGGAAGTAATATTTTTTTCATTGATATTTTTTTTTAAATTTTCTATAATAAAATTTGCCACTTTATATTGTTCATTTTTATTTGTCAATTTACTCGTTCCTTTATAATCAAATTTAATGGACAATCCACCATTATCTGTTATTATCAATCTCATCGCATATCCATCATTTTCTATTGTAATAATTTCATTATCCGAATCATCACGATGATGATTTATTACATCACCAAGATATTTATTTGGTTTATTTTCATAATCAAATAATTCTTTTAGATTCTTTTTTGGTGTATTATCATGTCCACATTTATGACATACATAAGGGTCATCACCACCATCTTTTAGTTTCCATGACCATCCACAATTATCGCATATAACTTTTGTTTTGGTTACTTTTTCAAGTATAATTTGTTTAATTAGATTTTTCACAGATATATTCTTTAATAGTAAATAGGTTAAAAACAAAAAAACCTATCAAATTACTGATAGGTTTAAAATGAATTATAATTTATTATTTTAAATTACTTATAATGTTATTTACCAAATAAGTGATTTCAGATGTTGGTTTAATTTCTTCTCCTTTAGACATAAAACCGAAATAATAATCCACCCTAACATCAGGTTTAATTAATTTACCCATAACATCGTATGAATAACTAATGGTTACATATATACTATTACTATCAAAACCCTGACCACTTTTAAATTCTAAAGTTACACGATTACTATACTCACCTAACTTATTTTCAGAAGTATCAACGGTATATTTCTCATTCTTTTTAATCCAATGCTTTGAACTAATGTCATTGGGTTTAGCAGAATCATCAATGCAGATTACTTTATTCATATTTTAGGGAAGTTTTTTGAATAATTAAATGGACCTTGGTACATAGATTCAAAAGTATCTTTAGCTTGTTTAAAATTTGTAAATTTAGGATTAATAAATATAATCTCTCTATATCCCACTCCTGTTTCTTTATTTATATTTCCTGTTGAAATCCAAATTAAATCTTTATCATTCATTAACCTTGTATAAATTTTATCTTTAACATCATTTGAAGCATTATCATCACTAAAAATATATTTTACACTAGGTTCATTCAACAACGCTTTATAAACTTTATAACCGTAACCTCCACGAATATTCAAATTAGGTAATTCTTCTCCTGTTGAACCTTTATAACCAATTTCTGGGTTTGGTGAGTTTATGTCACCACCCATTTGTTTACCATGTGGAAAGTGAACTTTATTGTTTGGTTCTAAAACAATATAATTCATTTCTTGAAATACTTTCCAAGCATTTGTATCTTTATTCCATTCATAATCTTTAAACAAATTACCTTTAGGTCCATCACCTTTAAATGATTGCATTGAACCGCTACTTGGCATTTTTGTTTTCATCAAATCTTTTCTAATATCTGAATTACGAATAAAAATATCAAATGACCTACCTTGTTTATCACTAGTTCCTCTTTGTGTTCTACCTTCAGGTCTAGGTACAACTGAAATATCTTCATATGAACCTACTTCATTTAATGGTTTTTTAAATGCATCAATGATACGTTTCATTTCTTTGCTATTAGAATTCATTACTATCTTTTAATAATAAATAGTTAATCCTTTATTATTTCAACTCTATTATTAGTTTCTAGCCATACCTTTGCACCGCACGATAATGGTTTATCTTTTGAATAAACTATT
>Ga0181355_1001013_pt1 | contig 12317 bp, 7 predicted proteins | sample Fa13VDMM15DN_FD_130099 | JGI IMG/M metagenome (GOLD analysis project Ga0181355, IMG submission 130099) | Freshwater viral communities from Lake Michigan, USA - Fa13.VD.MM15.D.N | ecosystem: Environmental > Aquatic > Freshwater > Lake | place: USA: Michigan | collected 2013-09-23 | reverse complement strand
TTTGAAATTACAGTAGCATTAATTACTTTAGCACCATTCGAATATCCACCAGAACTGTTAGCAATCGTTAAAGAAAGACCATTTGATTGCATTCTTACTGAAAAGGTTGCGACCACAGATGGTGATGTTCCAATTGCATTTGCAGTGGGAGTCGATGTATAAGCAGTTCCGGGGTTCACTAAAGTGACACTACTAATCGCACCAGTTGAAGTATTACCAAATGTTGCAATAGCTCCAGTCCCACCACCACCACTAAATGCTAATTGATTGTTAACAGTGGAATCATAACCAACACCATTTGCGGTGATAGTAATAGTTGCAATTTCGTTTAGATTGAAATTCTTACCGCTATTCGTTATAAGCAAAGATGTAATACCGCCAATAGAATTGGTGGTAATATTGGCTTGAGCGTTAATCGTTGCACTTGTGCTTGAAACGATTACATAATCATCATTTGAATATCCTCTTCCATTTGCTGAAGCAGTAGTCTCAGTGATTATATTTGAATTTACATGTCTAACGTTACCACCAGAAGCGTTTGCTACTGAAATAACTGGAGATACTGAATCACTAAAACCAAATCCAGCGGAGACTACACTGATACTTGCAATATAACCAGTAGAATTTGATACTATATTACATATAGCATTTACTGCTACATTTGAAATAGTAATAACATCAGTATTAGCAAAAATAGTATTGCCAGCCGAATTGATATTAACTGTAGTAAGAATTCCAAGACCTACAACATTTTTACTGATAGAAGAAACACTAACACTACCTCCAAGACGCTTTATGTCTAACTGAATTACTTCTTCTGTATCAGTAAATCCTGATCCATTTAATGAATTGTAATTCAATTTTACATTGTAAAATTTGGGATCCTTAAGAACACCTACCGTTCTAAAATCATTATCAGTAGAAATAGTGCCGTTTTCAGTATTAGAAAACTTAACGCTTATGCCAAGATGATTGGCATATAATTCATCTTCTGTGTTATGGCCGTGCCCGCCTTTTGGTCCGATAATTGGTCGTAGACTTGCATCATTTACAGTATTAGAAACTCTGACGACTGGAAATGCATATGCATTAGCTGATGCCATGAAATAGCCAGAACCACGATTTAGTACATCGATTTTATAGATCGTATTAGATGAAGTAGCATTAATTAATGCTCGAGCTGCAACATTTGAAGTTTGTCTTCCATCACCATAAACTACTACTTCTGGAGTTATTTCAAAGGTAGAAGATGTAGGAGTAGTAGTGAAAGGCGTATCGATATAGATGAATTTATATTCGCCGTCAGTGGTATAACTTGTAATTCTTCTATATTGACCTGATCCTATTCCCGTTATAATTTTGATTATACATCCTGTATAAAAATCATTAGTAGTAGAAGCGTCGCCTGATGCTATTCTATATTTTAATGGAATACCGCCGTATCGTACATCAGATGAGGTAAAAGAACCTGAAAGATAGTTATTATAAAATAACCCGCCTTTTTCGATCTTAATTACATCAATTGCACCAGAAATAGCGTTGGATGTAACATTTGCATCAACTATAATCGGCATATAAAGAGAAGTAGAAAATTTATTGAAAGTAGTAGCATCTACTTTATACATGTACTTCCAAATATAACCATCAGCGGTTTCATATATGACATCATCTGCACCAGTCGCACTAAAGAGTGGTTGACTTGTTGCTGGATTGTCATTATTATTAAAGAGGCATTTGTAAATGTAATATGTGCCGCCTTCTGGAGATATAACAAAAAATTGCTTATCTTCTAGAGCACCATCTTGACTATCATATATGTCATAAACAGTACCAGTAGTCCAGTTAAATCGATTAGCCATTACTGCTACATCTGAAGTAGTAACCTTTTTGGCAAATACCATTTCATCGAAGACATTAGTATTCAAACTCTGAACACTGCTATTCGGTGCATCAATAGTATTATCACCTAAACTATATTGAGTAGGCTTACCACCGAAAACGTAATATATCGTATTAGCAGGTTCATCTATAGATTCTATGAACTGCTTTACGTTGTGCAGTCTAAAATAACTCGTAATTAACTTATTATTTGCCATCTTACTCTCTTTTATAGAATATTAGTAATGCCATGACCAACTTCATTTGGCAATGGACTTTGTAAATTCACTATGCTAGAACCATTTGCTGTAGTAGATAATTTAAATCCAGTAGAATTGGCATATGCAATATAATAAGAAGTGCCATTTGCTAATCCAGTTATTACTGTATTTCCCGTATCGACATCATAAACAATTATATCCGTATTACCTAACAATAAAACGCTGTTATTTCCGTTTGGCAAACTAATAAAATCGATTGACACGTTTACATTAGATGTAGGATTAAATGACGTTCTTAATTCAATAGTTTTACTTGCAGCTATTGGTAGAGAAATATTGCTTTCTACTTCTACTGCTGGAAACATCTTAGTACCAGCAACATGAAGAACTTTCTTCAGCATTTCTGAGTATCTTTCAAAAGGCACTCTACTCACCAATTCATACGAATAGTCTTGATAAAAATCTCCATCATGTATATATTTATCTTGACTTAAAAAGCCTTTCGTATATTCATAGAAACCTTCGCCTTTGCCTTGACGCTCTACGATTGCTTTTGCTATTCCTAAAGTAGCATCAGGATCTTTTTCTCGTGCAAAGGATGATATATCAAATCGTTCATATCCATAACCAGAATCAAGTACTATCAAAGAACCAACTGCGCCATTTGCAGTAACAACGTTAGCAGACACTTCAGCATTTAATCCAGAGAAAGTTTTATCTTTTCCTGCTAAAGAAATCATAGATATAAATGCAGAAGTTTCACCTTTTGCATATGAATTAGCATATTCTGGAATTTCGCCAAACATAGAAGTTCTTGTAACTTGTAAAGTATTTTCATCTATGATATTTTTAATTAAACCAAGTTTAGAATAACTTCCATTCTGAATATAATGACCAATTTCAGAAGTCGCGGTTGGAGTAAGTACAATAGCAGATCCATCTATAATGGTCGATAGTTTTAATCCAATTGTATTTGATTGTACCACATAATAATTAAAATTATTAGCAAGACCTCCGATTACAGTATTACCGTTATCGACGCTATAGGTTACGATAGTACCATTAGCCCAAATATTATTTGTAATACTGATAAAACTGCTAGATATATCATTTTTACCATCAAAAGCTTTTCGTGAAATGAATAGTAAATTTTCACCCTCTAAGAAACTTGCTGTATTTTCTCGTGTAGTGAGTATATAATCGTGTTTCTTATGACCGTAAACTACAGGTTCTATTATCGTAACCAATGGATCTAAGTTGTAGTCTTCACCAGGATTAGTTTTACTAATTAAGCTTATGGTACCGATAGTAAAGTCGTCAATAGCTAATAAACTTTGTAAAGTGCCAGATGATAAGTTTGCTGCAGGATTAGCTGGAAATCCGTATGCATTTGATCCAGAAAGAGCGGTATTACTACTACCATTAATAATGATATTTAAATAATCAGCACCATAAATGTTATTACTGTAAAGAAAATCTGAGTTCAAAGAAACAGTTTCTTCATCGTCAAGACTTGCAACTTGGAATGATGCTAAACTGCCTTGACCAACTGCTGTAAGATACGCGGTAGTATTTGATCGTGTACCATATAAAAATAGGCCATTATTATAATCTATTGAGCTACCTAAAACTGGAGTAAAAAATGCGCCATATCCTCCAGATATTACAGGTGTAAATGAGTGTCCATTTTCAGTAGCACCAGCAGTGATATTAATTACGTTTCCTTTTGGAGCAGTAGAAACCGTTATACCAAGAGAGTTTGCAGTTCTTACGTAATATTTAGTATTATTGGTCAATCCGCTTAATGCAGTGTTTGTAGCAGTGACTTTGTACTCAACATATTGCGCATTTATAAAATCATGACTAGAAATTGTGATAAAATCTGTAGTATTAGAAACATCAGTATTTGCATTGAAAAAATACTGATTTGCACTATTTGCAATTGTAGCACTAGGTGTAGTTAAATAACCGGATCCACGTCTTATTATCGTGACAGCAGAAACATTACCGCCTGCAGTAGTCGTTATTCTTGCATATGTTCCATAACCCGTTGTAGATGTAAAACTTATTACATCTCCGTTTGAATAATTAGCTCCATTCGCAGTAATTGTAACAGAAGCAACAGAAGTCGTAGAACTATCATTGATGCCGATATATGTAGAATATGAACTTAGAAGTGTATTAGCAGAAGAAGCTCTGCCGCGTATTCTTTGATTAGATAAGAACGCGCCTTGAGTATTTGAAATTTCTACGACAAGATTAGAGCCAGCTCTAGACACAGTTTGCACTGTAGCATTTGCCCATTCGACAGTAGAATTGGACTGATATACTTGTTCGCCTTTTACAACTAAAACTCCATTTTGTAAATCTGAAAGAATTAAACTATTATTTGTAGTAAATGCAACAATATTTGCAGTAGCAGTTAAATCAGTATAAGTTACAGTATTAGCATAAATCGTATTATCGGAATTATAGAATCGAGCATTCGATTGTAGATTGCCGGAAATAACTGAAACGTATAGATTTCCTGTTGTCGAATCAATAGTTGAAACATTGATTGAAACTATTTGACCATATCCAGAAAGTGTATTGTTTGCATAATAATTGTAAATAAGATTATTTGTTTGAAACGTTCCAGACATTCCTTGAAAATCAATATTAGCTTTAGGCTGAACAAACGTTTCAAATTGAATAAAGGGATTGATCAAAGATCCGTTTGAAACAATAACATTATTAACTTGTAATGTTTTTTCTGCAATTATAATTTTTGGAGAGTTCGTATAACCCCAACCACCTTCTAATAATAAAAACTCTACTTGACCAGTAGTATTAAATGTAGAAGTTACGATCGCTTTACCGTTCATTCCGGTATTTGACGTAAGAGTGACGATATCGCCTACGACATAATCTGACGCACCAGTAAGGACTTCTAATTCATTTAATGAACCAGTAATGACAGGAGTATTTCTTGGATCAGTCGTGCCAGTATGTATTACCTTTTCGCCGTACTTAAAGTTGCCTTTTAAATTGCTCAAGAAAAATACATGGATATTTTTAGAAACTTTTACTTTATTTCCTGATGAATCTGTCTGATCGTTGATCTTCTTTTTAACAGAATAATTATCAACGAATGCAGTAGCACCACTATTTACGCCAGTAATTTGTTTCCCTTCGAACGCTGAATTATATGGAGTTTCAGTAACTTCAATGTAAATCGGAATCTTCCATGTGTTATCTGAAAGCTTGAAAACATCATCGCCGGGATAACGAACAGAGGCACTTTGTGCATAAACTAATTTAAAGAAGAGATCTACTGAACGTTCTGTACCCTTAGATCTATAAAAATCTAGAGCATTCTTTATGAAAAGCCGTTTATTTGTAGCCGTATCAAACTGAATATTCTTAAGAGTTTCTTCTTTAAAATGGACTAGAAAATTATCTACTGTTTGATCTACATCACGATATTCTAATAATCTTCTTGAATGATAAAGCGTATTATTTGCTTGTTCTAGCCATTCATAGTAAGCTTTCACAAACGTTACAAAGACTTGACCATCTTCTCTGTAAAAAGAAGGGAATTGTGACTCAATAAGCGGGGAGATGTAAGTGACGATATCTTTCACTTATTATTCCCTTTCAGAAACGATATTAATATGAACATCTTCATCTTTAATCGTTAAAATCGTTCTTAACAATGAAGATATATCTTTTCGTTTTGTACGGGCAAAAATCTTAATACCAGAACCAATATACTGCGTTATATTTAATTTTTGAAGTTGAATTTTACCTGTTTCATAATCTACTGTGCCGACAATATTTACTACTACGTTATTGGTTCCATCTAAAGTAATTGTCGTAATATTACCTTTTCCATCGTCTTTCAAACTTACTAATTTATTTTGAACAACAAAATTAGTAGATTCAATTGTAGAAATATAGCTACTAGGATGAGTTTTCTTAAGATCTGCAAAATTGTTTTCAAGTTCTTGCGCAAAATCTATGTCATAATTTTTTTCTATTCCTATTTCTGGGAGCACTACTCGTATAGGTCTGATTATTGTATCATTACTTAATATACTTCTATCGACCGAGTCTATAGTTTTAATAAGATTGCTATAGCGTAAAGTAGTGTTAAAATCATCAAGAAATGCTCCATTATAATCTTGTATAGCAGTTAAAATTAATTGTTTAAGAGATTCGCTATTTAACGCAGTAGTGTTCAAATTATATCTAACAGTAGAAACCATATCTACGTACATGAAATCTGGATCGATAAACACAGGATCAATAGACAGCGAAGATCTTGGTTTAATAAAATTGTAATATTGCTGCTTTCGTATATTGGGAACGCCGTCTACATTCTTGAGATCTATTGCAATAAAGACTTTTCCAAATACTGGAGGAATAGCTTCTTCGCCTCCATATACCGATACAGCATTGATTTCAGGGAAATTTAAAAGAAGAAGATTTCTATAGTCTTCAGCAGTTATTGCTCTTTCTTGTGTAGTAAAATATCTTGGAGCATTAAACTTAACTGACTCAATTGACTCATGAATAGCACCTTGCGCGGCCGCGGATACAGTGGTTACTGCTACATTTGAAAATGTTTGAATAGCGCCATCAGACGTAAATTTAAATGCTCCGTTTGGAAGTTCGCCTTTACAGATGCGATATTCGCACACTACTATTGAGTTATCTTTTGGCTTTCTTCCAAGTACTCCGTCACCAAAAAGAATTTCATACTTATCATTTTCGGCGCCTTGAACAAAGAATATCTGAGAATTAGATTGCTTATCAAACAAAGAAGTTGCTTTTAGATACGATAAGATTTCTGCACCATTATCTTCAATCACTGCTACCGTCAAAGAAGCAGTATCAATAGTTGGATTAGAAAGTATGAATCGCTGTGATGTATCCGAATTATTTACAGTAAAAGTATCATTAACATATTGACCTTCATAGATTACAATTTCATCAGATATGAATGTACTATTGGCACCCGAGATTACTTTATTTTCATCAGTTGAAAAGGTAAACGTATTAGAACCAATACGTGCGTTAAATGTAGTACCTTTTGGCATAGTAACAGAAGCTACACTACCATCAGTTTGAATAGTTAGAGTAACAGTTGCACGGGCTGACTTAAAAGATCTCGGAGTGTAATTAAGTTCTTTTGCTCGAGAGATAACGCTTTCTCTTAACTGCGCACTATCCAAAAACATTTCATTGCCGATCATATTCAAATAAAACGTGTTCATATATGTGTTATATGAAAGGACATCAAGCAATACGTTTATATTACTTCCTTCAAAATCATAGTCTTTGAAGGTATTTTGAGTCTTAAGATAAGTCTTAAGACTTTCTTTGAGAGAAGTAAAATCTAAGTTTACTAAATTTATGCTTGTGTTTGCAGCCATTATCTTACTCTAATTAGAGGTATGTTTACTGTTATTGGATTAGCTATCGTAGTGATATAAAAAAGTAACGTCACTACATATCCATTATCGTCTGGATAAGGACTAACTATAACATCTATTATTTTTGCTCTTGGTTCATAATTTTCTATCGTTTGAATTATCGCAGACTTAATAGCAGTAGATGTAAATGCAGAGATGTCTTCAAACAAAAAGTGATTTAAATTAGAACCGATAGTTGGTTGAAATAATCTTTCATATTTATTCGTAGACAATAGGTTACGAATAGAACGTGTGACTGCAGCTTCATTCTTAATGGTCATTAACTGCTTAGAATCTGGATGAGCATTAAAATTTGTCAAAAAATCAGAATATAAAAACTGATCCTTAGATTTCTGTGCTGAATATCTATCTGCTACTGAAGGTGCTGTCATCTTTAAATCCTTATTCGAATATTTATACTGTTCTTAAGGTAACAATGATGCTACTTGAGAATTTAAAGTTGAAACAGAAGATTCCAAACTAGTTACCTTTGAATTAATTTGCGCCGGTATTATAGATCCGGGATCAATTGATTTGACAAAACTGTCTGCTCCCGATTTTAATCCATTCAAAATTTGGGGTTTAGACCCACTAGCCATTTCCTTTAGCATTCCTATTTTTGCACCAACCAATTCTTTTACATTACTAACATTTTTTAATTTATCTAAAGCACTGCCAGCCGCACCAATAGCAGCACCTACAGCACCAGTAGCAGCACCAGTAGCAGCACCTACAGCACCAGAAACTGCACCAGTTACATTACCAACAGACCCATTCACAAAGTTGCTCGCCTTGCTCATAACCCGCGCTTTAACAATACTTTCTGCATTAAATGGCATATATCAATCCTTAGTTATTATTAAAGTTACCGGGATAGTCAAAGTTAATATCTTTACCCGAAGTAATATTAATGCTTTTGCCAGATGAAAGATTTAAATCTTCAGCAGAACCAATATTTAATGTACCGCCAACATGCAAATCAGCATCTTCAAGAACTTCTATATTTGCATTTTGAAGAACAGTAATATTAGCATCGCCTTCTATAATAATGGTTGCCTTTCCCATAATTTTGACATTTTCATCATTCATTACAATATGATAATTGTCAGTAGCAACCTTTGTAACCATTCTACCATCTGCGCTTATTTCAATATAAGTTCCAGATTTATGATGTACATGAATTCTTTCTGCATTTGGTGTATCATCTATTTCTATTGTATGACCACTTTGAGTTCTAGTAACTTTATTGTATGGATATTTAGCGCCATAAGAAGATTCTGGTTCACCTTCTACTCTAGGTCTAGAAGCAAACGTATTCACTTCTCGCGCTAACTGTGGCACGTCGTGATTCTTAATATCACCTTCTTTTATTGCAGGTTGAGTGCCAAAAATTATTGGAATCTTTGAAGCTGAACCATCAGCAAAAAAACCATATGCAAAACTTCCTACTAAGATACCAGTAGGAGATGTACCTACTTCACCAAATTCAGGAGTTTGATAACTAGCACTCGTTATAGGCAATAAAGGCATAGCCCAAGGTAATTCTTCATCAGAGAATTCATCATGAAATCCATCAATACGTATTTGGCATTGACCTAACATATCAGGATCATTGATATTAACCACTTCAGCATAAAACCAATAAAATGTACCTTCACCACCAAAGCGTTTCATGTATCAAATCCTCCGCTCTTACCATAAGATGCGTTTATAAGTTCTAGTGATGTAAAATATCTAAAGTCTAAATCCGTTTTCGATATAGTATGTCTTGCATGAGAAATTAAATATTCGCCTGACACAAATTCAGAATTTTCTCCTTTTTGTTTTCCTCCATTTTTAGTCAAACCAGTAGGACTAGGAACTTCTGCTCTTACTTTAAATCCACAAGAAAGATAGGTGTCTCCATATACCATTATACGTAAAATGTTTTGAGTCAATAACGTTATAAATGCTTTAGCATATCCTATCTTTTGTTCTAGAAATGTATCAGACATTGCAGAAGATTTCATGATATTATATATCTGAGTAGGAGATTTGTTATTAGAAGATTCAAGGCTAGCTGTATATAGAGGTTTAGCGCCTTTACTTTTTCCAAAACTGTCATTATCAGTAGCTGAATTAAAATTAACTACTGTTTTCCCACGAGTTTTAATGTCAGTAGATCTTACTTGATTATTTAATGCTCCGTTGCCGATTAATTGAATCTGAGATTCTTGAACTATATGATTATATGCTAAGATGTTTCTATATGTCATATTTTTAACGCTCGTTGCGCTATCAGAATCCCAAAAAAACATACCATCTCTTAATAAGTTGCTTTTACTATTAATCAACGCTTCTACTGGCTTAAAATAAAATCCATTTCTATCATTCGTTCTTCCTTCATAAAAAACATGTACAGACGATCTATATCTTTTTGATACAGCTTGGTTTTTAAGCATATCGATAGCCTGAAACGGTTTTATTCCAACGAAATTTAGGTCTTGTAGTCCCTTTGTTCCTTCATCGTCGAATGAAAATGGCTTTGTAGACTTAAGAACATCTTGTAAAAGCATTTGTATAGAATTATCGATAGGCATGCCTACCAATGGCGTTCTACGAAGTTGATTAGCATTGTTCTTTACTTCTATAGAATAGAACTGAAGATCATACTGAGATGAAGCAGCATCATGCCCCATCGTAACATTCAGAATTTCAGTTATCAAAAATTCAAATCTTCTAGGTTTACTAGTTGGACCAGGAACAGAAATCTCAAATACAAGTTTACATTCATTTCCCATTATAGGAAGTTTGTCTCGAATATTGATATTATCATTTAAAGTAAGATTACCAAACATCACAGGTGATAGAATAGATTCATAAATGTCTATTCTCAACAATTGATCTTTGATGAACATGAATTTATTATTGTCCAATGTTCCGACATACGCCTGATGTATGACAACATCGCCTGGAAGAAAAGATTCAATTGCCATTAGGTATTCATCAATTCTGAAAAGGTGTTATGAACCATTGAAACGTATCTACTGTCCATCAAATCAATAGTCTTCTTCTTTTCATTTATTTCATTTTCGTAATCAAATGCAGTCACTGGAGAAAAATAGACTTGTACATTTGCAGTAATATTTTCTTTTATAGTGGTGATAATTGAAACAGAAGCATTGGCTCCTGAATCAGAACCGACAATATAATAAGCACTTGTATTACTAAATGTTCCGGTTATATGATGAAGAGACATCACTGTAGTATTACTAAACGTCACAAAACCTGTAGCACCTGAAGTATCTTGAATTACTTTTTCACTTGTTTGAAATGCGGCATTACCATTCAAAGTAATATCTAAAGTTAAGATCTTATTTGTCGTTACTATAGTATCATCTTTAATTCTTTCATAACCGATGATATTATTATCGAAGTTAACTGTAGGTGTCCAATAACGTTTTCTTTCTGCGACCAGTGCATCATACCCCGATATAGTCAATATCGATTCATCTTGATCATAATTATTGCGATAGAATACCACTTTTTGATTGGCTGCGCGTAAAGAACCATATTTTTTAACTATGAATGCTTCAAACTGTTCTTGAGTCAATGGAACATCATAGTATGGATCAACTACTTGATTAACTAGATGTAATACCCATACATCATCTACATCATCATAGTAATCAAAAGCTAAATTTTCATATCTTAAGCCAGATCCAGTTGCTTCTTCTAGAACATATGGATAATAAACTGAAGCCTGATCTTTAAATTTATCGAGTACTTTTGCGCGAGTTAATATATTTCTTGCGAAATTATTAGCATAACTTATAACGGGAATGTTAGAAAAGTATTTCATTATGCTTTCTTCTCAGGGTTAGCCAGATTCATGGCTGATTTGCCCAAGTCCTTGGCGGCATTTATTGCATCTTTTCCTAGTGTAGGTGCATCAGTGTTTCCATAATCAAGACCAGTAATAACTTCAATTTCTTGAAACGTAAAAGAAAATACTACAAATACGGGAGATGACGCTTCATCATTAAAGAAAGACAAACCATTAGGAGAATAATTTACGTTTATCGCACTAATTAATCCCAATTTGTAAATAGGCATTGTACCTGACCAATTAGAAGCGCTATTTTCTGCAAACCGTTGTCCCCATGGGAACAACGTCAATCTTACCATTTGTGGATAAGCCATAACATTTTGTGAACTAACAGAAACCGCAGGCAATACTCTACGCTTAAATTGTCTTATTATATCTTTAATTTTAGATGATTCAGCTTGATTTCTGGCGCTTAAAAGCCATGAAAATTCCATCGGAGGTCTCATATCTACGCCATTAAAAAATACAGATATGTGTGGATTTGGAACAGCTTTTAAAAATTGACCTGCTATTCCAGCTACTTGTTCGCCTCCTAAACCTCCAGCTACGGCAGCTGCCCCCTGATACATTATTCCTACACTATTTTCTAGCTGATCAGCACTAGATCTTCCTTTTCCGGAACCAAGTGTAGCAGATACTTCATCTGCAATGTTTTTTCCTTGATCAAATGCCGCACCCATTATACCAGTATCCTGAGGATTTATGCGAACAGAATGCGTTTCTGAAAGATCTTTTGGTAAAGGCAAAAACACACAATATTCTGTATTAAATTTGGCAGGCATAAGAGGAGAAGGTCTATCATATTTGGCAAATTCTATTTGAATAAACTCATCTTTAAGGCTATTAGGAAATTTGTCATTAGCTGCTCGTAAAGTTTGTTTCGAATTATTAACC
>Ga0181355_1001010_pt1 | contig 12338 bp, 19 predicted proteins | sample Fa13VDMM15DN_FD_130099 | JGI IMG/M metagenome (GOLD analysis project Ga0181355, IMG submission 130099) | Freshwater viral communities from Lake Michigan, USA - Fa13.VD.MM15.D.N | ecosystem: Environmental > Aquatic > Freshwater > Lake | place: USA: Michigan | collected 2013-09-23 | reverse complement strand
TTCTTTAAGCAAGGACCTTTATCTTCTTCTTGAGACGCTGCCCCAATAACAAATGCAACAGTTAGTACAGCCATCACTGCAGCACCAATGATGTATAGCAATCCTTCTTGATCTAAAGCTCTACCAACAAAAAAGAACAACAATACAATCCATCCGCAAAGAAGTGTGGCTTGAAAAATATAAGTTGTCATACTGCTATCTCATTTCCGTACTCGTCCTCTGGTATGTAGTTACCAGTATACCCGTGCCTTGCATCGTGCTGGAACATTGCTCCGTAAGCATTCTTATCTGATATCTGACAGGAACCATAGTTCACTAGCAGTATCGCATAGTCCTTGGCATCTGCTGCGTGTGGACCAAACCGATTCTTTACTGGTGCTACCTTCAACTCAGCAGTGTTTGGGTTATAGCCCAGTGTAAGGATGAGTGCAGGTAGCTGGCTTACCTTGCCGTGGATAGCACGACGTGCTGGTGGTTCTGTTGGACTGCCGTACTCTGATTGCTCAGAGACGTGGTGCAGTACCAGTACACAGGCTTCAGTCTTACGTGCCATATCGTGAAGCTCCATCATAATTGCACGAAGCCCAGCCCATTCGTTGTCTGTCTCAGCAGCTACATTCATAAGGTTATCTATGATGATCAACTCAGGGGCTAGCCCGTACAACTCTACGTATGCCTTTATCTCTAACTCGATATCATCGAGTGACGGATTAGAGTCAAAGACCCACTTGATATGTTTTAGTTTCTCAAATGAAGTATCGTAGTGATTGTTATTAGCAGATAGATTCTGCTCCACGTTTACTTGATTGTGACCTGATACGTGCGCTGCTGCTCTCATCATTACAGTTGTAGTATCTGTATCAGCTGAGAAGAACAGCGTTGGTACCTTGGCCTTGACTGCATAAATCAATGCGAACATAGACTTACCAGCATTCGGTGCAGCAGCCACCATACAGACCTGTCCCCTGCGGAACTTAATCTGCTTATCTGCGAGTGCTGTCCATACATCAGGAAGAGGCGTTGCTTTAGTGAGGACTGTGCCCCACGCACGCTGTAAGTCAAGCAACGTCTTCCTCCCTCAGTACAATGTTTAGCGCCTTACGTAATGGTCTGCGATCTCTTTCAGTTAGACCGCCCCATATACCGAAGACTTCATTCTTAATTCCCCACTCTGCACATTCAGCTTTGTGTGGACAGGTACGACAAATAGACTTTGCCATCACCATCTCTACGGTGTTCATCAGACCATCGGCTTTTTCCGGAAACCAAAAGTCACCACCTATCTGAGCGCAAGAAGGGTTCTCATAGAACCTTGGCTCGCGCATACATTAACGAACCCAGATAGTCTCGCACTTATCTACTGCACCCTTAGGTGCCGCACACATATAACCCTGCCAAGGTCCACGTGCTGATGTGCCTGTCTTAAAGGCCATCACTCCGTGACGACACTGCTTAGTACCAGGCTGTGCTGCTGGGTTAGCGCGGTCATCCAAAGGATTGACTGGTGTTGCATTGAATGCTGCTTGGATATTAGTTACTGCTGCAGCAGTGGCGTTGCCACCTGATAGTTCAGATGATGTTGACTTAATCAACGCAGCTACCATCGATAGGTCTGTTAGACCTGTCTCAAGATCCTTGACATCTGCAGCATAAAGATTGATGAGTGTTCCGTCAGCTAACTTGTAGTTGATTTGGAACTTGGTGTTTTCGTTTGCAGCCATTTACTTTCCTCCGATAGGTTTGATATTTAGTCTTACTGATTCGTTGCCAACAACCTTTGGTACGAACCCTAGAAGTTTCTCAACTTCCTTTGCGTCAACGGACTCACGCCCTTTAACTGTTGTCCAACTGATTTCGATACCACTCGCAGTAGTACCAGTAGCACCTTCTAGCGAAGCCTTTAAGGAATCCCGTTCCTTCTCCAGCTCCTTTATCTTGCTGTCTAACTGTAGGTAGTGCAGTGCGTGCTTGTCAATTTCTGCGTCCTCAATCACGACTTCACTAAGGACGATACGTTCTTTCTTTAGACCACCGCAACCCATCTGCTCTGTTGCATCGTAGTACTGGCAGTAGTCCTTACAGAAACTGGCATCCTTCTCAGGTGCCGGTAACTCCTTAGATGCCTTGACGTTCTCTAGCCACGCAAGAGCAGCCAGTGCCATCACTTCATCGTAAGGTTCTGTATGTACCTTGACGTCCTTCTCGTTACCATCACGCGCTATTGCTACCAGGTTGACAGTCTTAACTTCATAGCCATTCTTAGATAGCAAGTAGCCATAGATCTGTACCTGCCAACGCTGTTGGTTGGACGGGAAGTAACTCATATTCTTTACCTTGCTGGTCTTCCAGTCAATGACTGCTCCAGTACTAGGTACGAATAAGTCCACGTGTGCTTTCATATCACCAAAGGCAACTTCAGTTTCCACCAAGTATTCTTTACCTTCAGGGTCTATAGCACCGATAGCATCTTCAATAGCTGCGTGAATAGCAGTACCCATAATGGCAGCCAACTTAGATTGGTTCTCATTGGTATGAGGCTGTGCGTTCAGTCTGTACCAGACCTTACGACGACAGCCACCAATCTCTGATGGGCCTACCTCTGTCTGCAAACTTCTGTCACGACTTGCATCTTGTGCGTGCAGTACGTGCAGCAGTAATTCCTTTGGATCTTCTATCGCCATCTGCGGTCATCCCTCCATTGAAGCCAAGCATCAAAGCCGTATGCTGACACAAACCCAATCAGGAATGCAATACCGCAGTAAGCAATCAACTCTTTCATTTGTAAACCCTTTCCTGTACTACTACTTGAATCGGTGGTGATGTGTTGATATCTAAGATAGATGCAATCTGCACTGCCTTCTCAGCTACCACACTTGCTGTGAGGACCTTATTGTAATTCTTAGGTGGCAAGGAATACAAGTACCCAAGAGCATAATTTCCACCTGAGCCTGCCGCGAATACCCCACGCTCAGATGTGTTAAAGGACAGGTCACCACCAATAGAGAACAGGTTGCCATTGAAAGCGATAAGGAACGAGAAGTTCATCTCCTTGTTGTCGACCTCGTAGTTACCTTCTTTGAATGCAGCTGAGATACTAGGCAGTACCTTCGCACCCATAAACTTCGTTGGGTTCTCACCGCGATAAAGCGGTGGCTTCCACGCATAGGCGAGGATATCTCCTGGTCGTGAGTCCCCAGTAAGACCGAGTAGGTACTTACTAGTGTTGACTATCTTCGGAGTCTCGATAGATATGATGCGTTGATCCCCGTCAGTTATCTGAGAATCTGCCGCCATTAGAATGAAGTCGTGACCTTGGATACCTACGAGCGTTGTGATTGGAGTGCCTCCCACTTTGCAAGATACTGGACAGTATCGAGTAATATCTTTTTATCTTCTTTAGCGTGACCTATAAGCATATTGCAATGATGACAAAGCAAACTCCTTATTTGCCCTGTCGTATGGTTATGATCTACATAAAAATTAGACCCGTTACCAGACGGAGTATCTATCTCACAGATAGCGCACTTGTAGTTCTGCTCTTCAAGTTTTGAATAAAATTCTTCTAATGTAATTCCATACAAGGATTTAAGATGTTCTGCTTTTTTACGTAACGGATTATACCTAGACCTTTGATACTTTAGGTTGCACGAAATACATACAGGTCTGCGAAGAGGACCGGACTTGCTTACCAGATAGAAGTCATCTACTGGTAGCTCGCGTTTACAGTCCCTGCAAGTCTTTGTCATACTAGGCATCCTATCACGGCGTGTCGTAAGACACATACTAGTTACAGGTGTGTGTATAATTGCGAGCGTGAGCGAGCAGAAAAAGACAGGGCGCCCTTCAGGGGCGCCAGTGGTAGGTAACCGACAGGTTACCTTGTCCCTCCGTCTACCAACCCTGCCAAGAATGCGGCACAGGAACCCTCTACGAGGGTTACCACAGGTCACAGGAGCCGATTTGCGGGACTTAGGACCCATCCACGTCTGTACGTGTGGGTCACAGGTCTTCAACGCCTTGGTGTCCTTTGATGACTACGAACTAGTCTGGTATTTCCTGGACGGAACCTGCGTAAATTGTGGCAATCTAGTAAAGCTACCTTGCCCTCCAGATCGTGATGAAGCACAGACTTTCGGAAGTTAATGAAACCCTACGGACGGGTGTATGTTCAATCTGTGGACCTACAAAAGTCAAGATACGAGACGGCAGAATCAAGTCCGTTACCAGTAAGTACAGATGCTACGCAGTCTACAGGCGTACTGTTATCAAGAGTAGATACCCATACGCAGTCCACAAGAAGGACTACTGCGAGCACTGCGACTTCAAGCCAGTACACATCAGTCAGCTCGACGTTGACCACATCGACGGAGACAGGTTCAATAACGACCCGTCTAACCTACAGACGCTATGTGCAAACTGCCACCGCCTCAAGACCCACCTACACGGTGACAGTAACTCCGGCATACAATGACGAAAAAGCCCCCACTCCCAGTTAAGGGAGCAGGGGCTATAGCCTCGCAGTCAATAATTACTTCTTTGGTGTGGCGTATCCAAAAATACCTGAGAGTACTGCCCAAAGAATTGCGCGGTAGTCAAGGTCAAAATTGCTTGAGGCCCAAGCAGCAAGGAATGCACCAGCTGCGAGAACGATTGGGTTCTTCATATATGTCTTCATTTAACTTCCTTCTTCTTAGGTAAAGGTTTAGGAAACTTAGCCTTTACTTTGTTTATCTTCTTCACTTCACCAAGCCAAGGAAACCAAGGCGAGGTGTCGTACCCACACTTCTCCTTGATGGAGATGTGAAGATGCTTTGTGTGTTTGTTGCTACCGGTGTAGTCACGGTTGCCCTTTTCAGGTGACCATATCTTGCCGTTGAATATTAGATACTTCACGCGCTTGTCCTGCTGTAGCCTGATGAAAGCAAAGGAACAATCAATCCCATTTACTGGGTCGTGAGTAATGTCTACCGCAAAGCCTGAGTTGTGGTCAGAGTTTGGGTTCTTCTTGATGTGATCCTTAGATGGTAGTAACCCATCGCTTGCCTTCTTGCGCTTTGGGCGCAAGGCTGTTGCCTGACGTAGAGCTGCAATAGCAGCAGGTGCTGCACGCTTTGCTAATGGAATCACTTACCACCTCGTTGAATCATAATCTGGTAGAGAATCTCAACCTTCTCCTCTAGCCTTGTGACGGAGTCCTTGAGACTTGAGCCTGAGTTGGGCTTGAGTTCATTCAAGTAATGCTTAACCAACCAGCGTACTGCGGTGGCAAAGCCACCGATGATTGTCACTACTGCAACTGCTACTGTTGCGTAATCTTGTGCTTGCATCAGGCCGTCCTAATTGTGACTAGAAGCATTCCGCCGTAGCCGGAGTAGCGCTTATCGGTAGGTGTCTTGTTGATGAAGTCCATCTCTTCGATGAGTCCAAGGTATGACTCACCAGTACGGAAGTCCTCCACACGGATAAGGTCACCTAGGTTCTCAATGCTCTGCATATTCAATAGGCGGTCATAGGCGTAGCCTTCATAACCTGTTGGGTTATTGAACTTATCCATCTCGCTGTCGTAGAGTTCTACTGGGTACTGAATCAAACGCTGACGTGGAATAGATGGCAGTACTCGTACCTGGTATCCAGTAAAGAGTGGACCCTTGGTGTTGTCTGTTGTAGACCTGTCCATTACAAACTTAAAGCCAAGGTACTGCTGAGGCGTTGGTGGGTATGGAATACCAATCTGCGTAATGTCTGCACCCTGTGAGAATGAACCGATTGAGTACTCGTTGTTGTACTGGTCTACTGAGTAGATAGCCAGAGCACCGTTGACTGATTCATAACGTGGCTGTAAGAACTTAAAGATTTTATTCTCAAGTGTGTTGTATCGGATGTATCCCACACGCAAGATAGCTTGCTCAATCAGGCGGGTAGCAGACTCAAGGTAGATGTTGCCATCAGTTGTACCGTTGTTTGCTGTACAAAATACTAGGCGATTGAGGTTACCTAAGAATGAACAGGATGTTGTAGTAAAGCCTGTCTTGCTTGGGTCATACAGATCCCACGCATAGGCAAAGACTAGGTTAGTTCCTACCTGCTGGCCAAGGTCTACGCGAGTAACACCAGGGTTGCCGTCTACGTTGGTGCTGCACCAGAGATACTTGTCGTATCCTGCTACGTCATACACAGGTTGTTCTGTTTCAAAGATGAGTGGACCGTAGGCAATAGAGCCATCTTGGTCTGATACTGCAGCAACGCGAAGACCTAGGCTGGTACCGATAGCCATATAGCCAAGGTAGTAATAGATGCGGAATGCAATCTCACCTACTGGTAGTTCAGCTGCAGTGATAGCACTGGTCAGCGTAGGCATAGCACCTGCTGTAGTCAGCGTAAACTTCTGGATGGTTGACTGGATACCTGTATATCCTGCAAGGTAGATAGCAGCACCGCTTGATGTGATACTGGTATAGACAAAGTTATCTGTTGGGTGGGTGTATACCGCAGTAGGTAGTGATGTAGCAGTTGTAGCAAACTCATAGACTTTATTGTTTGCAGCAAGGACCAAGCGTTCCTTGGTAAACTCAATGACTGCGTTGGTTACTACGATACCTGTGGCATCAAACATCAAGGTTGGTGATACGGAAGCATCATCCTTAAGGTTCTTCTTGTAGACGTGAATCTTGTTAGCGCCACCTGAAGTCTTGTTAGTTACCCAGTATGCAAACTGTCCATCATCGCAGATGGCAAATACAGGATCATCAGTACCAACGTTGTAATCGATAAAGTGGATTAGGTGTCCACCCTCATCAATCTTATCTACGTCGTACTTGTCCCAGAGTAAAACAGAGTTCTGTGTGACTAGGCCAGTCGATGCTACAGATGTAACGTTAGCGTGTGTCTTGGCGTATGAGATAGTAGTTGCTGCTACTGCAGTCAGCACATAGGTGCCATTGAATGTAGCGTCGATGTTATCGACTACCACAGTAGAACCAACAGTCAGCTTGTGGCTACCGATAGTAAGCGTTGCTACGTTAGATGTCAGAGCCTTGTTAGTTACAGTCCAGCTTGGTCTAATAGAACGCAAGATTTGGAACGGACGCTTGTTAGGCTGTAGGTCACCGGATGTCAGGTGTGTGGTATCAGTATCCTTAAGTAAAGTAATCTGGCCCTTAGTCCAGATGTCACAGCCCTTGCTGAAGGTGTACTGGAAACGCAGTGACTCATCCTGCTGTGGCTCAAAGAACTTAATGCCTTGACCAAGGTGGAAGGTTGACTGTGAACGTAGCCACCAACCAGTGAGCGTCTGCTCACCTGGCTCACGTGACATATCTACCTGCTGCTTACGATACTGAGCAGTTACTCTGCGGTACGGGTTCTCATCGCCTGTAGTTAAGAAGAACGGTATGCCACCAAAGGCTACGTCGTAAGCAATACCAGTTGCTGCATAGGACTGTGATCCTGTTGGGTTTGATAACGGATAAGGTATTGCGTCCGTGATGTCATCGCCATATGGCATTGCTTCTCCTTAAATTGTTTTGGGTACGACAAAGCACCGCCTGTTAAGCGGTGCGGTACTACTATGAATTACTTAGAAAGCGCTGCAATCTCTTCGGCTGTAAGGCCGAGAGCTGCCAACTTAGCCTGAGCAGATGCCTTGGCTTCAGCCTCAGCCGCTGCCTTTGCATCTTCTTCAGCCTTGCGTGCTTCTACTGCTACGCGGTCTGCTTCAATCTGTGCAATCTCTGCGTCTGTTAACTCAATGATAGATTGAATTCCAGTTGAGCAATCAACTTCAATGCGGGTAGGACGTGACATTATTTCTCCTTAGTTGTTATGAACTTACGATTCCATATAGGTAGGCGGTTGAGTATTGAACAAGATTGTAGCCAGCGTTACTTAAAGAAAGGCTAGTAATTGCTGCAGTGTTTGACCACAATCCAGCAGTTAATAATTGTTGTGCTGTTGAAGAATTTTGTTCCATAACTGCATCACCACTTGTTGATTTATTGGTGCTACCTGTATAGTTTGGGATATAAAATTCAGCACTATTGAACGTATTTGCTGTTGCAGTATTACCATCAGCAACATCAAAAATATCTGTATTTGAATATGAAGAAGCAGATGAACCATCTCCATATAAACGAATCATAGTGTATGAACTTGTGTTACCGTTAAGCCTTAGTACTGTATTTGCAAAAGGAGATGCGTTATTAAATCTTACTGAATACTTTACACACAAGTCAGTATAAGTTTGAGGGATAGAACTAAAAGTAATATCTGTTGCCCCACCAGATCCTACGGTTGATGAGGCTATGAGGGTAAATGTATTTGGCATAGTTGCTCCTTAAGCAGCGGCAATTCCGTATAGGGTAAAAGTGGTACCAGTTGTAAATCCTGACGCATTGTTAAATCCCATAAACTTGATTGAACTGATAGCAGAAGTAGAACGATAAAGCCCGACTATTGCATTAACGCCAGTAGCCGCTGCCGAAGTTCTGCCAAGTATTGTTTTGTTTGTAGTAGTGTTGGAGTAGTTTTGGAAATGTAAAGTAGATACCCATTGGCTACCGCTGTTAATCTGTGCGCCAATAGAAGCCACAGTTACTTGAGCATTATTGGACGAACGAAAAGAACTGGCAGTAGATCCGTCACCAAAGATTTCAGTACAAGAATAGTTTGTCCCAGTATCGCCATTAACCTGAAAAGCAAGAGATACGTTGCTCGAAACCTGTCCTGCCACTACAAGAATTAAATCTGTGTAAGTGCTAGGGATCGAGGTAAACGTGTAATTTGCTTGATTGCTTCCCAGCGTGGTAGTAGCAATCGTGCTATATGTTGAACCTGCTGGCATTAGATTGCCGCCTTTCTAAAGTTAGTCATTGGTTAACCTCGGATCCCGTATAGGGCGAACTGAGTAAATTGTGGAAAAGCAGTTCCACCACCTGGAGTAAATGTTATGTTTGAGATAGCGGCAATAGTTGATGGAAACCAAAGACCAGATGCAAGATAAATATTGTCTGTATTTGCGGTTCCGTTTACGTCATATCCAGAAAGATATCTTACAGTTTTATGTTTATTTGTACTTGTATAATCTAAAATGTCCAGAACTAATGCACCAAATATATCTGTATTACTTGCATTTGGATAACGCGATGTTTCTATTCTTGTTCCAACGCCGTCAGCGCCAGAAGTTGCTACGCCACTACCACTACCTGCAAGTCTATGCTGTGTATAATAATTACTTCCAGTGTCTGAGTTAAATTGAAGATTTACCCAATCTCCAGAAGTACCAACTCGGTTGGTTTTAACTAATCCACGAATTTGAAGATTCTTAAAGGTGCTAGGGATTGAAGTAAATGAAATTGAACTTTGTCCACCTGCACCGACTGTGACTGTTTGAATAGACTCGTAAGAGTTTGGAGGAGTTCTTCCATAATTCTGACTAGCAATAATACCTAGGATTGGACTCAAGATAGGTCCCCCACAATCAAGAACGTATTGCTTGCTGTGCAGATTACAGTTCCTGCAGAGTAACGCGCTCTCAAGATTGGAGCAGCGGCAGTAGCACCAGTCGACGTGATAGTCACACCAGCACCTGCTGCAAAAGATGTAAGCCCTACACCGATTGACGCTACGTTAATCTGTTGACCTGTAGTAAATACTGAAGGCGGGACAGTTACTGTCACCGCAGAAGCGTTAGAAGTTGTGACCAACTTGTTCTCAGCATCTGCTGCTACCAACGTATACGTGGTACCAGTCTGTGCGTTGAAGTTAAGTTGTGCGCTAGCAGACGTTGTACCGCCTACGATTGACACTGACATTTAGTTAGCCTCGCTTCCGAATGCGCTAAAGGATGATGTTCCAGTAGTTGAGTAGATAGTAATAACGTCTGTGTTAGCCAAGGTAATTCCACCTGTGTAGGTAAAGATTGATCCTGAAGGAACCTGTACCGCATAGACCAAGTAGTGTTCGTTAGCCAGCGTTGCACCAGCAGGGCGTACTGCGATACGAATAGTATCGGCTGCGCCTCCTGTGTTAGCCACGTTAAGGCTAGATACAATCACAGCATTTGTTGCTGTGTACAGCGTAGTTGCTGTAGTAGCGCTAGGCGCTGACTGCGCTAAGACTTTATATGTTGGCATTAGGATAGGTCCCCGATCACTGTGAAGTTGTTACTTGATGTACAGATAATTGTGGCTGCTGAATACTGGGCACGTAGCTTAGGCGCAGTAGATGTAGCACCTGTTGAGGTAAGCACTGTAGTTCCATCTGATGCTACTGTGACCTGTCCTGCGCCACGTTGCTGAATGTTAATCTGCTGGCCTGTGGTAAAGACACCGTTAGGTACAGTCAAAGTAATAGCGCTTGCGTTAGTTAAGGTAACTAACTTATTAACGTCTGACGCTAGTAAAGTATAGGTCGTACCAGTCTGCGCGTTGAAAGTAATATCTAGCGTTGGTACTGCTGCAGCCCAAGAAGCAGTGCTTCCATCTGTGCTCAGATACTTGCCAGCGTTACCTGTCTGTGATGGTAGCGACGATGGTGTAGCCCACTTAATACCTCTACCCTCTGTAGAGTCTGCAGTGAGCACCTGCCCATTAGAGCCTACTGAAAGAGTAGATGCAGTTCCTGCAGCGGTTGCTGTAATCAGCGCACCCTTAGCGGTTAACTGCGCTGGTTGCAGGGCTGTATTGAAATAGTCAAGGTCATCGGATGTAAGTACGTGGCGTACTGTCGCACCTGATGCGTGTGTAATCTGTGATGTACCTGCTCGACCACGAACGATTGTGAATGTATCACCAGAGTTAGCGGTGATAAACACAATCTCTTCGTTGACAGTGTCAGGGTCGATAGCAACTGTGAACTGATCTACGTTACCAGCGGCAAGCACTACACCACCAAGGAGTGCAGAACCAGTACCAGTAGCCACAGCCATTGAGGTCTGCGAGCTGGTGATACTTGCAGAGAGGATTGTCTCAACTGAGACGGAGCTATACAGACGGGTCATAGGTTTTCCTTATTGGGTGTAGTGGAGAAGGATTGGGAATCGGTCTTGAAGTTTGGTTGACTCTTCTTGTAAGCGCTGTTGGTACAGCGCAAAGATGTACTTGGATGCAGAAGCACCAGCAGTTGATGGCAGTTTGGTATCTGCTAAATCTGCTACGGCGCTGGATAGGTTAATACGACCGGTATCAATGTAAGAGAGGAGTCTGTATGCAGCTCCAAGAGTAACGACATCTCTTGACGATTCTGGTAGGCCTGTAACAGCAGCAAAGTCATCATTGTCGTTAGTGAGATTACTTGGGATAGTGGAATAGTAGACTTGGACCGTACGACCAGGGACAATCTTTTCATAGAGATTCACCGTCTTCGTAGTGTTGAATGCTGTTACGTTTGCCATACGGTCGATACGCCAACGGTTAATAGGTAGCCACTCTCTTGATGGACCAGGTGTTTGCCACGATGCGTAGAGCACATCACGTGCATCATCTGGTAGTGGGTATGCAATCTGTGCTGCGTTGTAGGTAAAGGTAGTTGATGAGACTTGGAACAACTTCGGGTACAGGGAGTTGATGCTGTCGTTGATAGCCTGCTGAATCATTGTGATTGGGAATGTAGGTGTAAGGATTACCTGTGCATTCTGTGCGTGCGGGCTTGGTGTTGTACCCATATAGCCACGACCAAAGCCTGGCGCTACGTTAAGTGTGAGGTTCTGTCGGTCGAATGAGTTGACCCAGATGAGTTCGTTATCAATCTGCACGATACCTTTAGCAAGGTTATCTGCCGAACCAATCTTGATGTTCAAGTCGGTAGCTGAGATACCACCTGCTGTTGCCACCCACGTAATGCGGTCTTGGCGCAGGGAATAGCCCTGTAGGTTACTCTGTACCTCTGACGTCATCTGATTGAACGTTGGCATCGCTTACCTTACTTTCGTAGAATCTAACATTGCTTTGTAATCTTTCATTATCAGGCGCTAGTGCTAACGCCCGACGTCCGTGCTTTAGTGCTGTTTCATAATCTCCTAGTTGCCACGCACTTACTGCAACTAAGTCTTCTGCCATATGGCCCCACGCCCACGCTTCGACAAGGAACTCCATTGGCTTCTTATCGAAGGTCAGTGCAGTCTTTGCTACTAGGTGGCACTCGTCCCACTCTTTACGCAAGTAGTAATAGTTAGCCAGCGCTAAGAAGGACTCACGACTTTCCCATTCTTCGGTGGCTTTCATAAACCATTCTTCTGCGTTACTAGGATCGACGATACCTAGTATGCGACAAGCTGAACTACGCTCTTGCTTGAATATAGAAATCTCCAGATACTTCTTGAGTATCTCTGTGCTGCGCTCATA
>Ga0181355_1001008_pt1 | contig 12344 bp, 6 predicted proteins | sample Fa13VDMM15DN_FD_130099 | JGI IMG/M metagenome (GOLD analysis project Ga0181355, IMG submission 130099) | Freshwater viral communities from Lake Michigan, USA - Fa13.VD.MM15.D.N | ecosystem: Environmental > Aquatic > Freshwater > Lake | place: USA: Michigan | collected 2013-09-23 | reverse complement strand
GCGTACGAACAGCATTCGTAACAGTACGATGCAGGGTGCGGTAGCCGGTACGCCTGGAACGGAGCCAACGAATTGGAGTGTCTCATTTAACACTACAACTGGAATCACTCGTTCTGTTGTAGGCACGGGGACAGAGGACGGGATTACTTACATTGACATTAGTCTTGTAGGTACGGCATCGGGAGCAGGTTCTGTTGACTTTGCTTTTGAAGCGGCCAACAGTATTGCTGCGGCAACAGGTCAGATTTGGGGCGCTTCTGTTTATTGGAAAATTGCGGCCGGTTCGCTGACTGGTTTATCTAATCCTGTGTTCTATACATATGAGTACGACAGTGCTGTTGGCTTCGTAAACGCACCAAATGCAGGTGGCCCGGCATTACCCACAACGGCCCCCCTACGCACACAAAGATTTACAGGTGCTGCAACGCTTTCCGGTGGTGCAACAACTGCTTTTGTCCGACCATTGGTAAAACTGAACATTGCTAACGGCGCAGCGGTAGACATTACCCTTCGCATTGGCCTACCCCAGCTAGAACTTGGCGCATTCGCCACCAGCGTCATCCCAACCACGACCACTGCGCTGACTCGGGCGGCTGATGTTGCGTCTATGACGGGGGTGAACTTCTCCAATTGGTATAACCCGAATGAGGGCACTTTGGTTGCCGAGTTTGGGCCATATGGGAACGGCGGGGCATCTAAAAACGGCGGAATTGTACAAATCGACGACGGTACATCAAATAGCTTCGTTCGATTATTCGCAGGTTCGACAGTATCTCCTGTATTTAACGTGTCAGTTGGCGGGGTAGCACAAGCATATCTTTCAACTGGAGTAATTGTTCCGGCAAATGTTACAAAAATTGCGGGATCGTATAAGGCAAACAATTTTGCCAAATCATTCAATGGTTCAACCGCTGAAACTGATGTGACAGGAACGCTGCCTGTTGTGGATCGCTTGAACATTGGTGTAATCGCCGGAACTGCTTCGCCTCTCAACGGCCACATCCGATCCTTTGCTTACTACCCCAAACAGCTCTCTTCCGGCGAACTTCAGGCACTGACCGCATGATGGACAAAAACCTCAAATTCAGCAGCAAAGAAGAAGCCGAATCCATCTTGTTCGACAAGGTGGAAGATGGCTTGGTGCCAAAGCTTGACTTTGTTGCTGACGTTATTGGCGTCATTCATAAGCCAACTGGCAAAATGCTGAAGTCAGTTGAAGGTGACTATCCAGAAACGAAGCCTGTTGCCGGTTGGCATGTCAACCTGCGTGGCCCTGATGCTGACAAGTTCCCAAGCTACGAAGTGACCGTTATTACCCCCTCCAGAAGTTGGTTCTAAGGACAAGCACTGTCCGGTGTTCTTTTGCTGTGGGGTGCGCAGGGTGATGTGTCCGTGACACATTGAGGCACCAATAGACTGCAGGCCATAGGAGATCTCCCGTGGCCTCAGTCGTTCAAATCTGCAACATGGCCTTGAGCCACATCGGCTCTGAGGCCCGCGTCTCAAGCATCAGCCCGCCCGATGGCTCGGTCGAAGCAGGCCACTGCGCCACCTTCTACGACCTGGCGCGCACCGAGCTGCTCGAGCCGGGCAACTGGGCTTTTGGGCTCAAACGCGCAGCCCTCGCGCAGGTCACGAACCCAAGCACGATCTGGGCTTACGCCTACGCCAAGCCCGCGGATTGTCAGCGGGCGCTGCGCATCCTGAGACCCTCGATTGCCATCACGGTCTTTACACAGGACCTGGTGGTCGAGCCCCATACCGACGATCGCGACAGCGCGCCCTTTGACATTGAGGGCCAGGTCATCCTGAGCAACGAGCCCGACGCGGTGCTTGTCTACAGCCAGGACGTCACCGACTCAACCAAGTTTCCTGCCTCGTTCACGAGCGCGCTCTCCTATCTGCTCGCGAGCTACGTTGCCGGCCCATTGATCAAGGGCAACGAAGGCACTCGCGTCGGTGATGCCATGCGCGAGCGCGCGATGCGCCTGGCCGACGTGTCGATCACCGCGAGCGCCAACGCCTCGAGCGCCGACAACCTGCCACAGTCCACCATCCTGTCGGTGCGTGCATGAGCACGAAGTTCCTGCTGCGCTCCTTCGCCGGTGGCGAGATCACGCCAGAACTGGCCGGCCGCCTGGATCTGACCAAGTACCAGACCGGGCTTGCACTCGCGCGCAACTTCATCACGCTGCCGCACGGGCCCGCCACGCGCCGCCCCGGGTTCGAATTCATCCGCGCCGTCGGCAACTCAAGCCAGGCCGTGCGCCTGATTCCGTTTACTTTCAGCGCCAGCCAGACCGCGGTGCTCGAGTTCGGGCACCAGTACATCCGCTTCCACATCAACGGCGCGACCCTGCTCTCGCCCACGCCCGCCGCCTGGGCCACGACCACCGCCTACGCGGTTGGCGCCCTGGCGCTGCAATCGGGCACTAAATATTACTGCGTGACTGCGCACACCTCGGGCACGTTTGCGACCGACCTGGCCGCGGGCAAGTGGTACGCACTGCCGGCAAGCGGTGAATACCAGATTCCGAGCCCGTTCAATGGCGCCGACCTGTTCGACCTGCACTACACGCAGTCGGCGGACGTGATCACGATCACCCACCCGAGCTACGCCACGCGGGAGTTGAAGCGCCTGGGCGCCACCACCTGGACGCTGTCGACGCTGTCCTTTGCCGCGCCCACCAATTTCCCGACGATTACGGTCACTGCCACCGTTGCGCAAAACCAGAACCTGACCACGCAGAAATATGTGGTCACGACAGTGGGCGCCGACGGTGTCACCGAGTCGCTGCCCTCAAGCCCGCAGGCCGTCTCCAACAACCTCACGCTCTCTGGCAACTACAACACCGTCACCTGGGCAGCCGTGGGTGGTAACAGCCGCTACAACATCTACAAGCTCCGTGGCGGCATCTATGGTTACATCGGCCAGGCCCGCCCCAACACTGGCGCAGTAACCCGCTCGATTTCAAACATCACCCGCCCGGGAGGCGGCGACAAGACCGTCACGGTCACGACCTCTGCCGCGCACGGGTTCTCCAACGAGGACCTAGTGCTGATCGAGGGCACCGGAGAGCCCACTTTTAACGGTGCCTGGGTCATCACGGTCATTAACACCACGGAGTTCACTTACGAGTCGGTCACCGACGGGAACCACACGCACACCACCGGCACAGCCTCGATCCCTGAGCTGCAGATCATCGACGACAACGTGCTGCCGGACACCAGCGCCTCTCCGCCCGAGGACATCATCGCGCTGAACGCCGGCGCCAACGATTACCCGGCCGCCACCACCTACCACGAGCAGCGCCGCTGGTTCGCCGGGACCAACACTAAGCCCCAGGTGCTGTGGGCCACGCGCACCGGCACCGAGTCGAACCTGACAAGCTCGATTCCCTCGCGCGACGCCGACGGCATGGAGCTGCGCATTGCGTCAAGCCAGTACAACCAGATCCGCCACCTGGTGGCGCTCTCCGACCTGATCGCATTCACCGCGGGCGGGGAGTTCCGCATCTACTCCGACAACGCCCCCGCGATCACCCCCACCTCTATCACGATCAAACCCCAGGGCTACGCCGGTGCAAGCAACGTGCAGCCGGCGGTTACCACTGGCTCGATTCTCTACGTGCAGGCGCAGGGCTCGCGCGTGCGTGAACTCTCCTACAGCTGGGAGGCCAACAGCTACCGCACGGTCGATGCCTCGATCATGGCCCCGCACCGGTTCAACGGCTACACGATCACCGACCTGGCCTATGGCCGTGCGCCCGACTCGATCGCCTGGGCCGTGCGCAGCGACGGTGTGCTGCTGGGCCTGACCTACGTGCCCGACCAGCAGGTCTACGGCTGGCACGCGCACGACACTCAAGGCACGTTTGAGTCGGTGTGCGTGGTGCCCGAGAACAACGAAGACGTGCTCTACACCGTGGTGCGGCGCACGATCGGTGCGAGCCAACTGCGCTACGTCGAGCGCCTGCACACTCGCATGCTGGTCGACCTCGAGGACGCGTTCTTCGTCGACTCGGGGCTCACTTACAGCGGGGCGCCCGCCACAACCATCAGTGGGCTTGCGCACCTCGAGGGCAAGACCGTCGACATTTTGGCCGATGGTGCAGTCGAGGCACGCCAGGTCGTTACCGGCGGACAGGTCACCCTCGGCACAGCCGCAAGCCTGGTCCACATCGGACTGCCCATCACGGCCGACCTGCGCACGCTGCCCCTGGCCATGGAGGGCGCCGCCGCGGCCGGGCAGGGCACGGTCAAGAACGTCAACAAGGTGCACCTGCGCGTGTCGCAATCGAGCGTGATCAAGGCGGGGCCCACGTTCGACCGCCTGCGCGAGTATCCGGCGCGCGCCATTACCGACCCCTACGGTTCACCCCCCGCGCTGCGGGATGGTGAGTTGACGTTGTCGATCGACCCGAGTTGGAACCAGGACGCCGCGATCTGCGTGCGGCAAGATCTGCCGCTGCCGCTCACGGTGCTCTCGATGACGCTCGAGATTCAAAGCGGTGGCTGAGGTCCTGATCCGACCCACCGAGCCCGGCGACGTCGAGCACCTCATCGCAAACCTTCGCCCCTCAGACCTGGCCGAGTGCCGGGCCTACGGGCGCCCTGACGTCGAGGCGGGCATCAAGGCCAGCGTGCGCCGCTCGCTGCTGTGCTGGACCGGACTGGTCGATGGTGAACTCGCCGCGATCCTGGGTGTTGCGCCCCTCGACATGCTGAACGGCATCGGCTCGCCCTGGATGCTTGGCACGCCGGTGCTGGATGCGAGCCAGCGTGTCCTTGTCCGCAGGACCCCCGAGTACATTGCCCAAATGCTAAAGGCGTTCCCGCACCTGGTGAATTTTGTGCACGCGCGCAACACCACCAGCGTGCGCTGGCTGCGCCGTCTGGGGTTCACGCTGCACGCAGCCGTCCCCTACGGCGCGCTGGGTGAACCCTTCCACCCGTTTGAACTGCGAGCCTGACCATGTGTGAACCCGTAACACTCGCCACCCTGGCCACTGCCGCCACCACCGCGGGGTCGATCGGCGCCGGAGCCACGGTGGCGGGCGTGGCCGGGGCCACCGCCACCACCGCCGGCCTGACCGCGATGCAAGCGCTGGCGCTTGGCGCTTCCGTTGGGGGCACCGTGCTCTCCGCCAGCTCCGCTTACCAGCAAAGTAAGGTCGCCGAAAAGACCGCCGAGAACAACGCCAAGATGGCCGAGTACGCCGCCCAGGACGCACAGCGCCGGGGCGAGGAGGAGGCCATCCAGGTGCAGCGCAAGGGCGCGGCGCTTAAGTCAGCCCAGCGCGTGAACCTGGCCAGCAAAGGCTTGGATCTCGGGTATGGCACCGCCGCCGATCTGCAGGATCAGACCGATTTCTTTACGCAGTCGGACGTGGCCACCACGCGCGACAACGCGCGCCGCGAAGCCTGGAACTCGCGCGCCCGTGGGCAGAACATGCTGGCCCAGGGGCGTGCCGATGCACTCAATTCGCAGATGACCGCTGCCGGCTCGCTGCTTGGCGGCGCAGGTCAGGTGGCAGGCAGGTGGTACGACTACACCAAGAAGGGGGTGTAAGTCATGCCACAAGTTCCTGTTTACGGCGACCGCCAGGTCCGCGAGCAAGCTCTACAGCCGGTTTTCCAAAACGCGCCCGACGTCTCCTCGGGTGCTCGCGCGCTTGCGCAAGGCCTAGGCGCCGTGGCCGAGGTGGCCGACCGGATCGACCTGCGCGACGCGCAGGCCAAAGCGAGCACCGCCGAGGCCGCGATCACCAGTGAGTGGTTGAAATGGGACAGCGCCAACCGCAGCAAGTACCGCGGCGCCAACGCCGACGGCTACGCCCCGGCCGCTGAGGCCTGGTGGAAGAGCGCCGCCGAGAACGCTGGCAAAGACCTGGACCCCCGTGCCAAAGCGCTGGCCTCGCAAAACCTGCGCGCGAAACAAACCGCCGCCATGGGCAACGTGCTCGCGTTCACGGGAGCCGAGAAAGAGCGCCACGCAGATGAGACCTATGCCGCCGACGTCAACACCACGATCCAGTTCGGGGTGACCTCGGGCGACGTGGCGAGCACCGCCGTGCAGATCCGCGACAAGGCCGCTGTCCTCGGCGCACGCAAGGGCTGGACCACCGAGCAGGTGCAGGCCGAGGCCGGCAAGAACCTGTCCGCGATGCACCTGGCGCAGATCACCAAGCTGGCCGAAAGCAACGCCGAAGCCGCCCAGGCCTACTACGACGCGAACAAGGCCGAGGTCGGGTTTCAGAACCAGGCACGTGTCGAGCAGGTGCTAAAGGGCGAGCTCGACAACCAGTTCGCCACGGCCACCGCCGCCAGCATGGCCGACAAACCGCTGAAGGAGCAGCTGGCCGAGGCCGCCAAGATCACCGACCCGCAGCGTCGCGAGAAGACGCTCAACCAGGTGCGAAACAATTACGCCCTGGTCAAGCAGGCCGAGCAGGAGCAAGAGGCGCAATTCTCTGACCAGGCTTGGCAGCTCTTTGCCAAGGGTCAAAGGATCCCCGAAGCCGTGCTCTCGGGCATGAATGGGCGCGAGCGCGCACAGCTGCAAGAGTCGATGCGCACCCGCTCCGAGCGCCTGGCTGCCGGCACGCCGGTCAAGACCGACATGCTGACCTACATCGACACCCGCGAGAAACTCGCCCGTGGCGAGAAGGTCGACCTGCGCGCGCTCACCGAGAAGATCGGCAAGACCGAGATGGAGACGCTGCTCGACATCCAGACCGCCGCCAGTAAGGGCGGGGTCAAACAGGACAGCATGCTTACCGACGAGGGGCGCATCAATGCCGCGATCGTGGGCTTGGGCATCGACAAGAAGAGAAACCCCGAGATTGCCGCCAACCTGACCAACGAGATCGATCGCCGCGTGCGCGCTGCCTCCGCTGCCAAGGGCGGCAAGGATCTGACCGCCGACGAAAAGCAAGGCATCGTCGATCGCGTTGTGCTCGACAAGGTCTTTGTCTCTGAGCTTGGCCGCGATCCACAAAAGCCTTTGATTTTGCTTACGCCAGAGGAGCAAAAAAACGCGTACGTTGAGGTCAATGGTGAAGAAGTAAAACTCTCATCCATCCCGTTAAATGACCGCCAGCAGATCATCGCCTCGCTGCAACGCAGGGGCGAGCCTGTCTCCGAGCAGGCAATCGCTGAGGTCTACGTGCGGGTGAAGAAACCCGCCGCTGCACCTGTTGCTGCACCTGTGGCCGCACCCGCTGCAGCACCTCAAACCCGTGCCCCGGCCCCAGGCGCAGCGCTTAGGCCGCCTTCGATCTACGCATCCGCGGAAGAGTGGGCGGCATACCGCGCAGCTCAAGCGCAGAAAGCTGCAAAACAATGACAAACCCCTACGACGAAGCTGTTGATGCCTGGAAAGAAAACCAGCCGAAGCCAGCGGGCGCCCCTGCGGTCAACCCCTATGACGCGGCCGTCACCGAGATCACCAACGAGCGGCAACAGCGGGTTCGCACCGTCTTCGAGAAAGCATTAGAGGCCAACCCAAACCAGGCGGCAGAGGCGCAGAAGCTGGCCAACAGTACCGGCTTGTCTTTGGACGTTGTCGAGCGCAACCAGGAAGAAGTGCGTCGCAAACAGCAGGCGCGCATGTTGGACCTGGCGCGCATGGCGCAAGAGTCGCCAATTCTTGCGCGTCAGCTGGTTGATCCGTCGTTCACCAAGCAGGCGCACGATGACATTGGCAACCTGGCCAACGTCGAGCGGACCTTTACGGGTACGCTCAAAGACATTGGCACCGTCGCGATGAAGGGTGCCGTTGGTTTGCCGCAAGCGATTGTCGGCCTGGCCGACCTGGGTATTGCTCTTTCCCCGGTTTCACTTGCGGTAAGGGGAATGCGTGGTGAACCCCTTTTGGGTGGCGGCTATCTTGGCAAAGGGCTTCAAGCTCTTGGCGTTGACTTTAAACGCACGCAGGAAATTCTGTCTGGCGAGGAGGGCGAGACCCTGCTGAGTTATAGCCCCGCCCAGCAGGCTGCGAACAAGCGCGTCGCGGATGTAGAGGGATTTACGCAGACCCTTTCCGCGATGCTAGAGAACCCCAGCACGATCGCCACTTTGGTAGGGGAGTCCTTGCCTCAGATGTTAGGTGGGGCGGCTATCGGCAGAACGTTACTGGGTCTCGGTGCAAAAGCCGTGGGCCCGGCGATGGTCGGGCCCAATCTCCCAGGACTGATGGCGCGCCAGTTTGGCGAGAAGACCGCAACCCTGGTGGCCAGCACGTTCGGTGAGGGTGCAATCGCTGGGGGCTACGCCGCCGAGCAGTTTCGTGGTGAGAACGCGGACGGGCTGATTGGTGCCAAGGAAACTCTTGCTGCACTAGGTACCGGTGCAGGCACCGCGCTGTTCAGTGGTTTCGGTGGGCGCGTCGCTCGCCGCCTGGGCATCGAGGACATCGACACCGCGCTGGTGTCACGGGGCCTGAACCCTGAGGTCGCCGAGACAATCAAGCGGGGATTTGTTTCGAGCCTGGTCAAGAGTGGCATTTCCGAGGGGGTGTTTGAGGAAATGCCACAGTCCATTCAGGAACAGGTGTGGCAAAACTGGGCCAACGACAAGCCGCTTGGCCAAGGGGTTGGAAAGGCCGCGGCGCAGGGTGTTGTTGCCGGCTTCGCGATGGGCGGAGGCTTCCAGGCGATCAGCCGTGTGCGCGACCATTACAGCGAGATAAACACCGCGCAAACCAGCGCCGAGCAACTTGTTGACCTGTTCAATGCGGCCGCGCCGTCAGCGCTTCGCGAGCGCAACCCCGAACAATTCCGCACTGTCGTCCAGGCCATGGCCGACAACGCCGAGGGTGCACCCTCGGAGATCTACATCGATGCCGAGGTCCTGAACCAATTGGCGCCCGAGGTCCTGGCCCAGCTTCCGCAATCCGTGCGCGATCAGATTCCCGACGCGCTTGCGGCTAATGATGTGGTCTCGATCCCGACGGGTGACGTGCTGACGATTGCGCCAGGCACGCCCCTCGAGCAGGTACTGGTCGAGAATGGCCGCGTGGGTGACCCACGGGCAATGACCCAGGTCGAGGCCAACCAGGCCGCCGAAAAGGCGCAGGAGTTTCTTGCGCAGGAAGCTCAGAAAGTAATCCAGCAGGCCGCGGACCAGCAGGCCATGCAAGAGTCGAGCGACCGAGTGAAGCAGGGCGTGCTCGACCAGCTCAACACCGCGGGCCGGTTCCGTGCGCAGGTGAACGAGGCCTACGCCACCTGGACCGCTGCGTTCTACACCACCATGGCTGGCCGCATGGGCATGACGCCCGAGCAGATGGCCGAGAAGTATCCGCTGCGCATCGCGGCTCAGACGGGGCAGGGCGGGGTACTTAACGCTGGCAAGGTCGGCGAGATTACGGTCGAAGGCTTCCACTACAGCAATGAACCACGGCCACAGGTCGACACCGCCATGTTTGGTACGGGGTTGCAAGGGAGCAACCGGGACCAGTACCTGAGCGCAACGGACGAGCGACTGCGCAAGCGCGCATATTTTTATGTGGACAAGGGCACCGGGATCACCCCCGAGGCCGGCGTGGGTGGCATTGCGCAAAAGGCGCAGCTCTCCAACGTCTACGACGCCGACGCGGACCCACTGCGGTTGAAGAAGGGCGGCCAGCTGGCGTTTGAGTCGGCTGTGCTTGACGCTGGATTCTCCGGTTACCTCACCCGGATGGAGGGCACGCAATCCGGCCAGGTCATCATGCTGGGCGAGCAGACGATCCCAACGGAAGCGATCGGACCCGCCGCCACCTTGCAGGGCAGGGTTGTACCCGCCCCGCAAGCACGCGAGAGTAAAGGGCGCGACGCGATTATCGACGCGCTCAACGCTGCCAAGGGGCTGCCCTCAGGCTCGCCCACGCGGGCGCGTTGGAACGAAATACTGCAGGCCCAGCTGCCCGAAGTTCACGCCGCGCTCGAGGCTGCTGGCATCTTTGCTGGCAATGCCAACGAGAACCTCTACAAGTCGGACCTGGTCAAGGCGTTCGACGCCGCGACCCAAGCGCCCGTTTACAACCAGACACCAGGCGCGCTGCCCGAGTGGTCGTTGGAAAAAGCCAAGACGCGTGTCACCGATGCGGTCAAAAAGGCCGCCATCGCGCTCTCGCCGAAAGCCTCGCTGGCGCGTCGCAACTACGAAAAACTCGACGCCATCTTCAAGAAGGTCCCTGACCCACTGGCCAGCGAGGACGCCTGGCGCAAGTTCATGTCGTTGCTGGTCGCCGACAGCAACGTGCTCGGCGTGCCCTACAACGCGCTCAAGTACGCGCAAGATCCCCAGGCCGTGGCCGACTATCTCTCGCGCCTGCGCCCCGACCAGCTCGCCTCGCGCCGTGCAGGTTTCGAGCTCGGTGCAAAGATCCGCCAGGAATACATCGAAGGCCGCGCCACGCCGGTGATCACGGGGCGCCTGCTGTTGTGGGCCATGCTCTCGCGCAAGGCCGGCGCCTACCCGCACGAGGCCGCCTACATGGACCTGGTCAACGGCGGCGTCGACCAGTGGATTGAGAAAGCCGTTAACGGGACCTGGACCGAGGCCGACAGCGAAGGCTACGTCAAATGGTCGTCGGAGTTCATGGCAAGCAAGAAGGGCGGCGTGAGCCCTTCCGCGGGCGTGACCTCCAACGCCAACGACTTCGGCCGCATCCTGCTGACCAAGATGTCCCAGAAGGACGAGAACGGCGTCACGCAGCTCACGCGCCTGCACAACTTCATCGCCGACCAAAACGTGTCGACCGACCAGGTGCGTCGCGAATTCTTCGCGCTGGGCGATAGCCTGGGCATTCAGAACAAGGTGCTGTCGTTCGCGCTGCTGGTCACCGGTCGCTGGGACACGCTGGTCCTCGACCGCGTGCAATTCACTCACCTGTGGGGTGACCAGTACCGGGAGCGCGCTGGCCAGCGCAACATCTACGACAACGGCCTGGCCACCGCGGGAGAGGGTCACTTTGGATTGGCCGTGTACGAGGCGCTGGCCCGCGGCATGACACAGTCGGTGCAAAAGGGGTACGAGCTCGCCGGCCTGACCGATCAAGGCGATGGCACGCTCGGTGCGTTCCATTGGGATTCGTGGTTGATTGAATCGTCGCAGGCCATCGGCCACCCGACGATTGAGGCGCTGGACACCCAGACGCCACGCCCCGACCTGGCTGTGCGCCAGGGCAAATTTGACACCTACGGCTACAACTTCGAGTACCGCGCCGACGGGCAGTATCAGATCCCCCTGCTGGACGGCAGTGGGTATATAATTTTAGCACCTGCTGAAGCTGCTGAGTTTCAGGGCAGGATCAGTGACCCCAAAGAAGGGGTGGTGCCAAAAGACTTCAAGGTCTCGCAGAATAAGGCGAGCCCATGGGTTGATGCCGAAGGAGTAAACCGTGGCAGATACGACGAAATCCTCAACGAGTACGGTCGACGCGCTGATGCAGCAGATGTCGCTCCTGCCGGGCTTGCCGATGCAGGCGGACCCCTTCAACAGCGTGCAACCGATGCCGGGCGAACAGAACCCGCAGCAGACACCGCCACCGGAACCGGAGAACTAAATGGACGACTTGAACAAGCCGGAGACCGAGGCGGACGGTACACGAGCGGAGGCCTTGCGCCGCTTGCGGGTACGCCAGTTATTGAAGGCGCCGGTGGCCCAGACGCCAGACTCGTCGCCGTCGCAGAGCAATACGCCCGAGACAATGGCATCGACCTCCGACGCCAAGCCGAATATGTAACTGTCGACCCCGAGCGCGCCGCTCGGATCGCTGCTGCCTACGAGGCCATGCAGCACGCGCCTCAAGACCCCGCAGTCAAAGAGGCCTATCAAAACCTGATCAATCAGACCCTGGCGCAGTACCGCGCCTTGGAAGCCGCCGGCTACAGATTCTTTCTGATTGATGAAACCAACGACCCCTATGCGGGCAACCCCTGGAACGCGATGCGCGATCTACGGGCCAACCAGCGCATGGGCGTGTTTGCTACCGAAGCCGGTTTTGGTAGCGGCGCCACCGAGCTTAATGTCGAAGACAACCCCCTCCTGGCGGATACAGGCTTGATGTGGCCTTATGGCTCGCCCGATGGGCAGCCCAAGCGCGTCTTGGCAAACGATTTATTCCGTGCCGTGCATGACGCATTCGGCCACGGGCTCGAGGGTGCGGGCTTCCGTCCTCAAGGGGAAGAAAACACCTGGCAGGCACATGTGCGTTTGTTCACTGGAAGCGCGATTGGCGCCATCACCAGCGAAACTCGCGGCCAAAACAGCTGGCTAAATTTCGGCCCCTACGGCGAGCAGAACCGCACAGCCAAGGTCGAGGACACCGTATTCGCCGATCAGAAGACCGGCCT
>Ga0181355_1001002_pt1 | contig 12386 bp, 15 predicted proteins | sample Fa13VDMM15DN_FD_130099 | JGI IMG/M metagenome (GOLD analysis project Ga0181355, IMG submission 130099) | Freshwater viral communities from Lake Michigan, USA - Fa13.VD.MM15.D.N | ecosystem: Environmental > Aquatic > Freshwater > Lake | place: USA: Michigan | collected 2013-09-23 | reverse complement strand
CCCTGCGCGTCATATACCCTGAAGGGGGAATAATCGGCTCGCCCACAAATCACACAAATTTTATTAGTCATAGTCTGCCTTCTTTCGAGTAGCGAGCCGAAGCTCGCGGTCAAGGTGGAGTCTCGCACGATGCGAGACTCCGGAACGTATCAACTAGAAACCGCCGGTTAACTTGACATGCCAGACAATCTCCGTCTGTAGCAGCTCTTCCGACACGTCTTCGGACCACACAACGAAAGTAACACCTTCACGCACGAGCTGAGAAACAAACTGCGCAAGAGATACAAAGTTGTCGAGGGTAATCGTTCGATCGTTCTTCATGAGCGGCCGCCCTTCAGCGCATCGACCACTACACGCGCGCGGTCGAATGATTCCCGATGGGTAAGGCTCGCCTCAGCCTCACGCATTGCGCGAGCTGCCAGGCAGATGTCTGTGACGCGGATGCTGTTCTGGATGTATGCGATTTCGTTGGGGGTCATGTCTGTCACCTTTGGTAGTGGCAGCGAGCGCGCTGCGGTCGACTCCTGTAGTCTCTCACGTGTAGCATCAGCCCGTCAAGCATTATTTGCATCCCTCTGCACAATAGAAGGAACGACTTACTATGGTAATTGTTAGCACTCCTAAGTGTGCGGTTCTGACACACTCAACATGGTGTGTAATTCTTACACAGTGCCGTGGACGCGACAGATCAGCGGAGTGCGCGCCCGCGAAGAGCATAGACCGTGCCATGTCTCCCATCGTCGTGAACATAGGGGGTATGCCCTACTGCCTAGGTCTAGGGTGGATGCCCTACGTGTGCCACCCGGCGGCTATGGGGCGATTGCCCAAACGGGGATCCAGATCCGAATCGCTTTTGGGATCGGGTTCCCCCCTGTATATCTCGTTATCTCCCGCGACCTGTGGAAAGCACTTGGATACTACACGCTCTGGGGGTTTGTGCCTGGCGGGAGGTCTGGCCTTCTGCTCTTCTTTGCCTTGTCTCTTGCCCTTCCTTCGGAAGGACAACCAGAGGAAAGGGAAGAGTGAGTGGGTACGGCTCTCCCAAGGTTGGGAAAGCCAGACCCGGAAAGACAACCGTCGGATGAGGGCGTCGTTGGGGTAGATGGGGCACAGGGGTTTGCCCATCCTCGTCCAGACTTATAGTAGGAACACCTGCCTACCCCGCATCGGCTCTAGTCGTATCGGGCTGTTGATGCGCTTGTCCGTGTCAGGGATGCGCCAGTCCGGCTCCCACCGTGAGGACTTGATGCACTGGTAATCCTCAGTTCGTCCATCACGTCGCCAGCGGTTGACCCTCCCGACGTGATACACGGATCGTAGATCACCACAGACACGACTGCAAACAAAATCACGTCAAAATATGATACAAAGAGGGCTATGGCGATGAATCTGCCGAAGACGCCGTATGCAGGCGGGGCGTATAAGCCGAAGACGCGGAAGCGTCGGGTGTCCGATGATGCGGTCAAGTACCGCAAGCCCATTATTTTGCGCGAAAAGCAGGAACTGCTCGCGGCCTGGAAGATGGCCGTGTCGAAGCGGTTTGACCGACTGGTCGAAGCGCAGTTGACGGCGGCAGAGGGCGTGACCCACATGCAGGCGCGAGACGCGCAGGGTAAGTGGCAGACGATTGTGGACCCCGAGTTGATGTCGGAGAAGCTGGAGGAAGGCGAACAGGCGTATCGACTCAGCGCCATTGCCCCATCAGCGCCGATTCTGAAGGACATCATGGACCGGATGTTTGGGCAAGCGCGGCAGAGTCTGGATCTGGATGTCACCTCGACGCCCACCGCCAGCCTGACGGACGCCGAACTGAAGGCCAACATGGCGGCACTGCTCAAAAAACTCCAAGACTAATGCCGAGGTTGCGCGACTTGTTGTCGTATGTGCAAGACGGCGTGTCGTCTCCGCGTACCGTGACGCCAGCGCCCTATGATTACGAAGGGCTAGTTGCCAACAAACAAGGCGCAATTAAAAACAGCCAACAACTCACGCGGCCTCCGTCAACCACACCGAGACGTGTCACCATTGATGATCCGTCTGGGGCATTGACGGGAAAATTTGATACGGCGTTGCTGAACGACATCAACACATCGGCGCGAATGCACGGAGTTGACCCGTATGTGGCGTTGGCGGTTGCAGCCCAAGAGTCTGCGTTTAAAACAACGAATCCAATGGGATATTTCCCAGCAGGCAAGTTTGTCAACAACACGTTTGTGACAAACGACGACCCTGAAATAGGGCTGTCTACGAACACACCACTGGATGTTCGTCGCATGATCAACATCGACGCATCAATGCGCCGGTTAAAAGACAAAACGGCACGTCAGACTGAACGCACACCAGACGATGCGGCATTAATTCTTCAAAGCTATAACGGCATGGGACGTGTGCCGAATCCTTTGCGAAGAGGGAGCGATGGTCGCGAACGCATGGTGGGCAGATACGGCGGCCAAACGCAAAAGATGGTAGGACGTGTAGACAAACCGTACGGGAAACGCATCCTTGAAATTGTGTCGATGTTGAAGCAACAACCGGATGTTGTGGACATCGTCAAGCAATACCAGCCGACAACAACCACGTTGCGAAACTTGCTACCGTCTGATGGACAAGACTAATGCCGCTGACGCTCGATGAACAGGCACTGTATCAGCGACTGATGGACGAGGCGGCTCGTCGGTCGAGTGCGCGGTTTACGACGTTTTTTGCCGACAGTGGCCCCACGGCCCGTGTCTTGTATCCACGCCACTTGGAGTTCTTTGCCCAAGGCAAGGTCTTCAAGGAACGGCTGTTTATGGCCGCGAATCGGGTCGGCAAATCAGAAGCGGGCGCGTACGAACTGACCTGTCACCTCACCGGCCTGTATCCAGCCTGGTGGGCGGGCCGTCGGTTTGACACGCCGGTTGAATGCTGGGCAGTCGGCACCAACAGCCAGACCACCCGCGACATTGTGCAAGCCAAGCTGCTGGGGTCCGTGCAACTGCCCGGCACCGGCATGATTCCGGCACACTTGATTCTGTCCACCATTAGCTCACGCGGTCTGCCCGGGGCGCTGGAAGGCGCGGTCATCAAGCACAGTAGCGGCGGGTCCAGCCTGCTGGGGTTGAAGACCTACGAGCAGGGCCGACCGAGCTTTGAAGGCACCTCCAAGCATGTCATCTGGTGCGACGAAGAACCCCCGGCGGATTGCTACACGGAAATGTTGTACCGCACGGTGACCACCAAGGGCATCGTGATGGTGACGTTTACCCCGCTGCAAGGCATGAGTGCGGTCGTCAAAGGCTTCCTGGAGCCGGAAACAGACGCCTCGGCGGAGTTCAAGACGTTCATCCAAGCGGGATGGAAGGATGTGCCGCATCTGGATGTGGACGAGCGTCGAGCCTTGATGGCAACGACACCGCCCTACCAGATTGCGGCACGGACCGAAGGCGAACCGAGTCTCGGCTCTGGCGCGATTTACCCCATCAGCGAGAAGGACATCCTCGTCCCGACGGCGGAGATTCCCGAGACATGGCGACGAGTCTACGCCATGGACGTAGGCTGGAACCGGACGGCGGTGATTTGGGGCGCACAAGACCCCGGCTCTGGGCAGATTGTGCTGTACGACGAGCATTATCAGGGGCAGGGCGAACCGGCCAGTCACGCCGAAGCCATTAAGGCGCGTGGCGAGTGGATGTCTGGCGTCATTGACCCGGCGTCGTCAGGCAGCAGCCAGATTGACGGACGGACGCTCATCCAGATTTACGGACGGCTGGGCTTAAAGCTGGACCCGGCAGTCAACGCCGTGGAAGCGGGCATTACCGAGACGTGGAACCTGCTGGTGTCTGGGCGGCTGAAGGTGCAGGAGCATCTCCGCAACTGGCGCAGCGAGTTCCGCAAGTATCATCGAGACGAGCAGGGCAAGATTGTCAAAAGCGGCGACCACTTGATGGACGCCACGCGGTATCTGATTATTTCGGGCCGGTCGCAGATGCGGGTGCCGCCGACTCCGTCTTCTCGCCCCTCCCGGGCGTGGGCGCAAAGCTCGAGCTGGATGGCGCACTAAGTCATGGCATATACCGACGACCTGAAGCAGGCACTCGACCGGTTTAAGATTGGCTCTGACGCGGACGTGGACCAGCGTCACCGCGAGGTCGATGCGCTGCGCTTTCAGGTGCCCGACCTGTGCTGGCCGACCGATGTCAAAGACCAGCGCAAACCGCAACTGATTGGCGGGGTCGCCATTCCGCAGCGTCCGATGCTCAGTATCCCCAGCTTGGACCATCCAATCCAGTTGGTGTTAAACGCCGAGAAAGCCGCGCATCTGGGTGTCAATGTGCATCCGCTGTCGGACGAAGCCAGCGATGACACCGCTGAAATCATTCAGGGGCTGTATCGGCGCATTGAAGTAGAAAGCCGAGCGGGACTGGCGCGAAGCTGGGCGTTTGAACGCGCCGTCAAGGCCGGACGTGGCTATTACCGTGTTATTACCGAGCCAGACCCGGACAGCGACGACGCCTTTGACCAGCGCATTCTCATTAAACGCATTCTCCAGCAGGGCAGTGTGGTGCTGGACCCGTTCTCACAGGAACCGGACTACTCGGATGGGCAGTGGGCGTTTCTGACGAACGACATGCCGTGGGAAACCTATAAGCGCCGGTATCCCAACAGCCAGATGGCGAGTTACACCGAGGAAGAACTGTCTACCATCGGGACGACGACGCAGCATTGGGTGTCTGGCAGTGAAGGTGCGGCCCGTGCCGTGCGTGTGGCGGAGTATTACCGGCTGGAGTACGAGACGAGCCGCAAGGTGCTGCTTGATGACGGGTCGGAGTCGATGGACGACGACATCCCGGAGGGTCGAACCGCCAGAACGGGTGCCGACGCTCGCACCAAAGTCGAGAAGAAACCTATTCTGTACTGGTCCACCATCAACGCCATTGAGGAGTTGGAACCGAAGCAGGCGATGGACGGGCGCTACATCCCGATTATCCCGGTGGTGGGGCGCGAACTGATCCCGTTTGAAGCCGAACGTCGTTGGGTCGGCATGATTGAGCCAAACAAGGACGCCGTGCGTCTGCTCAACTACAGCGCGTCCAGTGCCGTCGAAATGGCAAGCCTCGAAACCAAAGCGCCGTACACGATGGTGGAAGGGCAGGAAGAAGGCCACGAGCAAGAGTGGCAACTCGCCAATGTTCGCAACTTCCCGTATCTGCGCTACCGCAACGTCAGTCTGAACGGGACACCTGCGCCCCCGCCGCAACGCACCCAGGTGGATACGTCGCGTCTGGGTCCGAGCATGTTGCTGTTGCAGCAAGCGCGGGAGTTTATCCATGAAGGCACGGGCGCGTATGAGTCAGCACTGGGGCAGCAGGCCACGAATGCCAAGAGCGGTCGCGCCGTGCTGGCGCTCCAGAACCAGCACACGGCTGGGTCGAGTCATTTCCTCGACAATCTGGCGGAAATCAGCCTGACGTACGAAGCCAAGGTTGTCCTGGACCTGATTCCCTTTATCTATGACCGGCCCGGTCGCGTGGCGCGTATTCTGGACCGCGAAGACAACGCCAAGACGGTCATGCTGAACCAGCCGTTCACGATGAACCCGCAGACCAAGCGCCCGATGGCCGTCAATGCCACGCAGCCGCCACCAGCGGCCCCGCAGATGGGCATGGGGATGCCGCCGCAAGGCCCGCCGATGGGAATGCCCGGAGCGCCGTCCGCGCCTCCGCCGCGTCCGCAAGGCAAGGTGCTGAATTACGACCTGAAGAAGGGCCGCTACGGCGTCGTGGTGAGCATCGGCAAGTCGTACAAGAGCCGCAACGAAGAAGGCGCGGACGAGATGGGCAATCTGTTCCAAGCGAACCCGAGCTTGTTCCCGATTCTGGGCGACATCTACTTGAAGTTCCGCGACTTCCCCGGCCACCTGGAAGCCGCCGAGCGCGTCAAGAAGATGCTGCCGCCACCGCTGCAAGCCAAGGACAACGGCCCTGATCCGCAGCAGTTGCAGCAACAGTTGCAGCAAGCCGGGCAGATGGTTGAGCAGTTGACCAAGGCGCTAGACGAAAAGACCAAGTTGCTGGAGATGGACGGACAGAAACTCCAGATGCAGGCGCAAACGGCACAGAGCGACCAGCAGGCCAAGCTGGAAATCGAGCGGATGCGGAACGAGACGCAACTCGCCATCACCGAGATGAAGATTCGCGCCGATGAAGCCACCGCGATGCTCCACGCGCAAGTGTCGCGTGAAGAACTGACGTTGACGCAGCGGCACCAGCAGGAAATGGCCGCGCTGCAAGCTAATCACGCGCAGGAACAGTCGGCACAGACGCACATCCAAGACCAGCAAGCCTCGGACCGCGAGATGGCGCATGAGATGGGCGAAGACATGGCCCCGGGCGGCAAAGACGACACGCCGGAGGATAGGTAATGCCGACGATGCGAGATTTGTTGATGCGGGTGCGCAATGAGCGAGGCGAACCCGTGCCCGAAAAAGACGAGCCGAGGCCGCGCATACGCGTGGATGGACAGGGCGCGTCTATGTCCGGCAACGCCGGGCCTATAGGGATATCTATCAGCAAATATAAAGGCGCGCCTGTTGAAGGCGATATCACGGTGCCTGCGGGCAAGGGGTCCGTGCAATTTGGCCGCGACGGCTCGGGTCGGTTTATTCGGGCTACGCAACGCATTGGCCGCGTGGACGTAGACGCCGGATACGACAACGAACGCGGCGCGTACGTTGAAAGCCGACGGACGTTGCGATGGGGCAACAAATAACCATGCCCCAAAAAGGCAAAACAGTCTGCCCGTATTGCGATTCTGCGGACACGGAGCAGGACGGCGCGTTGTCTGTGTGTAATTGTTGTGCGCGAGCGTGGCTGGGGCATAACCCTGTGCCAAAAAAAAGCACCGTTCCAGAAAGCGAGACGCCATGAGTGCCGCGTGGACGCGCAAGGAAGGCAAGAACCCCGAAGGCGGTCTGAATGCCAAGGGGAGAGCGTCGTATCACGCCGAAACGGGCGGGACGCTTCGCGCACCGGTCAAATCTGGCGATAATCCACGCCGGTCCAGTTTTCTGGCCCGGATGGGCAACATGTTGGGACCCATGACGGAACCGGACGGTGACCCGACGCGGTTGGCGCTGTCGCTGCAAGCTTGGGGCGCATCGAGCAAAGAGGATGCACGGGCCAAATCCAAGGCCATTCAAGCGCGGAACAAGAAATAATTACCTATTTGACATACAATGCTGGCACGTTCCAACTATTGGGCAGTTACCCTACGTAGAGGTTTATGACGACAGACGCAGGACAGGTGACGGACGGCGATATCACCATCGACAGCAACCATGAGACTGCCGAGCAGATTAGTGCGGCCTTTGACACGGACGACGCGCCCGTTGCTGAGACTGCGCCTGCCGAACCGGCTGCGCCTGTTGAGAAACGCCAGAACCGCCGCGAAAGCGCAACTGAAGCGGTGTCGTCGGCTGTCGGCAAGCAACGCGCTGCGGAACGCCGCGCCGAAGCCGCAGAGGCTCGCATTGCGGAACTGTCGCGTCAGCCGGAGCCAGAACCGGAGCCTGCGCCTGCCCCTGGCAGCGAATGGGCACGGTTTAAGGCCATGCCCGGTGTGCCGACCGTGGACCAGTTTGACGCCTACGAAGATTACTCGATGGCGATGGCGACCTTTGTCTCGGATGTCCGCGACGAAGAACGCCAGACGCAGCGACAGGAACGCGACGAGCAGTCCCGCGTCCAGCGGTATCAGACCGGTCTGGATACTGCATGGACCGACCGGTTGACGGCGGCGCGTGACAAGAACCCGAACTTGGATGCGGAACTCAACCCCGACACGCCGATGAGCTTGCCCATGCAACATCTGGTCAAGGACTCGCCGTTGGGCATTGAGTTGCTGCAATGGCTCTCGGCGCATCCCGACGAATCTCAGCGACTCTCCACGCTGCACCCGGCAGAAACCTACCGGGAAATGGGGAAACTTGAAGGCCGACTCGAAGCTGCTTCTTCTCCTCGCGGCCCAGCTCGTGTCGTCAGTTCTGCGAAAGCGCCCATCAAGCCGCTGGGTACTTCGCCCCCCGTATCTGACCCGTTTGAAATCACCGACGACTTGTCGATGGACGAACATTTCCGTCGCATGAACGCCGTGGATCGGCAAGCGGGTCGTCTGTAGCACAGGATTACCCTTCATGGCTAATACGCTCGCAACCCCCTCGTGGACGACTAAGGAAGTCGCCCGAGGTTTCATCAACAAGCTGGTGTTCCTCGCGAACGTCAACCGCACGTACGACTCGCAGTACGAAATTGCTGGCGCGAAAGTCGGCAATACCGTCAATGCGCGTCTGCCCCAGCGTTTTACGGTGACTGACGGACAGGCTCTCCAGCTTCAGAACCTGTACGACCAGACGGTGCCGATTTCGCTGACCAACCAGAAGAACGTGGCGTTTGGCTATTCCAGCCAGCAGGCCACGACCGAACTCGACAACATCCGCGCACGGTATGTCGAGCCGGGGTCCGAAGCGCTGGCGAACGCGGCTGAAGTGCTGGCGTTCAACGCGGTGTATCGCGACATCTACAGCGCCGTGGGCACTCCCGGCACCACGCCGAGCGCGACCTTGACCTACCTTCAGGCAGGCGTGAAGCTGACTGACCTTTCGACCCCGCTGAAGGGCCGTGTGGCCGTGCTGGACCCGCTCGCCATGTCCACGCTGGCCAACACCACCAGCAGCCTGTTCAACCCCACGGCCATCATCTCGGAGAACTACGAAGAAGGCATGTTTGGGCGTCGTCAGCTTGGCGTGGATAAGTGGCTGCAAGACCCGGTGCGTCCGACGCACACCACTGGCACGTTCACCGCCTCGACACCGCTGGTGAATGGCGCAAGCCAGACCGGCAGTGTCCTGATCACGGATGGCTGGGCGTCAAGCGCGGCCACGCTCAAGAAGGGTGACATCTTCACGATTGCGGGCGTCAACTCGGTCAACCCGCTGTCCTACTCGTCCACCGGTCGTCTCCAGCAGTTTGTGGTCACGGCGGATACGACGTCGTCGGGTGTCAATATGGCGACCCTGCCGATCAGCCCGTCGATTGTGACTTCGGGTCAGTTGCAGACGGTGGATGCGTCACCGGTGGACAACGCGGTCATTACCGTGCTGGGAGCCACGTCGCCCGCTGGCGGGACGCTGGCGACCACCCTGTCGCCCCAGTCGTTTGTGTATCACCCGGACGCTTTTGCGTTCGTCATGGCCGACCTGATGAAGCCCGGTGCGGGCGCAGAATCGACCACGGTGCGGAGCAAGGCGCTTGGCTTCTCGATCCGCATGGTCGAGCAGTACCAGATTGGCACGGACCAGAACCCGAGCCGTCTCGACATTCTCATTGGTGCGGCAACGATTCAGGCGCGCCTCGCAGCGCGGGTGTGGGGTTAAGTTATGGCTTTGGTAAACACGACACTGGCGGCGGCGGTTTCCATTACGGACAACGTCATCGTGGTGGCGTCGTCCACGTCGCTGGCAGCAAACCGCATCATCAAGATTGACGGCGAGTACCTGAAGATCAATCAGGCATACGTCAGCGGCACGACCGTGGGCGTCCTTCGTGGGCAGGAAGGCTCGGTTACGGCGGCGCACCAGAGTGGCGCGAGCGTCATGACGGCGCTGTCGTCGGATCTGGCAGCGGCTCCCGCGTCGCTCAACGAATCGGTGCTGTATGCCGGTCAGATGTCGGTCACGACCACCTCGTATAGCGCGGCTGGCGCGATTGCGTTTGGTCTGTCGCAGTGGACGGTGGCCATTATCAACGGCACGTCGGCGCTGGCGATGACGATTGCCAATCCGACCTTGGACCAGGATGGTTCCTATCTGCACATTGTGGCTAACGGCAAGGCCGCGCATACCGTCACCTACACGGCTGGTCTGGGCAACGGCGGGGCGACCTTTGACGTGGGCACGTTCTCGGCTTCGCTGTTGATGTCGTCGCTGCTGGTGGCCTGCAACGGCTTCTGGGTTAGCGTCGGCCCAACCAGTGCCACGGCATTGGCTGGTTCGCCCACCTGGGCGTAACACTCCGCGAGGGGGGCCGCAGTCTGCGGCTCCCTTCTTTCCTTTTGAGGGCATATGGCAGTTATTCTCAACCCAGACAGCGAAATCTCTCGCGAAATGCATCAGTGGAACACCCAGAAGCAACACGGCGGCAAGAACGCCAACGGCTTTGAACCGTTCCCGACCATGCTCTACAAGGCGTTTGCCCGTGACAACGGCAAGGTCATGTGTGGCGACCCGTTGGCGGCAGTGGGCGACCCGGTGGGCGAAGCGTTTTCGCGGTCCTGTCAGTTGATTGTCCAGAACGAGTACGAGCGCGACAATGCCGTCAAAGCTGGCTGGGCGCTGGGTCCAGACCTGGCGATGGCACAGTACGAGCGCGAGATGCTAAATATTGCCGAAGTGACGGCACGGCGGCACTATGCCGATCAGGGCATGGGCGAACTGGCCCGTGCCGAAGCCACACAGGCAGACAACGCCACGCATGAACAGGTGCCGGCGGTCCCGGTGAAGCGCAAGGCCGGTCGTCCGCGAAAGGTCGTCTAAATGGCGCAACTGAGCAATACCTACAACCGCGCTGTGGTAGTGACCGCAAGCAACACGGTCAATTTTGACGGCAGCACGTATGCGGCAAACTCGTTAACCAAGCCTATCCCTGCGGCCGCTATTTTTGTGGGCGGGGCGGGGGTGGTGGTTCCGGTGTTTGAGGATGGGTCCACCGCACCATTTACGGTGTTGGCTGGCGACATTCTGCCGCTGAAGTGCATTCGCGTGAACAGCACGGCTACGACCGCGACGTTAATGAACGCGCTCTACCAGGTGTAACCGTCTATGACCGTCAGCGAACTGATCACGGCGTCAATGCAGGATTTGCGTATTCTGCAAGTCGGGGAGACGGCGTCCGCGAATGATGCGGCGTATGCGTTGGCGCGTCTGAACGACTGGATCAATAGCATGGCGACCGAAGGGCTGACCATCTACGGCCAAGCGCGAACGGTCTGGACGATTACCGGGGCCACCAACTACACGATTGGTCCCGGCGGCACCATCGCCTGCGCGCGTCCAACCGGACCGATGGGTATCACAAACATTGCGTTCCAAGACACCAGCGTCAGTCCGACCATCGAATACAACCTGGGCACCGCGCTCACCGAAGACGCATGGGCGGGCATCGCCCAGAAGGGGTTGACCTCGGTGTATCCGCAAGCGGCGTATTACAACGCCGTGTTCAACGCGGGACTCGGGTTGATCTACCTGTGGCCGTTGCCAACTAGTACGACGTTGCAGGGCGTCATCTATACGCCTGTCCCGGTGTCGGAGTTTACGGCGATTACGGACACCATCAGTTTGCCGCCGGGGTACCGCCGTTTCCTGCGGACGAATCTGGCAAAAGAGATTGCGGCAGCGTTTGACGCCCTGCTGACGCCGGATTTGCAGCAAGCCGCGATGGAGAGCAAGGCCGACATCAAACGCGCCAACCAACGCTTGAGTGACCTGTCAAGCGGCGTGGCGGGTCTGTTGTTTGGGGGCGCAGGACCACACTACAACATCTACTCGGACACGTAATATGGGCCAGTATCCGGGGTTTGTGTACGGGTCGAACGAGTCGCAGAGTCCGTGGGCGGACCTCGAACGGACGATGAATTGGTATCCCGAACCGATTCAGGCGGCGGCGTCTCCGTATTCCGCTGCGCTGTATCCGTGTCCGGGTCAAGAGGACTACGTCACGGTCAGTGACATCAACTGCCGCGCCTTGTTTGCGATGGCGGGACGGTGCTACGCCGTCATGGGGTCGCACGTTTACAAAGTGCTGGACACCAACAGCGCCTCGATTGTCACGGGCGGCACGGTCGCGAATGACCCGGACATGGCGAGCATTGCCAGCAACGGCGCGGCAGGCGGAGAACTGCTCATTGCGTCTGGTGGCAACGGGTATCTGTTGAACATCGCGACCAACACGCTCTCGGCGGTGGCGAATCTGGCAGGCATCACCACCAGCGTGGGCATGATTGACGGCTACTTCTTGGCGTTTGATGCGGCCACCTCGACGTATTACATCAGCGAGCTGAACGACGGCACGACGTGGGATGTGACGCAATATGCCCAACGGAGCATTGCGCCAGACCCGTGGGTGTCCATGACGGTGGACAGCAATCGGCAGATTTGGCTGATTGGCGAGCAGACCGGCGAAGTCTGGTATGACGCGGGCACGTCGCCGTTCCCGTTTCAGCCAGTGCCGGGTAGCGTCTTTGGCTATGGGACGTGTGCGCCAGCCAGTGTCAAGCTGGTGGGCAGCAGCATGATGTGGTTGTCACAGAACGCCAATGGCGCAGGGCAAGTGGTGGGAGCCAGCGGTCTGGCT
>Ga0181355_1000998_pt1 | contig 12407 bp, 17 predicted proteins | sample Fa13VDMM15DN_FD_130099 | JGI IMG/M metagenome (GOLD analysis project Ga0181355, IMG submission 130099) | Freshwater viral communities from Lake Michigan, USA - Fa13.VD.MM15.D.N | ecosystem: Environmental > Aquatic > Freshwater > Lake | place: USA: Michigan | collected 2013-09-23 | reverse complement strand
CTTGGACGGAAGTTATCAAGTTAATTGAGTCGATGCAGCAACAGCAGTGGATGGCTGCTGTCAGCCGGGAAATGAAGGGGGAAGACCGCATTCATGCGTGTGGTTCGGTGGATGGCATCAACCTTGTCTTATCGACACTTGTCCAGTTCAGACAAAATGCCAGACAACTTAATGGCTTGACACCGGACGAAGATTTGGCATAACGCCAACAACGGGCTAACCAGCGTTACTGGTTTGAGACAACAAGGGCTTGCTGCCTTACCAGCATGGAAAACACAAACACACAGCCTGATTCCGGGAGTCAGGAGGGAGCAAATGTACCCGTTGCAGACAACCTCGGTAAGTTCGATGATCGGAGTTTAACAGACTTCATCAAGAACAACTTCCTTGACGAGGAAGGGGCGGCTCCAGCCAAAGAGGAGCAGCAGACCGAGTCGGAGACAGATGAAGCAACTACCGAGGAATCCTCGGAGGTTGAGTCTGAAGTCCAAGACGAAGTCGATCAGTCCAACGACGAAGAAGACAGTAGTCAGTTGAGTCGGGGCGTACAGAAGCGCATCAACAAGTTAGTTGCTGCGAAGAAAGCCGCTCAGGCAAAACTACAGGAGCAGGAAGCAAAGCTGGCTGCAATGCAGCGGGAGTTGGAGGCTAGTAAGTCTCTGGCAACCCAGACAAAGCAGCAATCAGTGTCCAACGAGATCGAGGCTCTTAACTCAATCCCTGAGATTGAGGCGGAGTACAAGAGAGCGGTGGACGTGATTATGTGGTGCGAAGACAACCCGGACGGAGGAGAGATCCAAGGCCCGGACGGTCAAATGATTGAGTTGTCCGACAAACAAGTCAGGGCAATGAAGCGTGCGGCAATTCGCAACAAAGAGGTCGAGCTTCCACAGCGGTTTAACTACCTGAAGCAACAGGAAGCAGCCGCTCCAATGATCGTGCAGAACTTTCCGTGGCTCAACAAGCCTGAGACTCAGGAGTATCAAGCAGCACAAGCTGTGTTGCGTGACTTTCCTGAAATCAAGCGCAGACCTGACTACATGCACTTGGTGGGAATGTTTGTGGAAGGCATGAAGGTGTTTACTGAACGCTCTTCTAAGCAGAAGCAAGCAGCTCCAATCAAGCGTGCGCCAACTCAACCGAGCGTAAAAGCTGCTCCGGTAAAACCGGATGACAGCTCTCGAGCGAGTAAAGCGTTCATGCAAGACACTTCCAATCGAGATGGATTGAGCAACCTGTTGAAAGCAAAGGGGTTTGTGTAAACCCTACAACCAACCAACCAACCTATTCTTATGGCAGCCTTAACTGAACCTAACCTCTCTGGTCGCGGTAAACGCGAAGACCTCATGGACATGATTGCGCTCGTTGACGCGAAGGACACTCCCTTCACGTCGATGGCGCGTAAAGGCAGCAAGCCCGGAAATATGTATTTCCGCTGGCAGGCTGACAGCAACCCCGCTCCTCAAGTGGGTGGAACCGTTGACGGCACGGACGTCAGCAGCTACACCAACTGGGATGTGGGCTATCGTGCGGAATTGGCCAACTACGCTCAGGTGTTTCGTATGCCTGCCGTGCGTGTGTCCAAGCTCACGCAAGACATCGCCCAGGTTGCTGGAGTTCGTGACGAACTGGCGTACAACGTCAGCAAGTCGATCCTCCAAGCCAAGCGTTCCATCGAAGTTGCGCTTTGCTCCAACCAAACTGCTCAGCAGGACAATGGATCTGTGCCGTATCTGACAGCCGGGATTCAGACGTGGATTTCCACGGCTGGGACTGGAACGGCTACGCCCGGAGACATTCCCTCGCAGTTCCGCACGCCTTCCAACAGCATCCTGACTGGAGCCTCCAGCGGGTTGACTGACACGGCTGTGCAGGGCTTGCTCAAGTCGATCTACGATCAGACGGGGCAGTACAAGTCCTTCGACGCCATTGTCGGAACGGACCTCAAGCGTGCGTTCACCGCATTGCTTGGAACGACCCAGTTGACCACGACCAGCACGTCTGGTGTGTTGGCTGCTGGTGCGACCAAGGTGCAGACCTTCCAGCGTGATGCTGCGGCTGAAACCTACATCCAGTCCGTGGACGTGTTCCAAGGGGACTTCGGAACGGTCAAGCTGCATCCTTCCGTGTTCATCGGAACGATTGCTAGCGGAAGCTGGACGTCCACCCCGTACAAAGGTCTGGTCCTGAACATGGACCTGATCGAAGTGCGTTACGGTGGTAACGTCGCTGCGGTGCAATCGCTGCCTGACTATGGTGGTGGTCCTGCCCGTGTGGTTGAAGCTGTTTGCGGCCTTGTGGTCGGCAATCCGCTCGGCCTTGGCAAGTTCGACTTCTCGAGCTAGTCTCCCTAGCGACACCTGCTCAGTGGTGTGACAGTCGGGAGAGACCGACACCATAGAACCCGTCAAGGCTAGTGCGAAAGCATCCTCAAACCGACGGGTCGCTTATTGCGACACCTGCCTCTGGCTCCATGCCGGGGTGCACGGACCGGGACCTCTCGGTCGCCGCAGTGGTGTGACTGCTGGAGAGACAGCCCTTTTTTATGCTCAACGTCGATCCTAGTCTTGTTCCACAGCTAGAAGCCGAGTTTCGGCGTGGCTGGCAGATAAAGCGTGTAAACGCTGAGATCCAATCCAAGCAAGCTGCCAAGTATGCCAAGATGCGCCATCGCTCGATTGATGGTCTTGGTCAGAAGATCGGCAGCATTCCCCCGGATGCCTATCATTTCTGGGGACAGAAACTGGGATATCAGTGCTGGGACGACAAGAAGTTCATACACGAGTTCTTCCGTGACAATCCGCAGTGCAGAGTTAATTCTGGCGGAACAAAGGAGATCAGTATAGGATGGGTTCCTCCCACCAATTCGCGTTTCCATAAAGTCTACGCATGAAGACAGTTGCATTCAGTGACATCCTTGCCGAGGTCTGCCAGTTAATCGGCTTGGATCGCTCGACGCTGAACGACAAGAGCTTCAATACGATCCGAGACTTTGCCAGCCGGCGCATCGGAACAATCTGGGACCGTGAAGAATGGCCGGATGCCAACAGGTTCATCCGCACTTTTCCTGGCAACCCAATCAACACGGTAGAAATCATTCCTCCTCCGCCCCTTCTTTTGGAGAATGGGAGCGAGTTGCTCACGGAGAACAATGTTCCGATTCTAACCCAGAGTGAAGACAACCTTGTTGACCTAAGGATTGGCTTGGATCTGAACTTTCCGCGCATTTACTTGGCTGACTTCACGGCTGATGCCTACCGGAGGGGAACCATTGATCAGACGTATGTCGGATTCAGCAATCCATTTTACTACACATACGAAGGTCAGACAATAAGCGTTGCGTCTGAAAGACATTCGTTTACTTACGAATCCAGCACAGACAGCATTGGTGAGTACATCACGCACTTTTCCATCAAGATTCCAGATGGATCTACAGTAAACTTTCCCACATACGAAGGTCCGAATGGCAAGTTGACTACAACGGTTATTTTTACCGGAAACTTGCAGCGATTGGTTCAGATGCCAACTGGATCTTTGCAAGGCTTGGCTGCTTGGGAACGTGATCCGCGTGTCACCACAAGAGCTGTACAGGTTGACTTTATTGTGGAGGACTTGATCTCGGTCCCCAACAACACAACTGTCGGAGACATAACCTACCTTCGTTTCTTGGAGGATGGTGAGAAGTTCATTCAGTATCGCTTGGATGCGCCCCGGCTGTACGGATCGAAGTACGCAATATCTACGACCTACTCTCCAGGCTCACAGGTGTACTACGACATCTTGCAGGAGTCTTCCAACTACAATCCAACTTCTGCAACCAAAGGGACTCGAGCAAACTTTTGGACGGCTTTGAGTAGCTCTAACTCGGTTGCTCCAGCAGAACCTCAAAACGTCTATTGGCAACAGGTAAGCATCCCTTACAGGTTCAAAGACTTTTTGGTCAATGGAGTTGCTGCGGACTTTCTGAAGTCTGAAGGCAGGACCGATGAAGGGGTTGTCTTTGATCAGCTTGCAGAGGTTGCTGTGCAGCAACAGATCGATGTCTTAATCAGACAGCAAGGACAAATCCAGAAGCTGAACATGGCTTACACCTACTAAGATGAACAAGTTCATCATACGCCGAAATGGTACTGTCGCAGCTCCCGGTGTAAAGCTGGTTGCAAAAGGAAGCGTGCAAGGCTCAAAGGTGACCTTCAGGTTTCCAAAGCAAGCGCATCCAAGTTCGCCTACGACCACATATCAAATATTGACGGAAGCTGGTGACTTTCTTAATACTGAGGCGAGTGACCGTATAACGACTGGCTAACAATGGGAACACGCATTACAGATCTTCCAGCAGCAAGCGTTGCGAATCCGCCGGATGTTGTGCCCATTGTGCAGGGAGGCACGACCAAGAAGGTTGTCTCAGCTCTCATTAAGACAACCAACGCCTCGGAATTGACGAGCGGAACCATTTCGTCTGATCGTCTTCCTGTTGGCACTTCTAGTGCCCCTGGCGCACTTCAGCTTGGAAGCACGGCTGGAACTGCCTGTGAAGGCAATGATGCTCGTCTGAGCAATTCTCGCACCCCCACTGGATCTGCTGGTGGTGACTTGTCTGGGACGTATCCAAACCCAAGTATTGCTCCCCTGTCTCCGTCTCCTGCCGGGACGTATGGATCTGCTACTGCCATTCCTCAGATCACGGTAAACGCCAAGGGACAGGTCACAAACGTGACTGGAGTTGCTGCTCAAAGCACTGTCTCAAGCGTTAATGTATCTGGGGGAACAACCGGGCTGACCTTCTCTGGTGGACCAGTAACGACCTCAGGAACGATTACTGCGGCTGGAACTCTTGCGGTTGCAAATGGCGGGACTGGAGCAACGACTCGTCAAGGCGCGATGAATGCCTTGGCTGGAAGTGTTGCGAGTGGACGGTTTCTTCGAGGCGACTCTGCGAATGTAACGATGTCGCAGATTCAGGCTTCAGACGTTCCAACACTGAACCAAAACACTACCGGGACAGCATCGAATGTTACCGGAGTAGTTGCCTTGGCAAATGGTGGAACGGGAGCAAACACGGCTGCTGGAGCAAGGACAAACCTTGGTTTGGCTCCCTCTGCTACGATTGACACAACGAATGCCGTAAATATTACAAGTGGTATTCTTGATGTGGACAGACTCCCTGCGTTGATTGGGGATGTCACAAGTCCACAGGGAAGCTCGGTTACGACTCTCTCCAACTCTGGTGTTGTTGCTGGAACAGTTGGATCTTCCAGTGCGATTCCAGTCATCACAGCAGACGCAAAGGGCCGAATCACGGCCATGTCTACTGCGGCAATTCCAGCACTTGGGATCACGCAGCTCACTGGAGACGTAACGACGCCATCTGGAAGTGGATCTCAACCTGCAACGCTTTCTGCAAGCGGAGTGTCTGCTGGAACTTATGGAAGCTCTTCTTCTGTAGCCAGAATTACGGTTGATTCTAAAGGTCGTGTTACGAGCGCAACCAATGTTGGGATTTCTGGATCTGCTGGTGGAACAGTTACAAGCGTTGGAGTGACATCCAACACTTTGGCAATCACCAACTCTCCAGTGACATTTTCTGGAGACATTGGGATTGAACTTTCCTCGGTTTCCACCTCTCAAATTTCTGGGCTGGCAGCGTCTGCGATAACAGACACAACCAACGCCAGCAACATCACCTCTGGCTCACTTGCTACCACACAACTTTCCGCAAGCGGAGTCACGCCGGGAACGTATGGAGATTCAACATCTATACCTGTTCTTACGGTTGATTCTAAAGGCAGATTAACTGCTGCTAGTACTACTCCAGTTTCAGGCGGAGGAGGCGGCGGATCTGCTGATGTTCAAATATTTACTTCAAGCGGAACATGGACCAAGCCCGCTGGAGCAAGAAGCGTTAATGTGCAAATGTTTGGTGGTGGAGGTGGTGGGGCGAGTGGAAGCAAAAACTCAAGTCAGGCTTCCGCTCGACGAGCTGGAAGTGGTGGTGGCGGCGGAGGATGGTTTGTTGCAACAATTCCTGCATCCGCATTAAACGCAACAGAAACAGTTACTATTGGAGCGGGTGGAAATGGTGGAAGCGCAGTTACCACTAATAATACATCTGGAGGTAGTGGAGTTAATGGAGGAGCCACTCAGTTTGCTTCTTTGCAAGTAATCGGAGGAGCTGGTGGCACTATAATATCTGGTGGAACTGGATATCAAATGGCAAATTCTGGTGGGCCTGCAAATGGCGGTGGAGGAATTGGATCACAAGGCGCTCCAAGTTCAAGTACTATAGTATTTTTGCCAGGAGGCGTTGGGGGAGGTGGTGGTGGCGGACTTCCGGGATCTTCATCAGTTCCATCTTCTGGAGCAAACGGTGGATTAAGTCGTATTTTAAATTTTTCTGGAGGAACCGGTGGAATTGGAGATGGAGTTTCTGGAGGAAATGGAATTTCAATTCCTGTTGCTGGACTATTTGCTGCTGGATCTGGTGGTGGAGGTGGAGCGGCTGGAGCAGCAGTTTCTGGAGGCGACGGAGGTGCTGGGGGATTCCCTGCTGGAGGCGGAGGAGGCGGAGGAGCAACAGAAACCGGAGCGCAATCTGGAGCAGGTGGAACCGGGGGAGCAGGCTACGCAATTATCACGACTTACTTCTAGTTTAAGGCAACCGATTAATTATGGGCGAAATAAAAGTCTCTCAACTTCCAGCGGCGACACAAGTCAATGCGAATGACATCTTTGTATTCAACCAAGGTGGCGATACAAAGTCTGCTGCTCAGTCTCTTGTTGTTGCTGGACTTGCCACAACGGCTCAAGTTGCGGCTATCACTCCGGCATCCATTGGTGCGATTGCAACCAGCCAACAATCCAGCTTTGCAACCACGTCTCAACTGGCGGCTATCACGCCCCAAAGCATTGGAGCAATAGCGACTAGCCAAGAGTCTTCGTTTGCAACCACTGCTCAGATTGCAGCTATTACTCCTGCCAGCATTGGAGCGATTGCAACTTCTCAGGAGTCTTCGTTTGCTACGACCTCACAGATTTCCAGCCTGACGAACACAGCTCAGGTTGTGGCGTTGACCACACAGCAGTTGTCTGCGATCAGCATCAGCGCAGGTTCTGGGTTGACTGGTGGTGGTCCGTTGTCTGCCAGCAGCACGGTAGCGTTGGCTGCTCTGAGCCCAGCTCCTACCGGGAACTACGGCAGTTCGTCTCAGATTGCAGTTCTGACTGTGAACCAGTTTGGGCAGATCACTGCTGCATCTACGACTCCGGTGTCTGGTGGTGGAGGTGGAACGCCTGCTGATATTCAAGTGTTTACATCAAGCGGCACTTGGACCAATCCTGCTGGAGCAAGAAGCGTTCAGGTTACCGTTATTGGAGCAGGCGGAGGTGGTGGTTCTGGAAGAAAAACTGCAAGTGGAGCAGTTGGTTCCGGTTCCGGTGGCGGTGGTGGCGGCGGATTTACAATGCGCACCATTGATGCAAGTCTTTTAAGCGCAACAGAAACAGTTACAGTTGGAGCTGCTGGATCTGGAGGCGCGGCAGTTACTGCGAACAGCACTAATGGAAACGCAGGAACCGCTGGAGGAACTTCGTCTTTTGGAACATGGGTTTTTGCTCAGGGAGGATTTGCGGCTGGAGCAGCAACAACATCATCTGGTCCTGGTGGAATAAACACATTGCAGCGAACAATGTTTGTTGGCTCAAATGGAGGAGCTGGCGGATCTGGAGCTGGCGCAGGTGGAGGAAGTTCATACACAGCAACTGGTGGAGGTGGAGCTGGAGGAGGGATTGCAGCAACTCCACTGCAAACAAATGGGGGAATTGGCGGAATTGCATTAGGATCATTCATATCAGCACCGGCAGCAGCGGCAGGAACTGGACAAGGTGGATCTGGAGCATCAGCAGTGTCTGTCACCGCAAATTGGCCGTTAGGAGCTGGAGGCGGAGGTGGTGGAGCATCATCGACTACTGTTAATGGCGGAAATGGCGGAAATGGCGGAAACTATGGAGGAGGCGGAGGAGGCGGAGGAGCCGCTTTAGATGGAGTTGGAAACAGTGGAGCTGGAGGCAATGGAGGCGCAGGCATTATCGTTGTTACAACCTATTTCTAATTATGAAGTACGCAATCGTTGATGATGCTACGAAAGTAGTTGATAACATAATCGTGTGGGATGGTGTGTCGCCGTACACGCCTCCTGCTGGAACAACGCTGGTCAACGTGGATGGCATTCCCTGCGGGATTGGCTGGATTGAACAGCCTGACGGTTCCTTCTTGCCTCCTGAAGACAATGGCTAAAAAAGGTGTATCCCTAGCGGTTGGTCGCGGCGAAAAGCTGCCTGTGTCGAAAGGTGCAGGACTCACAGCAAAGGGCCGGGCCAAGTACAACGCGGCAACCGGCAGCAACCTCAAGGCTCCTGCTCCGAATCCTAAGACAAAGGCTGACGCTGCTCGCAGAAAGTCATTCTGTGCCCGGATGAGCGGGATGCCCGGTCCCATGAAGGATGAGAAGGGACGACCCACTCGCAAGGCTGCATCACTCAAACGCTGGAACTGCAAATGAAAAAGGGACTCTACGCCAACATAAACGCCAAGCGTGATCGGATTGCTGCTGGAAGCGGCGAGAAGATGCGCAAGCCTGGCACCAAGGGCGCGCCCACTGCGAAGGCATTCAGACAATCTGCTAAGACAGCCAAGAAGAAGTAGCTATGAAATACATTCTTGACCGACTCAAAGAGCCATCGACCTGGCGTGGTTTGTTTGCCCTTCTGACTGCTGTTGGGCTGAAACTTCATCCAGAGATGCAGGAGGCTATCCTGACAACTGGACTTGCCCTTATAGGGATGATCAACGTCTTCCGAAAGGAATCAGATGATACCAAGCCTGCTGCAAATCCTGCGCCTGTGGCTGGAGATCAAGGCTAAACGAGCCTCTTGGGAACTTGAACGGGATATTGCCAAGCACTGCGATGAGATCGAACGTCAAATCCTCGAGGCTCGCGCTGCTGGCGATGACGCTTTCGCTGATCGGTTGCGTGAAAGATTCCTCCGTTCCAGCAAGGTTCTTACATCATCCGGGCAAGGAGATCCTTGAGCTTCAGCCAGGACAAACCTACACGGCTCAGACAGCACAGAAGTGGCATTCAGACGCTCGATATCAGAAGCTCGAGCTAGAACTTCTCAATGCTGTCTCAGTCGCCAAACAAGCTCAGCACCGATGATCAATCTCAAGGATGCTGGGATTGACATTGGTCTTGCGATTGCTGGTTTGTTCGGAGCGATCTTGATGTCCTCCAAGCAAGCGGGACAAAACCTTGGAAGGACTGTGTTGTCTTTGATTGGTGGAGCTGCATCAGCAAACTATGTGACTCCTCTGATCCTCAAGATTGCTCACCTTGACACTGAGCCGCAATATGGTTATGCAGCGGCGTTTTTGCTAGGCTTTTGTGGGCTGCGTGCGGTAGAAAACATCTCAGAGAAGCTAATCTCCGGCCATGACATTAAGCCCACTAGTACTCCTAAACGTGCTCGCAAATAGCGTGCTTGCCGTTTCGGCGATTCATCTGTGGCTTCGAGTGTTTGGCCATGAGGACAGTGCCATTTACAAGCACAAGTACGCAGTTCACTTGTGTAAGCTTGCCACAACGATCACGATCTGCGGGTCTGTCGCAAACATTTTTGCTCACCAAGAACCCCCGGTTACTGAGTTCATTCTTAACATAGGCGTAGCCTGCAACTACGTTTGGCTTTCGTGGTTTTCTACAATTTCTGCACCTAAAAAGCGTGCTGTGGTAAAGCAACCAACTGCCAAGCCAGATGAAAAACCTAAGCGACCCAAAGTAAATGCTAGACGATCTTAAAGATCTTGCCTCCGTTTTGGGGATCAATGTAGCTGCATTGGCTGTCTCGTTGTCTGAGATAGAGCAGACGATCCGCATTATCACAGCGATTGCAGCACTGATTTACACGCTGGTTAAAACCTACAAGCTCATCCAAAAATGATCGACGAACGCTCAGCCAAGCATATCGACACGCTGATCCCTGAGGTTAAGGAAGCGTTCACGAACTTTGTCTTGGAGGCTAAGGAGCTTCTAAAAGAGGAGGGACTGGACTACCGGGTCATCTGCGGGACGCGCTCTTGGGAGGCTCAGGAAGCTCTCTACGCCAAGGGGCGCACTGCTCCGGGGCCAAAGGTTACCAATGCCAAACCCGGCTCGAGTATGCACAACTTCGGGATTGCGATTGATTGCGGTGTCTTCCGTGGTAAACACTACCTGGATGACGGGACTCCTGAAGAGAAACGTCTCGCAGACAGGATGCACAAGCTCTGCGGGGCAATCGCATCGAAGCACAAGCTGCGCTGGGGAGGCACGTTCACCTCGATTTATGATCCGCCTCATTACGAGTACAATACTCCTCACTCTCTTGCTGAGTTGCGTGCTCGCAGGGAGCAAAAAAGATCGCTGATATCCTAAAGACCTATGGCAAAGAAAAACCTGACTGATGCGTTAATGCTCGTTATCGGGGCTCCAAAGACCCGCAAATGCCCGGAATGCTCCTCGCCGATGGAGTCTGATGGGAGTTGTTCCGAATGCGGATATGGAGAATCCGAGGAAGAAGGTGGAGAAGAAGAGGGAGAAATGGAAGACGAAGGTGGTGATCGTCTGATGGAGATTCGTGACGATCTTCAGCGTCTTGTGGACAAGATCAGCAAGATGATTTCCTGATGCCATCTGAGCTACAAGCTGAATCGGATCAGTCCTACATGGGGTTTGCCAGTCGTCTTGACCCGGCAAATCTCCCTGACGGCATCCTTCAGGCTGCTCAGAATGTCAGGTTACAGAGAGGCATTGCACAACCCCGCAAGGGCTGCCAGAGGCTCACAGACGCCTCATTAAGCGCTTTGACGATGGTCGGTTCTGGAGTCTGGATAGATTCCTTGGGGCGAGACAACATCGCAATGGTGTTCACGAATCGGTTGTACTTGTTCCGACCGGAGCAACAGGGAACACAGTCAGAGTTACTTGGACCTTACTTGTTCCCTACTGGAAGAAACATTGCAGTAGGTGGAATCGTTGACTGTGTTCAAGCCCTTGACAAGTTGATCATCTTCCGAGGCAAGTACGACAGCACGATTTACAACGCAAGCGTGACGAATGCTGCGATTGGAAACGGAAATACTGGAACGATCACCGTCAACACAGCCAGCATACATGGATATGCGACTGGAGATGAGGTCACGTTGAGGCATGGAATTTTTGATACGGAGTCAGCTTTAGACGGGAGTCACATCATCACGGTGACTTCGACCACACAGTTTACCTTTTCGTGGACGAACACAACCGGGAGTACGTTCCAAGCGCACACCAACAAGACTCCGTTCACAACTCAGCGTGGAAAACCTCCGTTGATTTGGGACTCTGCTACAGGCGTAATAACTGTTGCTGACCAGCAGTTCGTCAATCCAAGCAGTGGGACTGCGCTGACGTATTTGACCAAATCTCTTCCTCCAGCAGACTTTGGGTTCTACTACCAGAACCGGATTGTTGCCAAGTACACGGATCATCAGTTGGTTGTCAGCGACATCTTGTCTTTTCAGACGGACGTACAGTTCAACGCCTTCCTGATCAACCAGGGTGGAAATGACATCATCGTTGGATGTCTGCCGTGGATCGAGAACCAGTTCTTGGTGTTCATGCGGAACTCGATCTACATCGCGTTCCTTGATCCTCGGATTGTCATCACGGAAGCTGACAGAAGTCAGATCACAGTAGTCACCACAGAACTTGGCTGTCTTGCTCGCAGGAGCATAGTCAACGCTGGGCAGTTCGTATTCTTCCTGTCCGCAAAGGGAGTCCACATGCTCACGCCTCAGTTGGACCTGAAGATGGTTGGCAACACAATGCCGTTGTCTGAACCTGTGGCAGACTTCTTTCAGACAGTCAACTACACGACAGTCAACAACTCTGTTGCAACTTACTACAACAACAGGTTTTACATTGCCATGCCTGTTGTGGCTGACACGAATCCAACTGGCAAAAACAACCGCATCCTGATCTTTAACACGCTCAACAAGAATTGGGAAAGCATTGACGTGTATCCTGTTGGGCTGAATGCAGACAACTTGATTCCCGGTGGCTACAAAAATCAGGAACGCTTGTTCATCCTCACCAACTTTGCGGGCGTGAATCAGTTTGGAGGTGTGTTTCTTGAGGAAGAGCGAGAGGATGGTGACTTCTACACTGGAGGTGGAAACGGAGCTATTCTGCCGTTTACGCTGCCTGTTGACCTGAATACCGGGTTTTCCTTGAACTCAATTACTTCATTTGTGCGAACCAGAGAGTTCACGATGAAGTCTTTGAGCGAGAAGCGATTTAGTCGTGGAGAGTTTCAGTTCAACAACATCGTCAACG
>Ga0181355_1000997_pt1 | contig 12408 bp, 9 predicted proteins | sample Fa13VDMM15DN_FD_130099 | JGI IMG/M metagenome (GOLD analysis project Ga0181355, IMG submission 130099) | Freshwater viral communities from Lake Michigan, USA - Fa13.VD.MM15.D.N | ecosystem: Environmental > Aquatic > Freshwater > Lake | place: USA: Michigan | collected 2013-09-23 | reverse complement strand
TTCCGGAACAACATATTTTGATGATCGCAGTACAGTGTTTTCCACTGTGGTAGTTCAAAGTGGTGTTGTGTATACCTTTGATTATCTGTCAAGTTCAACTGACTCGGTCACAAACCCAGGAAAGTTTGTGTTCGGACAACAAATGTACGACAACAGCATAGTTGAACTTGATCGCTATGGCACTGCAATCAGTTATGTAACAGGTAGATTGCTGATCGGCTCGCCTGGCAGTGACCTTGGAGACAGCACCAGTCTTAATTTTGGTCGAGTCAGTGTGTTTGAAAACGCTGACAGAACTCCAGCCTGGACAGTCAAACACATACAACAGCCAGTGGTCGATATTGCATTGTTAAACTCTGTTTACATGTATGATAAATTGGCTTCTGAAATCACATCGTATTTGGATTTCTTTGATCCGTTGCAGGGCAAAATTCTTGGAGTTGCCAGAGAGAACATTGACTATATTGGAGCAGTAGATCCTGCAAATTACAACACAGGTCCAGTTCGAAATGTTGGCAATCCGTGGGGATCCTTAAAAGTTGGACAAATATGGTGGGACACAAATTCAGTTCGTTTCATTGATCCAAACCAGGACAATATTGTCTATGCAAGTCGTCGTTGGGGCCAGGTATTCCCGGGTAGTTCTATAGATATCTACCAATGGATCGAAAGTGATGTGGCACCGGTCAATTACGCAGGCCCAGGCACACCATTGAGTGTATTGAGTTACACCACTCGTGCAGAACTCAATGCTGACAATATTTTTGCAACTCGTTATTATTACTGGGTGCGAAACATATCCACGGTGGACACAGTGGCAGGTAAAAAATTAAGCACAACTGCCATAGCCAATTATATTGCCAATCCACGTGCCAGTGGCATTTCTTATATTGCGCCGTTGAATGCAAGCACAGTTGCAATTTACAATGTATTTGGTTTGATCAATGCCCAGGATACCATCCTACACATAGAATACGATCGAATACTCAACGACGACAACGTGCATCAAGAATATGAACTGATTGCCGACGGCCTGGCTGACAGTTTCCTTAGCGATAATTTATATCTCAAACTGCAAGATAGTCTGAGTGGAATCAATATTCTTGGCGCCCCAGTGCCTGACACCAACCTAAGCCCGGTAGAACGTTACGGCGTTGAATTTAGACCACGACAAAGCATGTTTGTTGATCGCTTTGCTGCGTTAAAAAATTACCTGGGTCGTGCCAATCGAATACTGGCAAATTATCCAATTGCTGAAACCAAAGATTTTTCTTTGCTCAACAGCAAAGAACAAGAGCCTGGTGCCAGCACAGGGGCCTGGAATAAACGAGTTGCTGATCTAACAGAACTGGGTTATCAGAATCTGGCATTGGTGCCTGTTGGGTACAAATATCTAGTGATGACAGACTCGTCTAATTCGGGATTCTGGACCATTTACGAAGTGACCATTAGCACCACAGTAGCATTTACCAAAGAACTGTCACTTATCCGTGTGCAGAACTACGACACACGACGTTATTGGAGTTACATAAATTGGTATCAACCCGGTTACAACAGCACATTGAATCCTGTTGCTACAGTTGCAAATTATGCTGGTCTATCCGTGTTAACACTGGAAACAACCCCTGTTGGATCCAGTGTTGAAGTATCCAATGCACTAACAGGCAAATATGAGATTTATCAACGCACACTAACTGGATGGGATCGTGTAGGCCTTGAAGACGGCACAATTGAATTCAATGCAGAATTATGGGATTACGCCATTGGCAATTTTGGATTTGACCTGGAAGTGTTTGATGCTCAATACTTTGATCAAGAACCTGTAATTGAAACACGCAAAGTAATTCAAGCAATCAATGAACAGTTGTTTATTGACGAACTAGCAATTGAACGCAACCGTTCGTTGATTTTGATGTTTGAATTTATCATGAGTGAATTCCCTGCCCCGGACTGGTTGATAAAAACCAGTTTGATTGATGTTGATCATAAAATTCGTAACTTATTGCCTTACCAGTCATTCCGTCAAGACAATCAAGATTTTGTGTTGAATTACATTCAAGAGGTCAAACCTTACCACACACAAATCCGAGAATTTAATTTGCTGTACAACGGCAACAATGAATATGATGGAATGTTAACGGATTTTGATAATCCTGCGTTTTATGATACCAGTCTGGTGGTGCCACAATTTATTAGTCCAGTGTTGCTGCCATATACACAATCGACGGCCAACAGCAGAACTAATTTTGATGCAAACACTGAAGCCAGTGCTGTGTTGTGGACAGAAACTCCTTGGAATGAATGGTACAACAATTATACATTGAACGTTCAATCTATTGTGATTACAAATCCCGGCACAGGTTATAGCACAGCGCCAGACGTGGTGGTCACAGGTGACTGTGTTACGCAGGCCGAAATGACTGCGGTTGTCAACAGTGCCGGGCAGGTAATTGCAATCACAATTGATAACTATGGCAGCGGCTATATTACTACTGCAACAATAACATTGGTAGGTGGCAATGGTACAGGTGCCACTGCTGCGGTTGTCATGGGCAATAATTTAGTACGCCAACTTAAAACTACCATCAAATATGATAGATATGAATATTCGTCTAACATTGTTGAATGGCAGCCAAATGTAAACTATGATAATGGCACTCAGGTCAGATATCTAAATCGCGTTTGGCAAGCAGCCAACAGTGACAGTACTGGCATTCAAAGTGCTACATTTGATCCACTGGATTGGGTAGAAGTAAATGCCGGTACACTGACAGGTGTTGACCGTACCATGGGATTCTATGCTCCAACTGCTGATCAACCTGGTCTAAGTCTGCCGTTGTTGATTGATGGTGTTGAATACCCCGGAGTGCAAGTGTTTGGTGTTGGTTATGATCAATATCCTGGATTTGATATTTCACCATACGATTCTACACCTTTTGATAACTTCCAATACGGGCCCGAAGGTCGAGTCACGTTCGATGAAAGCATACTGGACGCTATCTACGAAAGTCCATACACTGATATATACCTGGGCACAAGACCCACAAGTATCAACGTTGAAGGTGGGGGATACATTGATCAGTATTCGAGTTATGCCCCGGAAGAATTAATACCAGGCAGTGAATTTGACACACTAGACATTCGTGTGTATACCACACCGGGTGCAGACTGGGCCCGCGACGGACATGGATTCCGAACCGAAGTGCAAAAATTCACTGTCAGCACAGTGGGAGGAACTTACAGTTTTGCTGGAGTTGTGCCGTATCCAGCCACAATGATTGTGTCAAATCAAACCACAGGAGTTGATTTGACTCTGGGTATAGAATACACTGCCGATTGGGCCGCTCAATCAATCACACTGGCAAGTACTGTGCATGTAGGCACCGAAATAACATTTGCCCTGTACGAAATTGGTGGCGGCAATCAATTGTTCAAGCGTTCGTACAATGGTTTAGCAATCGGCAACTCACTCACAGTGCCAGTGCAGTATTCGCTAATAGATGAATTTGTAATTTTTGTCAACGGAGTATTAACTACCGATTATACATTCTCTCAGCGCACCAGTACCAGTACACAAATATTGTTCATCAACACCTATACTGCTGATGATTACTTGATGGTTGGAGCAATTGGACCAACCACAGTAGACAATGTTGCAATAGATTACAGTTGGTCTGTGCCGGTCACACAGTACATTGCTGGCGCAACCGGTAATTTGCAATATACTCTAACCAACAGCATGGAGTATGTTAACCCTGACAACCTGGTTGTTACAGTAAACGGCGTTCGTGCAAGAACATCAGCTGGTATTGCTTACTTGGCCGATGGAACGCAAGTGCTTTACCCAGTGGCACAACGTCTGGGATTCTCGCAGTCAATAATTTCACCCAACGAAGTTCGTGTGTATGTTGACAATATTCCACAGGTGTTGGGCATTGATTTCACTGTGGTACCTGAGAATCCGGCTATTGCGTACGACAGCGAACCATACGATGTTGGAGGTTTTTCTGAGATATATACACCATGTGCTGTGTTGTTTAGTTCTCCGCCTGCATTGGCTGAGAAAATTTTAATTTGTGTTACTACTGACACTCAGGCAGTTGTAGTTGGAAATCAACTGCTGTTTAACTCTGCAGGCGGCTTGGTGCCAGTCACCGGCGATGTTATTGCAGTGACCAGCTGGAATGATACTCGACAACAGGATATTCTAACACAGGTATATGTTGGTCCAGTTCAGGCCGCAGTTGCACTGGTGGAACCCTACGACAGCACTGACTATGACGTTGGTATACTATCTGACGCACCGGGATCATACGACTATTCTGATACACAATCGGCTACTAGTAACGATTTGTATCTGAATAAAATAGTAACCAATGCTGACAGCTTATGGGTGACCTTGAACGGTCGACGAATATTTGTCAACGACGACTTTACTATTGTGGACAATACTATAGTGTTGGCAGGTGGATATATTATGACACCGACCGATGTTGTGATGATTACAGAATTCACCAATAGTGTTGCGCCAGAAGCCATGGCATTCCGCATATTCCAAGACATGCGCGGGGTGCAGGCCACTTATCGAATTACACCGTCAACTACTACGTATTTGGTTGAACCATTGGCAGCTGATGGTGACACAATCTATGTACATAATGCCTCTGCGTTGAATGAACCAAATTTGGCCAATAACATATGGGGTCTACTGACTGTGGACGGAGAACGTATCATGTATCGAGACCTAGATATTGCAAACAACAAGGTCACTGGCTTACGAAGAGGCACAGCTGGAACCGCTGCTGCTGATCACACAGTTGGCACAGATGTGTACAACATTAGCCGTATAAACTTGTTACCGCCGCAAGATCAAGACTATGTTGTGAGCAATCTCAACAACAACACCGCAGTGTACCCAATTTTAGGCAACGGAACAAACACAGTATTTGTGGCAGAAAACCTCAATGTAACCGACCTGGATGACAGCACCACAATAGAAGAAGCAGTTGAGGTTTATGTGGGCGGAACACGTCAATACGGTGGTTACGCCATTATAGATCCGGGCCCAATGTGTACTGTTGAGTTTAATATTGCACCGCCGGATGGCGTACAAGTTACTATTTTGGTACGTAGAGGTGTGACCTGGTATGCTCCCGGAATCAATACCCCAAGTAATGGTATAGCATTGCAAGATACCAATACGCCGGCCGCAAGGTTTTTACGGGGCGATTAAACAAGATAAATAAAGTATGACTCAAAATACAAAATCACCACAGCCCACAGTACCGGCCAAAAAACCCAATGAAACAGGATCTATTTCTGTTGAAGGGCATGTTCGTATTTTTGATCCCAAAACCAAAGAAGTCTTAGTGGAGAAGCGAGCATGATAATTCAATCCGGCTTTGCTAAAATTGAAGGATTTGTAAAAATTCATGATCCTGCTACTGGTGAAATACTAGTGGATAAAAAGAATGCAATTCACTACGAAAACATAAGTGTTGCAATGGCACAAACCTTGAGCGATCGTACGTCGGCCCAGGGCGGTGGTTGGATATATCAAATGGCATTTGGCAACGGCGGATCCAGTGTGGACCCCACCGGCATCATCACATATTTGCCGCCCAACACCACAGGACAAAATGCCACGCTGTATAACGAAACTTATGCCAAGGTAGTCAATGACAATTCTGCAGCAAATACCGATTCGGCCAACAACAAAATGACTGTGTTACACACGTCAGGCAAGGTCTATACGGATATCTTAGTAACTTGCTTGCTGGACTACGGCGAACCACCCGGACAGCAGGCATTCGATAACAGTACAAACTTCAACGGTGAGTATGTGTTCGACGAATTAGGGCTCAAGACATGGAACGGAGCGGCAGATAATTTGCGTCTGATTACCCATGTGATATTTCATCCTGTGCAAAAGAGTTTGAACAGACAGATACAGATTGATTACACGATACGTATCCAGACACTGACCAACCTTAGTGCGGCATAAATATAGATATATAATTGCATTATAAATACAATTAATGGAGTAATAAACAAATGGCATATACAATCACTTTAACCGATAACACCATATTTGCAACTATTGCAGATGGTACCATCAACACCGCTAGTTCAATGGTATTAGTCGGTAAAAATTACGCTGGCTACGGTGCATTTTTAGACGAAAACTTTATCCACTTGCTGGAAAATGGTTCTAATACCACTGCCCCAACTGCACCACTAACAGGACAACTTTGGTGGGACAAGGCCAATGGCTTGATGAAGGTCTACAACGGTACTAGATTCAAAGTTATCAGTGCTGCAACAGCCAGTTCTACTGCTCCTACCAGTAACGTACAAGGCGATCTGTGGTACGACACAGTCAACGCACAATTAAAAGTCTATACAGGTACAGCCTGGTTGCTGGTTGGTCCGCAATTTACAGCAGGTACCGGTATAACAGGCGCCATTGTTGACACAATCACAGACAACACATCAGTGAGTCACGTGGTAATCAAGCTGTATGTTCAAGACGCTGTGGTAGCTATTGTAAGCAAAGATGCTGCATTTACCCCGCAAGCAGCCTTGACAGGATTTGCCACAGTGCGTCCTGGTATCACAATGAGTACAGGCATAGGTTCTGTAATTCCGTTGTTCCAAGGCACAGCAAGTAATGCAGAAACACTGGACAACATTGACTCAACAGGCTTCTTGCTGAAGGATGTTGCTCAAACTACTTCGGGCACATTTGGTGTGTTGAACAACACTGGTCTCACTGTTGGTGCAAATTCTGATTTCCGTGTGGGAGTAACAGGCACTACAGCAACAATTTCTAATCAAACCAGCAACGGTAACATTGCATTCAGTGTGAACATTGCCGGAACACCAACCACAGTGATGAATATCAGTGGCACTACAGGTATTGTATCCGGTACCAATGGCATCACAGCCAACTATGCTGACGTTGCAGAACGCTTTGCAGCTGACGAAGTGCTGGCAGCCGGCACAGTGGTTGAACTGGGCGGATCACAAGAAATTACCAAAGTTACCGACGAACTAAGTGAAAGTGTGTTCGGTGTCATAAGTACTAGAGCAGCATATCTAATGAACGCTGTGGCTGGCAACGATGAAACACATCCGCCTGTGGCAATGACCGGGCGTGTGCCAGTTAACACCATTGGTGTTGTTCACAAAGGTGATAGACTAGTGTCTGCTGGCAACGGATTGGCCAGAGCTGCTCAACCAGGAGAAGCTACAGCATTTAATGTGATTGGCAGATCATTAGAAAACAAGCTGTCTACTGAGCAGGGCACAGTAGAAGCAATTGTCAAAATCAATTGATAGGATAATAAAAAATGACATATTCAGTAGGCGGCTTAATACAAGCAGTAGATTATAATGGATTTGTTAGCACCAATGCTGCAAACATAAACGGGATTTGGTCCACTGGTGCTACAACATTTGGCTATGGCGAGGCCGCGGTCAGCACAGTGGCTGCGGCTGCAACAGTCACTGCCACTCAGTGGACGACCTTAAACAGTAGAATCTCGTCCATGGCCAGCCACCAAGGCACAACCATTACCAGTCGCTCAAACCCGACCACTGGTAGTACCATTGCAATTTTAGCAAACTTGGCCACTGACGTAACCGCCATCACCAATGCTCGCGGCAACGCCTCGGCCAGTGGTGCGCAAACAACCACATTCTCCGGCACCACTGCTAAAACTAGCCAAACAGGCAGTGGCGACACTGCTTGGACAATCACATTTACGCACACCATTACCTGGGCCAGTGCCGATGCTGCTAGATATTTCTTCAATGCAGGTGGACGAATCAAGTGGGAAACCAACAAGAGTTCAACCGGCAATCCTGGTGACGCTGAGTGGAATGATCTAGCAACTACATTGGTTGGCGACCTGTACATCACCATGGGCAGCCAATTTGGCACACAAACCATTGCTAGTACTGCATACACCGGCACTACCAAAATTGGTGGCACTGGCACTCCAAACACATTGACCACCACAACTGGTTGGTACGGGTTAACAACCACAGACACACAACTGTATCGCCAATTTGCTGATACTGCTCCGTATACTGGACAATTCATTTCATTGAATGCCAAAACAGCAGGCACAGGCACACAACTAGTGTTGACCACAACTTGGGTTGACCCAGGCGGCGATCCAGCCCCAGGCGGTACCAACATCATCACTGGTGGTACTGCCACTGCATCACCATTCACAAGTTTTGGTACAGCACCGGCCACAGTGGTCACGCTGTTTGTGCCCAGTTCAACATATCTAACCAGCGCAGCCTGGGGCACACCAACTATTGCAGCCTCAGTTACCAGCTCTTAATTAAACTGTAGCGGTTTACCAAAAGGGCCTCCGGGCCCTTTACTTTTATCTATATCCCCTGTATAATATCACTATGAATACTGAACAATTAATTGCACACGGTCGTGCTCGATTTGATCATGCGGCAGCCCGAAGAGTTCTTAAAGAAAAATATCAAGCTCGAATGACATTTGCCTATCGTGGCGGTATGTGGTGTGCCGGGCCAGAACTGTTGACACTACTACAGGCAATCCCAGTAGAAGACGATGTTGTACTTTTAGATTTGTACGAAACTCCTGTAAAAATAACTCCAGTGGAATTACAATACCTGGCCCTGGGTCGCTGGCAAGAACAAATGAATGCCTGGTTGGCCGAACACGAAGAAATCAGCAAACAACGATGACCACAGGAGCATTGATATTTGCATTTAACAACGAGCAAATAGACTATGTTGCAATGGCCAATTGGACAGCTGGCAATATTCATAGACATTTGAATATTCCTGTCTGTTTGGTCACTGATCGCCTACCCGCTCTGCCGCATGTGTTTGATCGCGTAGTAATTGCCGCACCCGAAGGTGCTGGGCAAAGATATTTTTCTGACTATGATACCACAGTGACCTGGCACAATACAAATCGCATGGATGCATATAAGTTAAGCCCGTGGAATCAAACGCTGGTGTTAGATGCGGACTATGTGGTGGCAAGCAATCATCTATCATCTGTGTTAGCAAGTGATCGAGATTTTGTGTGCCATCGTTGGGCAACTGATGTAACAGGCTTGCAAACGTTTGAAGATTTAAATTACTTTGGCAATCATCGCATGCCCATGTGGTGGGCCACTGTGATGATGTTCCGCCGCAGCGCCGCCGCAGAGTTGCTGTTTGATTCGATGCAAATGATTCGTGACAACTGGACACACTACAGGAACCTGTATAAAAATCCCAACCCTACTTATAGAAATGACCATGCGCTTAGTATTGCGTTAAATACTTTGAATGGAAACACATTGTGTGTTGATTCGATTCCTGGAACATTGGCAAGTCTTACTCCAGACCATCGTTTAACTCAACTCGATAAAGATTCGTACCGAGTAGACTTTTTGACACCAGATAAAAAAGCACGATGGATCACCTTGACTCAAGATTTTCATGCCATGGGAAAACAACAATTAGGAGCAATAGTTGCCAATCCTCTCTGAACGCGGATATTTGATTCCGGCTGTGAACACAGACACTGTCAGCTATACTGACTGTGCAGAACAGCTGGCCATGAGTATAAAAAGTTGGCACCCGGAGGCCAGTGTGTCTATTATGACCAATGATCGGTGTGATTGGTCAGTGTTTGATCATGTGATTGAACTGCCATATGGTGACCAGGGCGGATATGCCAATGACTGGCAGGTGTTCCGCGCCAGCCCGTATAGACAAACAATCAAACTGGAGGCCGACATGATTGCTACCAGCCCAATTGATCACTGGTGGACCATGCTGGAAAAACGTGATGTTGTGATCAGCACCGGCTGCAGAGACTTTTATGATCGACCAGCCACCAGCAGATACTATCGCCAACTGTTTGACGACAACTACCTGCCTGATGTGTACAACGCTGTCACCTACTGGCGTGTGAGCAAAACAGCACAGGAATTTTTTCAATTGGTAAAATATATTTTTCAACACTGGGCTGATTATAAAACTCTGCTGAAGTTTCCGGAAGAAGTTCCCAGCACAGATGTAGTGTATGCAGTGGCAGCACAGATCATTAGTCCAGAACTGGTTACACTGCCTCCGAGATTAGGTCCCAATATAGTACATATGAAACAACATGTAATTCCCATTCACAGTGATGATTGGACACAAGAACTGGTTTGGGAAAATGTCAATCCGGGCTTGAGAATAAACACTGTGGCGCAATGGGGGCTGTTTCATTATCATAACAAACAATGGAGATTGTCATGAGTACAGAAGAAGATAAATTCAAACACAGTAAACGACTGCTTAAAGATGAGAATGCCATAAAAAAACAAACCAAGATTGGCAAGCAGTATGGCATGAGCAACAAAGAAATTGATCAGCCACACAGACTTGCTAAACGACATGCTATGAATTGCGGTAATCCAAATTGTGTAATGTGTATGAATCCGCGAAAATCTTTTAAAGAATTAACACAACAAGAAAAGCGTCTGTTTCAAGATATAGATACACCCACAGACCGACATTCGAACGGTATTCCGCCTGACAATGAATGAAACTACAGAAAATTTCTGGAAGGCCTGGGCAGAACCTGTGCCAGCACCTGCACCTATTTTCTTCAGGTTGTATTATAATGAGCGCGGCGAGCCGGTATCTTACAGCATGGAAGACATTCCAGGTAACTACATCGAAATAGATGCAGAAACTTATGCACGTAGTTCTGTGTCTGTGCGAGTGATTGATGGCAAGTTAGTACACGTTGTACCTAAAAAACTCACAAGTAAATTAAAGCCCAGCGATGCAGGGACACCTTGCTTGCCCGACAATGTTTCCATTGTTGTGTCAGAGCAACAATCTCATATTAAATGGAGTTTACAAACAAATGAATCGTATTGATATTGCAGACCTAGACTGTATATACTTGACCTATGATGAACCACAGAAAGAAGAATTTTGGGTAAAAATTCGCAACATGGTGCCATGGGCCAAACGTGTTGACGGAGTCAAAGGATCGGATGCCGCACACAAAGCCGCTGCCGCTGCCAGCGACACAGAACGCTTTATTCTGATCGATGGTGATAACATGCCGGACCCAGAATTTTTTAATCAAACACTGACATTTCCCACTGCTGAATATGAACGTGCTGTGTTTCGGTGGCGTGCTCGCAACAATATCAATGGACTCATGTATGGCAATGGCGGTATGAGTTCGTGGACACGTACATTTGTCAATGAAATGAAAACACACGAAAACACCGACGGTACCGCCGCTACCGAAGTGGAGTTTTGTTTTGATCCCTTGTACTGGGCCATGCACGACTGTTACTCAACCACCTATCCCAATGGTTCGGCTTTTCATGCTTGGCGAGCCGGCTTCCGAGAAGGTGTCAAGATGTGCTTGAACAAAGGTGCACGGCCCACAGTGGCAGAATTTAAAGACCGTGTGCATCAACGTAACCTAGATAATCTAACAGTATGGCACAATGTGGGTAGAGATGCTGAACACGGAGTCTGGGCCATTGCTGGCTCAAGAATGGGCACATACATGACCATGTTGACCAATTGGGATCACAAAGAAGTGCAGTGGTTTGATTCTTTAACTGAGTTATGGGACACAGTCAAAGATACTGAACCTGAACTAGTGTTGGGTCGTGTAGCCGAAGAGCTCAGCACACAGTTAGACTTACCAATGGTCTGGTACGAGGATGAAGCCAGCAAGTTCTTCAAACATCATTATCGCAGTGGATGGCACAACCAAGGCATTATGATTCGTGAAATTGATGTGATTAGAAAGCAAGAAGGCTGGTAATGAGCAAAGGTGATCAAAGCCGATTCATGAGTTCTGCCGAGCAGATGAAGCAGGATCTCGGTCCCGCATTATGTTTGGCCAAATGGAAACAGGTCAGCTTTCACCTGCCCACTGGACTTAACAACTCCTGCTACCATCCGCCCTTGCACCAGATCACCTCAGATGATTTATCACGTCCGGGCGGCCTGCACAACACTGCACACAAAAAACAACAGCGTGTAATGATGTTGCAGGGACAAAAGCCTGCAGAATGCCAGTACTGCTGGAACATGGAAAATCTAGGAAAGCTGAGTGACCGTCATTATAGATCAGGTGAAGCCTGGGCCGCTGTTGATTTAGAAAAGATCAAAGCCGGCACCGGTCTTGAAGATGATGTAGTACCCAGCTATGTAGAAGTAAACTTTAATCATGCCTGCAATTTAAAATGTAGCTATTGTAGCCCACAGTTCAGTTCCAGCTGGGGCGAAGAAGTGGAACGACACGGCGCTTTTCCTACCAGCAAGCCGCACAATGCCCCAGAACACTTTGTGGGCAATCGCAAACCAATTCCAGTGCGTGAAGCTAATCCTTAT
>Ga0181355_1000996_pt1 | contig 12409 bp, 7 predicted proteins | sample Fa13VDMM15DN_FD_130099 | JGI IMG/M metagenome (GOLD analysis project Ga0181355, IMG submission 130099) | Freshwater viral communities from Lake Michigan, USA - Fa13.VD.MM15.D.N | ecosystem: Environmental > Aquatic > Freshwater > Lake | place: USA: Michigan | collected 2013-09-23 | reverse complement strand
AGGGAAGTATATTTGATGATATAGAAGCATTTTTAGAAAGCGCAGCGGGTAGATGAATATCCCCGCACAGTCCTACAGCAGCCTGAAGCTTTTTGATCAGTGCCCTCGCAAGTACTACCACCTACGTGTGGTGAAGGATGTTAGGGAGCCGGTTTCCGAAGCCATGTCCTACGGCACCAACATGCACAAAGCGGCTGAAGACTATGTGAAAGATGGCCTACCGTTACCCGCGCATTTTTCCTATATCAAAAGCACACTGGATAATCTCATGCATTTTGAAGGTGAGCGCCTATGCGAGTACAAGCTAGGGCTGACTGCGAAATTGGAACCCTGCGGGTTTAACGACAAGGACGTATGGTTTCGCGGCATCATTGATTTGGCAATACTGAACCATGATGCAGGTGAGGCGCGGATCGTTGATTATAAAACGGGCAAGTCAGCAAAGTATGCAGATACGGGGCAGCTAGAGTTGATGGCGCTCGGTTTGTTTAAGCACTTCCCTACGATTAAGAAGATTAAAGCGGGGTTGCTTTTTGTAGCATGCAATGCATTTATAAAAGATAAATACGACACATCGATGGAACCAAAACTATGGCAAAAATGGCTACGCCAGTACACACGGATAGAGGCAGCTTACACAGCCAATGTATGGAACCCTAACCCAAGTGGCCTGTGTCGGAGACATTGCGCAGTATTGAGTTGTTCACATAACGGGAGAGCATGATGCCTTACGTCAATAAGCCAAGACCCTATAAGAAAGAATACGTGCAGCAGGAAGCCCGTAACGAACTACCTTTACGTATGGATCGCCAACGCGCCCGACGCACTATGGATGCAAAAGGTGTTGATCGTACCGGTAAAGACATAGACCATAAGACCATGCTTAGTAAGGGTGGCACCAACGCCCCTAGCAACTTGCGGCTTGTGTCTCCTAGCGCGAACCGCAGCAGGAACGGTCACACAAAAAAGAAATAGCCTAGCAGTACTCACATCTAGGGCTGCTGTAAGGTACGAGTGGGCAGCTTGAGATGGCACGAAAGTGCAATACATAACCGTACCAGCCTACGCGCAACACCCCTTTCTGTTTAGTTGTACGGTTGCGTGAGTAGGTGCCGGGTGAGGCAGGGGAACCTGTTTCACCCGGTCTACTATTTTTTCTCATGGAGCGGCAATGCAAATTATAGAAAATAAAGCGTTACTTCTTAGTCTACGAAATCCTGAACGGGTTTCAGCCGTCATACCCAGAAGCAAGATACTAGAGAACGGCACTGTGTTGGTGAAGTGGGGGCTGGACGAAGCGCAGGTACTGAAGAACTTGCAGATCAAGGGTGTCCCGTCACCAATACTGGGGCACTATGATTGGCCCGGAATGTACAAGCCGTTTGCCCATCAGAAAGAAACTGCATCGTTCCTGACGCTGCACCGCCGTGCGTTTTGTTTATCTGAACAAGGCACAGGTAAGACAGGCGGGGTGATCTGGGCGGCTGACTATCTGATCAAGTTGGGGCACGTTCGTAGGGTCTTGATCATATGCCCACTCTCAATCATGCAGTCAGCGTGGCAAGCCGACCTGTTCAAGATTGCTATGCATAGATCAGTAGATGTGGCTTACGGTAGTGTGGCTAAACGCCGTGCAATCGTAGAGGGGGATGCCGAGTTTGTCATCATCAACTACGACGGTGTAGAAATCATGGAGAAAGAAATCGCCGCTGGTAAGTTTGATTTGATTGTCGTAGATGAATGCAACGCCTACAAGACCACAACGACCAAGCGTTGGAAATGCCTAAACCGCATAGTGACCAATAGTACTTGGCTGTGGATGCTTACAGGTACCCCCGCTGCACAGTCCCCGGTGGATGCCTATGGACTAGCAAAATTAGTCAGCCCCGAAAAGGTGCCCAAGTATTTTACGATATTCAAAGACATGGTTATGTTCAAAGTATCGCATTTCAAATGGGCGCTGAAACCCAACGCCGAAAAAATTGCGTTTGCTGCACTGCAACCTGCAATTCGGCACACAAAGAAAGAATGCTTAGACCTGCCAGACATGACCTATGTTGTACGCGATATAGAGTTGACCCCCCAGCAGAAGAAGTTCTACAACCAACTGAAGCAGCAGCTTGTGGTGCAAGCAGCAGGGGAGCAAGTTACTGCGGTCAACGCAGCGGTAGGGCTTAACAAACTATTGCAAGTGTCCTGCGGGGCGGTGTATTCTGACAGCGGAGAGACGTTGATGTTCGACATCAAGAACCGGTACAAGGTGCTGCGTGAGATCATCGACGAGACGAAACACAAGATACTTATCTTCGCCCCTTTTCGGCATGTCATTGATGTCCTGCGCGATGCACTCACCGCAGATGACTTCTCCGTTGCAGTCATACGGGGGGATGTTGCAGCAGGTAAACGTACTGAAATATTTCGCCAGTTCCAAGATACAGAAGAACCCCGCATACTGATTATCCAACCACAGGCAGCAGCACATGGGGTTACGCTCACAGCAGCAGATACGGTAGTCTGGTGGGGGCCAACGCCCTCTCTAGAAATCTACGCCCAAGCTAATGCGCGGGTGCATCGTGCGGGACAGAAGAACCCGGTGACAATCATACGGTTACAAGGGTCTACTGTTGAAAGACACATATATAACCTGTTAGATAATAGAAACAACGATCACGCAAAGTTAATTGATCTTTACAAAGGATTGCTTGCGTAAGTAGCTGGAACCTAGTAGTCTGTAGCCATAATAAGAATATAGATAATCTAACTCATGGAGAACTACGATGGATATATCACCTGAAGGGGAGGTACCCCCGACCCCGGAAACCCTCATGCGCATCCACGCTAAGATGCGCGAGAAGCTGACAACGCTGACTGAGGATGTAACGAAGTTGGAAGCCAAGATGAAGACGGTCAAAATGGCGTTGCTTGACCACTTCAAACTAAACGGCATTGATAGCGTTCGCACCTCCTACGGGTTGGCCTACCGTACGGTGCGAACTACCTATTCAACTGCTGACTGGGAAAACTTTTATAAGTTTGTACTCGACCATAACGCACCTTACCTTTTGGAGAAACGCCTGCACCAATCAAACACCCAAGCTTTTTTAGCTGATAACCCGGAGCTTCTACCTCCCGGTCTGAACGCCAGTAGCGAATACAGTATCACGATAAGGAGAAAGTGATGGAGGAATACAGCACCATAGCGCAAGTAGCGACACATTATCAGGTATCAATATCCACGGTTCGCTCATGGATTCGTGACAAGCTTATCCCGTTCCTAAAGGTCGGTGGCATGTACCGGTTCAAGATGTCAGAAGTTGACGCAGCGTTCCTACTACGCACAAAACAGCGCCCTGCCGTACCCGCCGTAGAACAAGAGGGCGCAGCCATGCCCACTACTGTTACGGTTGCGGCAACGGCAACGGTAGCTGCATTTAACCCAGATCAAGACGCTTAACGGAGAGAACCTATGTCAAATGTCACGTTGTTCGATGCACCGCTTCCCGGAGTTTTGCACGGTGAAGTAGATGAAGATACTAAGTCCCTTGCCGGTAGTAGTGTCGGAGGGATACGCCGCCTGTCTATCAAGGGTGGCGTGTTTCGTGAAATGCTGGGCAACAAAGAATACCGCACCAGTGAGGAGCGCCACATAAATGTAGCCGTTGTGCGCGTTGCCGAACACAACTCCCGCCAGTACTACCCCGGAGCTTATGTAGAAGGGCAAGCTACCGCGCCGGTATGCTGGTCGTCAGATGGACAAAGACCGGACGCTGATGCTAGGCAGGCACAGTCTGGCACTTGCGCTGCCTGCCCCCAAAACGTCAAGGGTAGTGGACAAGGAGAAAGCAGAGCTTGCCGGTATCAGCGGCGTATTGCAGTAGTGCTTGAGTCTGAGATTGAGCGTCGTGAGGTGTACCAGCTTATCTGCCCTGCTACCTCTATATTTGGCGATGGAGAGCGCAACAAAATGCCGTTGCAGAAATACGCACAGCATCTTGCCAACCATACAACCCCCATCACCAAGATCGTCACAGAGGTGCGGTTTGATACAACCTCAACGCAACCCAAACTGACCTTTAAAGCGACACGCCCACTAACAGACAGCGAGTACGCCATTGTCAGGGAGTTGCGTGATTCTCCAGAGGCGGTAAAGGCAGTCCAGCTTAACGCTGCACAAGCTGAGGGAACGGGATACAAGGCGACAACGACAATGGTGCAGCTACCCCTGTTTGCCGACGAAGAACCCGAAAGCCCCCCACCTGCGGAAAAACCCGTAAAGGTTGCAGCAAAGAAGCCCGTGGAAGCTGAGGTAGCTACCGACGAGCCTAAAAAAGCTCCCTCCAAAAAACCTGCGCCAGAGCCTAAGCTTGCAGACCTAGTGGGAGAGTGGGACGACTAACCCACTTTCGTAGTTACATCTAGGAGAAGCCCCCATAATACGGGGGCTTCATTTTCTTTGGCGCACGGGTCATAGGTGAATAGTGGATACACTAGCATTCTTACGTGCGGTGTTGGCTGAAGAAGGGTTCTATTGCATCGTAGGGCTAAAGAAAGAACCAGATAGACCGGTACAGAAGTTCTTTCCTACGTTGGATGCGGCAATAGAAGTAGCCAAGCAACTGCAAACAAACGGATTCGATTCCTATTACGCCCTAGCGACATTCATAGAGGGCACTTCCAGAAAAGTCGCTAATGCAAAACTGCTAAAAGCTTTTTGGCTAGACCTAGATTGCGGTGCTGGGAAGAAGTACCTAACCCAACCCGAAGCTATCCAAGCACTGAGAGCTTTTTGTAAGACAACGGCGCTACCACGCCCAATGTTGGTTAATTCCGGGCGTGGGATACACGCCTACTGGCCCATAGAAGAGGGCATACCCGCTGATACTTGGTTGCCTGTAGCCCAAGCCCTTAAAGACCTGTGTGTAAAACATAGTCTACACGCAGACCCGGCATGTACGGCTGATGTCGCACGGGTGCTCCGTGTCCCAAATACCTTGAACTTCAAGGACGAGCCTCCTAACCCGGTGGAAGTCCTCAACTCTGCAGTTATTACAACCCCGTTCAAGGCGTTCAAGGAGGCTGTAGGAACTGCGCCTGTGGCGGTGAAGGGGTATGCCCCAAGGGAAATGGACGAGGCAACCCAGCTACTTCTGGGCAGCTACGTAAGCAAGTTCAAGCGTATCTTAGATAAGACTATGGCGGGGACAGGGTGCCAGCAGCTTGGGCACATCGCCATGAACCAAACAACTATAGAAGAGCCGTTGTGGAGGGCGGGGTTATCTATAGCAGACCGTTGTGTGGATCGTGACAAAGCTATCCACTTGATATCAAAGAAGCACCCCGACTACACCCCTGAACGCACTGCGCGGAAGGCGGCTCTGACCAAGGGGCCATATACATGTGAGACGTTTGGCAAGCTGAACCCCGGCGGCTGCGAGGGGTGTCCTAACCGAGACATTATCCGCTCCCCCATCACGTTAGGGCGCGAGGTTGAGGAAGCATCTGACGAAGACAATATCGTACAGGCTAAACCAGCCGACAGCCCCACTGCACCAGATCAGACATACACCATCCCCAAATACCCGGCACCCTACCTACGGGGTAAAAACGGCGGGGTATTCAAACGTGTCCGGGGGGAAGATGCCGATATTGAGATACCCGTATATCACAACGATATCTATGTAGTGAGGCGGCTAGTTGATCCAGAATTAGGCGAGGCAGTGTTAATTAGGCTCCACCTACCTAAAGACGGGGTGCGGGAATTCACGGTGCCCCTAGTGGCGGTGACTTCCAAGGAAGAGTTTCGTAAGCACATGGCCCCCAAAGGTGTGGCTATGGCAAAAATAGATGAACTGATGTACTACATCATAGACTGGGTGACCCACTTGCAAATGAACGCTACCGCCGATATAGCACGGCGACAATTTGGTTGGACAGATGAGCATCTGACGGGCTTTATTGTGGGGGACAAGGAGGTACGGGCTGATCGTATTAACCTTAACCCTCCCTCCCGAAGTACCGCTGCAATGTTCTCTTATTTTACGGCAAGGGGTACGTTGGACGAGTGGAAAGCGACAATGGAGTTCTTTAACAAACCGGGTATGGAACTGCACCAGTTTGGCATAGGACTTAGTTTCGGTTCCCCCCTTATGGCCTTTACTGCCGTGAATGCGTCTATGGTGCATCTTTGGAGTCCGGGTAGCGGCTTGGGTAAGACAGCGGTGCTCCAAGCGGCGGCTAGTGTGTGGGGGAACCCAGATGAAATTATGACCACTGAGAATGACACAATTAGCACAAGGATGAACCGCGCCGAGGTATACAAAAACATCATATTGCCGATGGACGAACTGACCAATGCCACTGGCAAGGAACTAAGCGACATGCTGTATATGTACACTTCAGGTCACCAGCGAAACCGCATGTCACGCGGCTCTAATGTTGAGCGGTTTCGGGGAGATGCTTGGCAACAGATAGGTCTATCCACGGGCAACAAGAGCGTCATGGATATCATTGCAGCATTCAAAGCCATGCCAAAAGGTGAGGCAGCACGGGTACTTGATCTGGAGGTCACGGCAGCTAATCTGCCCAACAAGACCGTTACCGACGAACTTAGCCTACGGCTAAAGCGGGTCTATGGCACAGCATACATACCGTATCTGCAATACGTGATGCAGAACGTAGAGGAAGTTCGTAAGCTATGGCAAAGTACGCAAATAAGATTGGATAAAGCTATAGGGTTTAACGCTCCTGACCGGTTTCCCTCTGCTACCGCTTCCACCTGTATAACGGGGCTGATCGTAGCTAAACGCATAGGGCTGATTAACTGGGAGATTGCCCCGCTTGTCCGGTGGCTGATACCCACTATGAAGACTACGAAGGCTGCAGTGGACTCGCTCGATATCGCACCGGAAGCTGTGCTTAATAACTTTCTTGCAGAGAACTACAACAACATCTTACGTATAAAAAGTACGGACGATGGTAGGCATCGCACTCAGGACACCGAGTTGTTAATCATCCCTGACGGCACCCCACGAATATCTTTAGTAGCACGCTACGAATACGATATCAAGCAGTTGTATATAATGCCAAAGCCCTTTAAAGAGTGGTGCAGTAAGTGCCATATCAACGTCACTTCCCTTATAGCTGAACTTAAAAAGGGCAGGACTAGGGCGGCTATGGAGCCTAAACGTATGGGGCGCGGCACCCGGATGAACCTACCCTCGGCGCTAGTGCTACGGATAGACTGCACGGAGTTTATGGACGACGAGCCTGTGGCGCAGTGATACTATGCGGCGTGGCCTTCTGCCATGCTCTCTCCATGAGCTTACTCCCGGCATTGCGCCGGGAGTTTCTTTACTCCATCGCTGCTCCGCGTTTACGCAACTCGCTCTCCAGCTTGGCGTTGTACGTTGCCCCGCTGATCATCCTTGCCGTAGTCTTTTGGTGAGAGGTCATGGAGCGGTCAATAACTTCATTGAGGTTCCCTAGCCCCGGATGTTTGCGGAACAGGGCTTGCAAGTCTTCCCTAGCATCTTGCTGCCCGTCAAAGTCCCTAAACCGCCTAGCCGTGTAGTACTGACGCAGTAGTTTGGTTTCTTTTGTAGACACGTACTTATCGATGCCTTTGAGATGGTTGGTGATCTCAAGCTGCCGCGCATAATCCGCAGGGAGGAAACCAAAAGCTTCTGCACCCACATTCCAAGCGTTTACTTCGCCGGTAATTGGATCACCCCGCAGCGTGTTTGCCCCTTCAGTAGCGAAGCGATACGCTTTGAATAGGTTACCAAACGCCGAAGGCAGCACCTGCTCAATACCCCGTCCCAGATGTCCCTCACCCATCAAAGTAAACCCACGCTCTACCTTACTTGCCACCCCATAGACGGGGCCAAGTAGCTGCGTTCCAAGGGTAGCAAGTGTAGACGGGGAACTCCCTTGCTGCATATCCCGAAAGAGCAGATCGGTCTGGCTGAGTCGTCCTGCAATGTTAAGGTTAGTCAGGGCGCTGACCGGGCCGTAAGTCCAGAATGGCCCCGCAGTAATACGCACCATTGTTGCAAGGTCATCGTCGTCGTCGTCTTTGAAAAGACCATGTATGAACGCAGCAGCCCCAAAGAACGGGATACCCTGCAGCCCCGCGAATAATACCGACATGCCAGTTACCCCGGCAAACTGGGCAAAAGCCGTCTTAGCTGCTTTTCTTTCCGCAGCAGTTGCCCCAGCAGTTACCCCCGCCAAAGACTGCTTCATCATTTTAAACTGCAAGTACAGCGACATTATCCCGTAGCGTTTGAACATCAACAACACGCGCCCGACCGGGCCTTGCGCGTAACGCGGGGCTGACGCAGCCGATGTGCCGCCTTGGGTCATCTCAGCTACATAAACAGCGTAGTTAGCAGCGGCAGTTTCGCGCCCTTTGTCATCTAAGGTACGTGCCAATATGCCATCTCTTGTTTTTTCACCGTACTTCTTGAGCCTATCCATCTCAAGGTTATAAGCAGAAATTAAACTGACTTCTCGGTTTATACGTTCCGCGTGGTGGAAAGGAAGACCGCTCCAGAAGTTAATCCTGCTGGTTGGCGCATCCAGTACATCGTAGGTCATGGAGCTACCTAGCTGCGCGTTCGCTTCCCATATCCCAATAGCGGTCTTATATTTCTTGCCGTTTTCAGAATCGGGCGCATAGTTAATTATGGATGGCCCGGTTTTTACCGTATCTTTTTCGTTAGTGCCAAATACCTGCTGCTGCCTGCTGATCTTGCTACCGGCGAATACTCTGTAGGCATCGAAAATCGCGCTGCCGGTTTTTTCAACCCCATGCTCCCCGGTCAGGTAGGGTGCCAGTATCATGGGCACCTGCATCAAGTTAACTACTGCGGAGGATATATTTGCCCCCAACAACATGTTAAAACCGGTGGAGGTCAGCGCCTGTGACCAGCTAGGAATCTTTGGGTTGGTGATGAACGGGAGCCGCGCTTGAAGCTCTTCAATAATAGCCGCAACCTCTGCGTTGTCACTAGGCGGTATGTATTCACCCTTTGCGTCTTTTAACGCGCCTTTGCTCATTAGCAAGGAGATTTCCTTAGCCTCTGCAATTATTTTCTCCAGTTCGGAGGCCGTCTTCATGTTGGCTAACTGCCGAGAGGTGTTATACATTTTGCCGCGCAAGGCGCTGATCGCATCACGCGTAAACCCCGGCGTGTTCTCGCGATTTTGGAATGCCTTGGCAAAGGCTGTTTCCGGCAATGTATCAACAAACAACTTAAGCACCGCTTCTTTTACCTTTGGTTCTACGTTCCCTTGATCCAATTTAGTTAGCACCGCGCCTACAAAAGATGTAGAAGGCACCCGGTTGCGCGGTATCTGGTTTATATTTGAATACACTTGGACATTGGGTTCTTTAACTGTCTTCCCATCCCGTTTTACGTCTCCGATGAAGATTATTTTTTTATCTAAAAGCTCACGTATCCTGTTACTGCGTGCCGCTTCTGACGTAAATGCCTCAATCGTATAACCCTTGGTACCGCTAACTAGATACGACATCCAGTAGTTACCTTCCCGCGTAAGCGGAAAGTAAGGGTCAAGTTTGGCTTTTGCAAGCAACTCTTCAAATACTTTGTTTTTTATTTCAGCAGCTTCGCCGGGGGTAATGCCCTCTATTGCATCAACCTTGAGACTTAACGCGTCAAGAATCTCCCTATACATTTGAGCGTAGGCATTGCGCATAGCCTCGTATAACTTCTTACCCTCCGGGTTTAACTTTTCGTATTCCGCTTTGACTTCTTTCCAAGCGGCTTTAGTTTCTCTAGCCTCATCAAGAGCTTCTGGCGTGGGGGGCACGGGCTTGCCCTGTTTGTCTTTTGTAGATTTAGCGTCGTAGTCGCTTTCTTTTTTAGTGGGGTCAACTCCGTTTACTGTACTGAAGTACACCACGTTGTTAAATATAACTTCAAGCGTCGGGTACGCTTTAGCCCAGTTTTGGGCGCGTTTGATAAGAGGCTCTATCTCGGCGTTACGTTTGTTAACTTCGCCAGTACGTTTTCTTTCAGCCTCGCTAAATCTTTTTACTAAATCTTGAATAGGATTTTTTAAATCCGCCAACAAGTTAAGCGGCAGCGCCCCACGATATGCCCTACCAGCCCCACCCCTCACCGTGTTTGTTAAAAACTCAGTAACGGCATAGATGGCTTTTTGTTTTTGCGCCGGGGTACCTATAGGCACCAACCTTGCAACAAAATCAAAAAGTTTTTCAAGCTCCGTTTTGCCATACAGCGCAGCCGCATATAGCGCACCTCCATCACGGGACATGGGAGCGGGGGAGAGGATTATCGCAATCAGCTTGTCAGTCTTATCCAGCGCCGAGTCGATAGACCGGGTGGGGTTACCCATCAACCGGCGCATCCAGTTGCCGACAATATTTGTGAAGCGTTGCCATGCAGTAATCGCGCTACCGTCGGGGTTCATTGCATTCAGCTTGCCCCGGAACTCAAGATTAGACTGCGCTTCGGCTACGAACTCTTGAAGAGACTCTGCACCATACGCACTGTCCAACATGGGGATCACATCGTTAAACAGTTTATTAAGTTGGCGCGTGACTATGTTGTTCTTGTCCTCGATGACATGCGACAGCCCGGAGTGCGCAGCCTCGTGCAGCACGGTGTGCGTAGTCATTGATGTGGGATCGAGGTGCAGCGTATTGGTTTCAGGGTCGTAGAACCCCGGCACCGCTTGCCCCCTGTCGTTCTTCAGTCCCTTAGTCAGTTTGACCGTGGCGTCTACATTGGCACCCAGCAGCCCCTTGGCAAGTTTCGCTATCTCCGAATCCTTGCTCATTGAGAGCGCACGTAACGCCCCCTTCAGATCGTTGTTCTCCAGCGCGGTAACCGCCGCTGCGGGTAACGGGGTGTTGTAGCTTTCTTCCAGTTGCTCTTCGGTGGGGCTGTAAGTCCGACGACGCGCTTTACGCTCCGCAGGGCGTTGTCTTAATACACCTTGCTCTGAATGGTTTGCTACATCGGCAGCGCTTTGTGGGTTATTGATAATACTGGTAACAACAGTTGTAGTGGGCGAGTAAGCGGTGATTCCGGGGAATGTTTCTTCGAGTGTCTGAACCATCGGGGTGATGTACTGGATACCCCCACCCTCAAACTGCTTTTCAATATGATCTCTATAAAACTTTTCGCCGTAGTTCAGGCACCCGTAGGATATGAAATTATCATCAACGGTAGGTGTAGAAAGTCTTTGAAGGCGCTTCTCAGATGGTGTTCCTGTGTATGCAATATGGCCTGCAATAATAGAATTGCCTAGTTGTATAAACCTGAACGCTGACCCATACTCGGCGCTCGGTTCTACTTTCCCTTCATATCTACCCGCAGGGGTAACTTTTTCCGCCTGCGTAGTCTGCGCCACGGTTTTGTTAAACGCACTAGTCGGTATCACATCCGCGTATCGAGCAGCGCCCATCAGCGTTGGGCCTACCGCCATTAGCGCCCCTTTGGCATCAAACACATACGTAGTAGCTGTAGGCTTATCCGTTAGCATAAACGGCTTACCCCTATTGTCGTTAGTCCCAACCACATAAGCAGCGAGTACAGCAGTAGTAGCCGAGGGCGTTACATCACCGAAATCGGCACGGGGATTATCTATGATCTGAGTTAGCTCAGTCGTAGTTTGTGGCAACGGCAAGTTAAACGCTTGCGATTCTGAATTAAAAGTGACAGGGTTAAAAGCTACGCTGACCGCAAGGATCAGTGCAGTAAGTTGCTTAATAATACTGCGGATATTTTTGCTGACCGCACGTATGCCCCCCTCAATGGCGGTCTGAATATCCTTACGTAGTCTTTCGGCAAACCTTTCACTAGTAGCGTCCGCACCGTAGTGCGTTTCTAACTTCGCAACTTCAGCATCACTCAACTCCGCTACTGCACCCTCAACTATATCGTTGTCAGAGGCTTCGACAGCTTCAACGGCATCGGTAGTCTCAGCTAATTTATCTGCTTCTTTAGTGGTTATCTTACCCTCTGATGTCGGTTCTCTTCTGGGAAAGCCTTTACGCAGGTCGTCTATATCTTCTTTCGTGAAAGATGGGTAAGCATCAAGCTGGGCGGTAATGTCTGTTTGTTGCTCACCGGCAGCGGTAAGGATACGCCTCGCTTCTGAACGGAAGTCTTTTTGCTGTTGCTCTGCTTTGTCTGCAACGGGTTCTGGTTTCTTCTCTGCTTTCTTAACTGTTCTCGTAGGCGCAGCTTGCTTCGTTTTATCTGCAACGGCTTGTTGCCCCGCCTTAGCCTTGGCTCTAGCTTCGGCTACGGCGTTTAGCCCAGCAAATTCTCGGGAATACGCAACACTGGGACTATCTTTGTTAAATTCTAAATTGTTCTTCTCTATTGCAGATATTGCTTTCTTATAGATGTTT
>Ga0181355_1000995_pt1 | contig 12410 bp, 10 predicted proteins | sample Fa13VDMM15DN_FD_130099 | JGI IMG/M metagenome (GOLD analysis project Ga0181355, IMG submission 130099) | Freshwater viral communities from Lake Michigan, USA - Fa13.VD.MM15.D.N | ecosystem: Environmental > Aquatic > Freshwater > Lake | place: USA: Michigan | collected 2013-09-23 | reverse complement strand
TTCAACGGTAAGGTTGACCAGCGTCTTCTTCAGTATCGTGAGAACTCAACGCTTCAAGCTAGAACTGCCGCTGAACAGAAAGCGCATCTTGAAGAGCTGTACGCCAGAGAAGAACTTACTGTAGCTGAGCTTCGTTCTGGAAAGTATTCCCCAGGACTCGTTGGTGACTTTCTAACTCGGGCTAAGGAGCAAGATAAACTCCGAACTGCAGAGACTGCACCACTCAAGGAGCAGTACGGTAAGGGGATCAAAGATGCTCTTCTTCAAGCTATTCGATGGCAGGGTGGGGCTAAAGATCCGTCCTACGCTTTTGCTGAGGCACATGCACTAAGCGATCTTGATAAGCGTGCTCGCGTCTACATGCAAAGTGGCGGGGCCAACATGTCTCCCGGTGTTGCATACTCCAAAGCAGCACAAGACATTGTTAAGGAAATTAAAGACGACAACCTTGATCCTGCTAAACCGTACGGTACGTACAGTATCCGTGGTCAGGAATTTCATCGTTGGGGTTCTAGTGGCTCCGGTGGTCAAGGTGGAATGTCTGCTGCCCGCAACCGTGTTTCTGGAATAATTTCGCAAGTATCTAATGGTGGTCAGGCTGCTGTCTACAACAGGGAGTTGATCACACGGCAGGAGGCAGAAGCTCTTGTCAATCCTGACTCACCTATTCCTGACAGTATTCGTGTTATCCAGAACGCTCTTCCTCGTGGGAAGGAAATGAGCGAGTTTGCGATCATTGATGCACAGCTTACTAAATTTAATCTTCCACCACGTCAACGTCCATACGTCCAGCGTGTTGTCGAATCTTCGATGAGTCCACGCCTTCGTGAGCTTCTGGACCGTACACCTACTGCTGCACGTACAAGTCGAGCACTTACTGGTGCTGGTCTTGTAGGCCCTGGTCAAGAGCGTCAGGCTATTCAGTACATCGCATCTAACCTTGGTGTTGATCCTGTTGATGTAGCAACATTCATCAACTACGAAACTGCTGGATCACTTGTCTCTGGTAGTTATCGTCGTGGACTTGACATCATGGGTGGAGATGGTGGCAACTATCTTGGTTGGATTCAATTTTCCCCCTACAACCAGCAGAAGTATGGTGTGACGAAGGGGATGAATGCCATGCAGATGGCTGAAGCCGTAACTCGCTACCTAAAGGATGCTGGAATCAAGCCTGGTGATGGTCTGGAGATGCTGTACCAAGCGGTCCAAGCACCTGCCTATTTAGGTCGAGCACGTGCTCAAGGTCGAGTCATTGGTGCAGATAGCAACGGCACACTGACTCAACACATCAAGAACATGCGTTCACAGCATCGTAATCGTGCTGGTGCATGGCTGATGGAGGGTGCTGCTACTGGTGGAACTACTTCTGCTTGGCGTGACTCTCGTTTGATGTCTGCCCCTGCTCAGCGTCTCCTGTCACAGCTCCTTAAGACTTCCAGCTTTATGCAGAAGGAAAGCTTCCGTAGAAAACCCCATGAAGGTAATGACTACGGTGCAGGTGTAGGCACGAAGCTTAGTTTCAAACAAGCTGGAACTGTTCTGCAAGTCGGCAGCCCTGATAAAGACAATGGCGGGTATGGCGGATTCGTCGACGTTCGCTTACAAGACGGCAATGTCGTTCGTATTGCACACCTCTCTAAAGTCAAGGTAAAACCCGGCCAACGCATTGGCGCAAAGCAGGTTGCCGCATTGTCTGGTAATACTGGCCGCTCTACTGGCCCACACATTCACATTGAACATCTCTCTGGCCCTTCTGGTATCCAAGAAACAACACGAGGCAAACGTGACCCATCGTGGATTGCTTCTCAAATCTACGCTGACATCTAATTATGACTTCATCATACAATCCTTCATGGGCTGAGAAAAGCTCATCTTATGACTTTCTGCGCCAACAACAAGCAGAAGCGGATAAAGCTGCTCTTGATTCATTGGATGATGATGAAGAGTATCGCAAGCAACAAGAAGCAAAAGCTGCTGAGATCCAGGCCCATGAGGCTCAAAAGCGACAGCAGCAACAGGATCGCACCGTAGCTGCTGCTGATCAAGCCAGTCCTCCTAATCCCATTCAAGAAGTCGGTACTGCTGTTGTTGGTGCTGGTATCGATGCCGTTGAAGGTATTGGTGCTACGGCTGAGGCAACACTGACTGGACAGCTCTTAGACCCCGACTTCAAACCAACTTGGCTTCAGGTCGCTGACGAAGTTGAGCCTATGAACCGCACCGTGTGGGGCAACCTTCTTCGTGGTGTTGGTGAGTATGCAATCCTTACAGGCATCCTTCGTGGTGCTGCAAAGGGGGCTAAAGCTGCTCGTGTACCTGGGACTAATCGTCTCAGTCAGGCACTTGCCGCTGATTCTGCAAGTACTGTCAAAGGTCGTATTGTCCGTGACGCTACCAAAGGTGCCATCATTGGTGCTGCTGCTGACTTCACTAGCTCTTACTCAGAAGGAGAAACACTCTCCACCGAAGCCAATAAGCTGATGCCATGGCTTCCTGACTGGCTTGTTACTGAAGAAAACGACACACCGCTTGAACGTAAGGCAAAGAACGTTGTCGAGGGTCTTGGTCTTGGTGCTATCACTGATGTTCTCTTTGGATGGAGAGCCGCCGCTAAAGCTGCAAAGGAAGCTAAGGTTCCGGCTGAAGATGCTCTCAAGTCTTTTCAGGATACCGAGAAAGCACTCAACGACGTACAGCAGCGTCTTGCTGCTAAGGCAGCCCAGATTAATCCTGATGGGAAACTGACTGCAGATCAGATCTCATTCCTGCGTGGAACTGATCCTGAGTTCAATGCTCTTGAACAGGCTCGCAAAGATCTGAATAAGCAGTACAAGGAGATTCACGATACGCTTGATCCTAATGCTGTCGCTGAAGCCAAGATTAAAGATAGTGCAGATCGGCGTCAAGCCAACTTTGATGAAAAGGTGAAGACTGCTATTGATGATGACCCTGATGGTCTAGAACCTAATGCTTGGGTCAACTCACCTCTCTATGACCGCCCAGACAAGGGTCTCTTTAGCCCTGCTGGTAAAGGCGGCTATTACAAGTCTCTTGTCAATGCGTACAAGATGGAGACTGACGGCATCCTTCGTAATGGACGCCGCCCTTCTGTCTACACAGAAGCTGCCCTTGAAAAGCGTCTTTCTCAGTTTGATCCCGCTCGACGCAAGGTAATTGAATCAGTAGCTAAGAACCTTGAGATAGAGTTGAATAACGCTAAGAGTGTTGAAGGTAAGGCAAAGGTAATGGGTGGCTTCAACGTTGAACAACTCAAAGCCTTATCAACTGCTCGCTACATCGACATTCTTGATGAAGTAATCAAAGATCCTTCTGACATCGAGAAGCTCAAGCAAGCTGTTGCTGAATCTGATAACTACTTGAAGCGTGGTGATCCTTTGACTGGCGAGTCTCGGTTCATGGGTCTGATCGATCACCGTGCTGTTGAGATGCTCATCAACACAACTGCTGGTGAGATCAGTGACCTTGCACAGGCTGGACGTTCTATCGACGGCATCATGTCGAATGACCGCCAGGTTGAAGCTCTCATGAACCGTATGGAGTTCATGCTGATGGAGACTGGGCGTTCTAAGTATGTTCGTGGTTTTGAGCTAAACGGTCTTAAGACTGACCCTGCTACTTTTGCTGCTGGTATCCGCCAGAAGGAAGATGATGTCAAGAAGTTTGTCACTGGTCTGAAGGATCTATTTAAGAACGATCCTGAGATGATGCGTCATTACCTTGATGTACTTGCCATTGCTGATGGTAATGTCAAGGCACTTGATGAGATGTACAAGTTTGCTAAGGATCAGATCTTTAGCTGGGAATCTCTCAAGGGTGGTAAGCGTAGTGCTTTCATCGATGCCCTCACCAGCATCATGTATAACAGCGTTCTAAGCGGCCCTAAGACCATCATAAGGGCTGCTATGGGTAACACTCTCACGACCTTCATGAGGCCCATGACAGTCGTCCTAGGTGGCGCTCTGAGTGGTGACGTGAAGGCTACCGCAATGGGTATGTCTCTAATGAAGACATCGTTCCAGTCTATTGGAGAAGCTTGGACGATTGCTAACAAAGCTTTTGTTGCTGGTAAAAACAACCTCCCTGACATCCCCTATCTTGCTAATGAGCGTATCCCGCTGACGATGACCGATCAGTGGAAGAACGTTGGTGCAGTTATTGAAAAGCAGGGGACCGTGAACGAGAAGTTCATGTATCACCTAACCACTACACTATATGACTTCAATAATTGGATTGGAGTTAAGTACCCGATGACCACTATGTCAGCTATTGATGCTGGCACAAGTGTGATCATGGGCCGCATGGATGCCAAGATGCAAGCATTCAGCAAGGCATGGGATGAGACTGGTGGTAAGAACATGGGTGAACTCGTCTCTAAGTACGAGAAGGAGTTCATCAATCAGGTCTTCGATCACAAGAAACAGATTGTTAAATCTGAGTACGCGATCCATATGGCAGATGAAGCAGGCTTGAAGCTTCCTCTTGGCCCGAACATTTCACGTATTGAAAGCTTTGTTCAGAACCAACCGCTTGTCCGACCGTTCTTCATGTTCATGAGAACTGGTTGGAACGCTCTTGAACTTGTTCAGAAGCACACTCCTGTACTTGCTCGCTTCAATGATGAAGTCAAGACCGTCCTTGGTGCTACTGCTGACAACCTTGAGCGAGTCGCACCCTACGGAATCACGAATGCTGCTCAGCTCATTGAAGCTCAGGCGATGATGCGTGGCCGTATTGCTGCAGGCTACCTGACTGTTGGCTCTGCCATTGGCCTTTACTTCAGCGGCGGTCTTACAGGTAATGGTCCTGCTGACCGTGAACAACGCAATGCTTGGATTCAAGCTGGTTGGAGACCGCGTTCCATCAAGCTTGGTGATCAATGGCTGAGCTACGACTCCCTTGAGCCATTCACGTCATTCCTGTCGATGGTGGCTGACATTGGAGATAACGCCAATCTGCTTGGTGAATCTGCAATGCAGAACTGGTACGCTAAACTTGGCTACCTCATTGGCATGAACGTCAGTAACAAATCTTTCCTTGCTGGCCTTGGTCCTCTCAATGAAGTTCTTTCGCTGAACCCGGCACAATCTTCTGTGTGGGCCGGCAACTTGATCAACAACCAACTGCCTTGGGCTGGTGCTCGTAATGAAATTGCGAACATCTTGAACCCAGGCATGCGTGAGCTTGATACTGACTTCCGTAAAGGTCTTCAGACTATTGCCAACCGGAACCCGATGGTTAAAGATCTTCTTCCTAAGAAGTTCGACATTCTTGACGGTTCTGTGGTCCGGGAGTTTGATCCGATGGTTCGACTGTTCAATGCAGTCTCCCCGCTTCAGATCAACTTTGTTGACAACCCTACTCGACGCATGCTCCGTGAGAGTGGCTTTGATGTTGTCCGCACCTTGTCCACAGATAGCAATGGTAATCGTCTTGATGCCAAAACTAGGTCTCGTTATCAGAATCTGATTGGTCAGCAGAACATCGAAGCACAGCTTGAGAAGTTGTTCAAAGAGCCTGCTATCAGAAAGGAAATGGAGACCTACCAGAAGATTCGTGATCTTGGCATCCGTAGCGCTACTGGCGAAGATTCAGATCCTCAAGGTGGTCTTGACGTACAGAACTCCGAGTTCTACCGCCGTATTAAGCAAATCTTCAACCAAGCTCAGCGTGTTGCTGAAGCTCAACTTTATCAACAGTATCCAGAGCTACGTAATGCGGCCATTAATCGCAATGCAAAAGAAGCTCTTCAGAAGTCGAATCGCCCCGATGTTGCTCTAGAGCGCATCCTTTCTATTTCTAAGTAGTAATGGCTGTCACTCAGAATACATACACAGGGGACGGAGCTACCGTCCTCTTTTCTTTTACCTTCCCATACCTAGAGACTACCGACATCAAGGTCTCCTTGAACGGTACGCTTACAACTGCATACACCTTAGCCAACGCTACCACGATCCAATTCAATACGGCTCCTGCTATGGGAGTTGCTATTCGGATCTACCGCGTTACTGATGACGCAGCGCTGTCTGCTCAGTTCTATCCCGGTTCTGCTATCCGTTCTCAGGATCTGAATGATAACTTCACTCAGAACCTGTATGTGACGCAGGAATCAAACCGAGATGCTACGTCTGCTATTGCCACGGCTAATGCTGCAACAACAACAGCTAACAGCGCTGTATCTACAGCAAACGCAGCTACTGCAACGGCTAACACTGCCTCCAGTAACGCCAGTGCTGCTGTAGCCACTGCTAACACCGCTAGCACCAACGCTAGTGCTGCTGTCTCTACAGCCAACACAGCCAGCTCTAATGCCACCACTGCAGTCAACACAGCAAACGCTGCCACTGCCACTGCTAACACTGCAGCCAGTAACGCATCGACGGCTCTCAGCACCGCCAACAGCGCTCTGAGCACGGCCAACACGGCATCGACTAACGCAACCAATGCAGTCAACACAGCTAACAGTGCCTCCAGTGCTGCTAGCTCTGCTGTGTCTACGGCGAACACGGCATCAACAAATGCCAGCAACGCTGTATCAACTGCCAACACTGCATCGAGCAACGCCACGACAGCCGTTAATACGGCCAACTCTGCAATCACTACCGCTAATAACGCAGCAGCAGCCGTTGCCAACGCTCAGATCTTTACGATTGTAGCTGCAGTCGCAAACATCCCCGGTTCTCCAGCAAACAACGCTGCCGTTGAAGTAACTAACTCAACTGGTATTGAAAGCTTCACACCGCTTGCTGGCGTGCCTGGTGGTTTTACTGGCAACAGTGGTCTCAGTGTTCGTATTACCTACAGCACAAGTGGCAGTACTTGGAACTGGGTTCAATACTTCCCCAATGATCCAGAGAGTCGCTACCTAAAGACAGGCACTGGAACGGTCACGTCAACCAACATTGCTGACGGCACCATTGTCAATGCTGACATTAGTGCAACTGCAGCCATTGCTCCTTCAAAGATTAGTGGCACTGCTGTGGTTGACGCTGATGCACGTCTGACTGATACACGTACTCCAACTGACGGAAGCGTCACCAATTCAAAGGTGAGCGCCAGTGCCGCCATTGCTGGCACAAAGATCAGCCCGGACTTTGGCAGTCAGAACGTCACCACCACCGGCAGCAGCACCGCCGCCAGCTTCATCCCCACCAGCAGCACGGTGCCCAGCAATGGGGTGTATCTCAGCGGCACCAACACCGTGGCGGTGGCAACGAACAGCACGGGAAGGTTGTTTGTTGGTTCAAGTGGAAATGTTGGAATTGGTGGCACATCCTCAGACACAACGCTTAAAGTCAGAGGCACAAGTGGTGTAAACGTATTTCAGCCACAGACAGAAGCAGGCGGGATTCAGCATATAATCTTCGACAATTCCGCATTGTATGCCGTTGCATATACAGGCGGCACCAATCCTATTATTCAGTACTCTGTAGGCACGCAATCTAACATCCCGTACACAGTCCTTACCAATAACACTGAACGCCTGCGCATCACATCGGACGGGAAGCTGGGGCTGGGGACGAGTGCGCCAGGCGTTTCCCTTGACGTAGTTGCAGGTTCAGATGCCATTGCGTATCGCGTTCGCGGGCGATCTTCAGACGGCATCGGAGCAATTCAATTCACAGACAATGGCGCAACAACTCAGTACGCCAGCATCCAGACGCCTGCTGCTAATACTCTTGCATTCCTTACGCAATCCACCGAGCGCCTCCGCCTCACCAGCGATGGCCGCTTGGGGCTGGGGACGAGTTCGCCGGGTGCAGTCCTGCACGCTACGTCTGCAGATAACGCAAAGACAGCAGTCCTTGCCGGTGCTACGAATCGTATTCGTGCCTGGGGACACCTTGCGTCATTTGGTGGATCAGTTATTGAAGCCACAAACAATGCAGAAAGCGCTTTTGCGCCGTTATTGCTAAACGGCAGCTCAGTCACACTGGGCAATAATGGTGCCGCAATCGCAACAGTTACATCAGTCGGCGTCGGCATCGGCACCACGGCGCCGTCAGTCCCGCTAGAGGTGGTTGGTCAGATTAGGACGTTAGATGGCACGGTAGATTTACGCCTAAATCCTTTGGCTGTAAGTTCTGCAGGAATCATCGGCACGTATAGCAATCATGACTTAGTCTTCTATACAAACATCCTCGAACGCCTCCGCATCGACAGCTCGGGTCGCCTGCTGGTGGGGACGAGTAGTGCTCTAACGAATTATCAATGGTTCGGCACAACGTACATCGCTCCATCCCTTCAAGTTGCCAATGAAAACGTTGGGCAGGCATCGTTTGGATTGTTTTGCAATAACGCTGTAAACACAAGTGCCAGTCAGTTAATGCTCGCAAAGGCGGCATCGGGCACTGCAGGCTTGGTCGATTCGGGTGAAACCCTTGGCGTTGTTGTATTTAATGGTGCCGATGGAACGAATCTAATCAGGGCGGCTTCTATTGAGGCGGCAGTCGACGGCACCCCCGGCGCGAATGACATGCCGGGCAGGCTGGTCTTCAGCACGACCGCCGATGGCGCCTCCTCGCCCACCGAACGGATGAGGATTGCGAGCAATGGTGACATTGGTTTTAACGGTGTGCCATTGGCCAATAATTCAATCGGCATTGTTGATGGACTTTTTGGTTCTCGTCAGCTTTTATGGAATCGCGCAAATACTGGGAATGTCTCCTACGCCCTTGACTTTAGAAACGCTGGAACCAATGTCGGCAGCATTTCTTATTCAAACACGGCCACTGCCTACAACACCTCCTCCGACTACCGCCTCAAGGAAAACGTCGTCCCACTGACCGGCGCTGCTGATCGCCTCAACCAGCTTCAGGTTCACCGCTTCAACTTCATCGCGGATCCCGACAAGACGGTTGACGGCTTCATCGCTCACGAAGCGCAGGATGTGGTCCCTGAGTGTGTCACTGGCACCAAGGATGAGATAGATGCTGACGGCAACCCCGTCTACCAAGGCATCGACCAATCCAAGCTGGTTCCGCTGCTGACTGCTGCGCTGCAGGAAGCAATGGAACGCATCGAAGCCCTGGAAGCCAAAGTTGCAGCCCTTGAAGGCGTGTAGCCCTACTCTCCAGCCAACTTCTAATTTGACTCAAGTTTGAAGTTGGCTAATCACCACACCTACTCCCTCCCCCTAATGAGCCTACCCCCGTGGTGGGCTCTTTTCTTTTATTCATAATTAACCATGTCTACCACTTTTAACTGGAACATTGCCAACCTTGAGCGTACCCTCGCTACCGGAGAAGTCACTGTAGTTCACTATACCGTGACTGCTAAAGATGATGCCTATAGCGCAGGTGCTTATGGTTCTATTGGTCTTGAGCCTGCTGATCCTGACAGCATGGTTCCTTTTGCTGACCTTGATGAATTTACTGTTGCTAGTTGGGTTGCTGACAAGTTCGGTCCTGAGAAAGTACAAGAAATTCAAGAGGCCCTGCAACAACAACTCGACCTCCAGCGCACTCCTGTGACTGGTTCTGGAGTTCCCTGGAATACACAACCTACCGCATGAGGTAAATCGTGATCACTATCCTTGGCATCAAGGTTTCGTATGAGACCCTTGCCTTCTTTGCTTTATTTATTGCTTCTGAATACCTTGGCATGACCAAGAAGCGTCGTGCCAACAGCGTTACTCAAGTCATCTCAATGGCGGCTGCTTACTTCGGCAAGACTCGTACTGAAGACGACCAGATCCGCCGCTTCCGTCGTGCGCTACGCGGGAAGTAATCGTCATGGTACTGCTGAAGGTAAACCAATACTATCCTCAGCTTGACTCCGCAACAGCTCACGGAGATCGGATGTGTTTCTCATCGACATGTGCGATGGCCATCAAGTATCTCCGTCCTGATGCTCTGAAGGGTAGTAATGCAGATGATGATTACTTGAGAACTGTTCTCAAATACGGTGATACAACCCAATCCACCAGTCAAATCAAAGCATGTCAGCAGTACGGTGTCTTTGCTTCTTTTTACCAGAAAGGAACAAGACAATCACTACTCAATGAACTAAAGGCTGGCTATCCAGTAGCTGTTGGCATCCTGCACAAAGGTCACGTCTCCAAACCTGTTGGTGGAGGCCACTGGATGCTACTAATTGGTGATGATGGAGAACACGGTATCTTCCATGACCCATACGGTGAGATGGATAACGTCAACGGTGGCTACGTCAAAGTTGGCTCTGGTGGTAAAAGTGTCAAATACACCTGGCGTAACTGGCTGAAGCGTTGGGAAGTTGAAGGTCCAGGGACTGGTTGGTTCATGACCTTCAGACCAGTACAGCAGACACGCCCACTCGTTACCTACGACAACACCTGGGCTGGTGTCAAAGCCGCTGCAACTGCTGCAGGCAGCAAGCATCCCACCGTTGTGGCTGCACAGTGGGCTCTTGAGAGCGGCTACGGCAAGCACACTTCTGGTAAGAACAACTACTTCGGTATCAAAGGAACCGACGGCCAAGGCACACTCCAACGTACCACTGAATTTGTCGGTGGTATGGAGATTAAAACAGACGCCTGGTTCAAAGACTACCCATCACTCTTTGAATGTGTCCAAGATCTCGTCAACAAGTGGTACAGAGACTACAAGAATTACAAAGGCGTCAACCGTGCAGCCTCTGCTGAGGAATGTGCCCGCCTCCTTGTCGTCGAAAAGTACGCTACTGATCCCGCTTATGCGGACAAACTAATACGTATCTTGCGGGAACATGATTGAAGCCGCCGTATCTGGCACTATTGCCGTCTTCACCGCAGTTGTAGCACTGCATTCACGTATGCATAACCGTATTTCTGATGTAGACAAACGCATTGATCAGGTCGAATTGCGTATTGCTGAGAAATACGTGCAACGTGAAGAATTATCCTCAGCACTTCAAAAGATGGAGGATCACATGATCCGCATCGAGAATAAGCTGGACCAAATTGTTTTGAGAAATGGCTAAGAAAGTAAAGGCCACTGAAGATACTTTCAATGAACTCCATAATCTTGTCACTGCAGAACTCATCAGTCGTATCAAATCTGGTGAGGCATCTACTGCTGATTTAAAGGCCGCTTGTGACTGGTTAGCAAAGAACGACATTACTGGAGTTGCAATGGAAGGTTCCCCTCTTGATCAACTTGTCAACATTCTCCCCAAGGTTGATCCTGAATTAGTTCGGAGTCGAATGAATGGCACGCGACTGGAAAAAAGAGTATAGAGACCGTGCTGAATACTTGAAGTCATACCGTCGTGCTCATAAAAAACAAGATGCAGCACGAGCAAGAGCACGTCGATCAATGGGTGACATTCCAAGTGGTTATGAAGTCGACCACAAAGATAACAACCCAATGAATAACTCCCGTGAGAACCTGAAAATCGTTCCACGTAAAGCTAACCGTGCAAAGGGAGCACGTAAGACGAACGCTAAACGGTAATGACTACAAAACCCTGCAGGCAGTGCGGGGTTGAGAAGAGTCTATCGCAATTTAGATCCAGTAATACCAAGCATGGGTATTATCAGACCTGCAAAGAGTGTTGCAAGGCTAAGGCATCACCCGAGCAGATTGCCTTTTACTACTGGAAATCTAAGCTAAAGAAAGCATACAATCTTACTCCAGATCAGTACTATTCCATGCTGAAAGATCAGGGCGGTGGTTGCGCTATTTGCGGTACAACCAATCCTGGAGCAAAAAAGTCGTACTTCTGTGTAGATCACTGCCATCATACCGGAACGGTTCGTGGCCTTCTGTGTACATCTTGCAACATCGGAATAGGTAATCTTAAGGATTCAAGAATGTTACTGCAAAACGCTCTCAAGTATCTAGATGGAAAACCCACAAGTGATGATGCAAACCCTTCAAGCACTTCGCTCCAGCGAGGCAAAGAGAATGTGGAGGGATTGGATTTATGAGCGAGATAACTTTCAATGCGTCTACTGCGGCTCTTCAGACAACCTCACTATTGACCACTGTCGCCCAAAATCAAAGGGGGGGCAAACACTCTCTTCAAATTGCGTTACCGCCTGTCGTTCCTGTAATCAGAGTAAAGGCAGTAGTAACTGGCTCCAATGGATGAGAGCCACCTTCGGTGAAAACCCCAACAAAGAACAGCTTATTCTCTCTTGGATTAATTAACTATGGCAACTCGTAAGAACAACTGGCTAAATGCCAAACCTGTAACCAAAGCTGGTGGTAAATCTGGTGGTGCTCGAAACCCCGCTAAGCCTTATAACAAACCTGCCTCGACTTCTGGCACGCCTAAAGTCAAGACTAAGACTCAGAAGCTCCAACAAGCAGCTAAGACGAAGCCGTCTTCTCCTGCACCCAAACAGGTTATTAAAAAGCCAGTAACTCGTACTGGTCCTGTGAAGGGTCCGGTGCCTCCGAAGGGCTCTACTGGTCCTGCCACATTAC
>Ga0181355_1000994_pt1 | contig 12417 bp, 13 predicted proteins | sample Fa13VDMM15DN_FD_130099 | JGI IMG/M metagenome (GOLD analysis project Ga0181355, IMG submission 130099) | Freshwater viral communities from Lake Michigan, USA - Fa13.VD.MM15.D.N | ecosystem: Environmental > Aquatic > Freshwater > Lake | place: USA: Michigan | collected 2013-09-23 | reverse complement strand
GTTTCTTTATCTGATCCTTGAGTTGTTGATGTGACTGGTGTAATAACTGTATTTGAATAACCTGCAATCGTGTCCATTAAAACAAAGTTATTGGCACCATAAGCGGCTGTACTACTTGTTGTAATATATGAAACAACTACTTGATTACCATCAGTTAATGATTTACCTAAAACACCGTCACCAAAGTAAATTTGATAATTACCATTTGGACCTTCTTGCAAGAAATATACAGCAGAAGAAGAATCTAATTGCAAATACGCTTCTGCTAATGAATATACTTCTGAATATGAATTTGAAGTGCTTTGTTGAACGACTACAGTTAGTGTTGAAGTATCGATTGTAGAATCTGGCATCTCAAAAGTTTTTGAAGGATTTTGAGTTGCATCATAATTAAATGTAAGATCGACTGGCTCACCTTGTTTAATTGTCAGATTTGAGAATGTGGCTGTCTGATTAACCGTATTGGTATTTACAGTAGTGTCTATTACTGTTACAAAACGATAGTTGACACCATCAATGGCTTCTGAAATAAAATTGGTGAATTTTGGTAAGGTTACAGCCAAATCTGTAACTTGATTAATCTTTAAGTTAATTGTTGCAGATGGAGCCGATGCCGATGTAGGAGTATAATTCAACAACTTGGCCTGAGATACTACTGACTGGCGTTGAATAGCTGAGTCCAAGAACATCTCATTGGCCACCATGTTCAAATAGTAAGCATTGTATTGAGTATTATAAGCAAGAATATCTAAAAGAGTAGAAAGTGCAGAACCTTCATAGTTATAGTCCTTTAGTGTATCTTGTGATTGTAGATATCGTTTCAGGTTGGTTTTAATTGTATTAAAATCCAAATCTGTTATCTGAATATTTGAATTAGCTCCTGCCATTTTATCTGTTTCTCTCTAAAAGGAGTGTTACTGTGGTTGGTAATGTAGCATTTTCTATGTAAAATGTTATAGTAACATTGTATGCATTATAATCTGGCTGTGCAGATACTACAATACTATCTACTTTTGCTCTTGGCTCATAGTTTTCTATGACGTTTTGAATTTCTCTTTCCAGACTGGTGGCCGTCAAAGGAGAAACTATTTCAAACAATAAAGCGTCAATATTTGAACCTAAGTCTGGATTAAAAGGCCTTTCATAGTGCCTAGTTAACAATAGATTGCGAATAGAACGAATAACTGCTTGAGTATCAAAACTCAAAGCGACATCATTCGTTACCGGTTTCTTGGTAAATGTGAAGTCGATGTCGGAGTATATTCTGGTTAGTGTGGCCATGTATTATTTATCACGCTTTACCAAAAGAATTGGAATCCGGTGGCATGCTTGGTGGAGGCGGTGGTGGCGGAAGAATCGGTAGCGGTGGCGGACTTGTTGAGTTTTCTAATTTTAACATTATGATATTACTCCTAGTCTTGTTCCTGTAGCCAAATAAGTTATATTGCTATTACCAGTTATAGCTGCACCCGCTGCACCACCGGCGCCGCCACCATAGTAACTGCCACTAGTGCCAGCAGATCCTGCCACACCTAGTGTTCCACCGGCACCTCCAGCTTGCTTGGTGACAGAAAATCTTCCCGGGACTGGGAAAAAGGGTTCAACAGTAACGCCACCACTACCACCACCGCCACCACCACCACCAATAGTTCCATTGTTAGTTAAGGTTAAACTAGCCAATACCTGTAAAGCTAATCCTCCAGAATTACCACCGGTGGGACTATCACCGCTTGGTCCACCAACATTTCCCTGACCGGACGATATGCCTCCGGCTCCACCTGTGGTATTGGTACCAGAGCCACCAGCATAAACCGTACCTTGCCATGTTCCACCTGCACCACCTGAACTATTAACTACACCTGCTCCTCCGCCACCACCACCGCCACCGCCACCGCCTCCATTACCTCCACGGCCAACTATAGATCCGTTGTTTATAATCGCCAAGGTTGATCCTACTGGATAAGTTGAATCAGTAGTAAATGCAGCCGTTGCTGTTGAGGTCGAGCCTACAAATATACCAGCGTTAATTGTAACAGTTGCATTTAATGCTAATACTTGATTCCATCCAGCAGCGATAGCGGCATTTCTTAAATTGTAGTCGTTTGTATTCGAAGCGATAGTTTGATTGAATACAAACTCTGGTGCAACATTAGTTATTGTAGGTGTAAAATTGGTGGAACCAAAATAACTTGGATCAGTTCCATTAAAAAAGGGTTCGCCGCTTGGAAAATAATAATAATAATTTATTGTAGGAATTCCTATAGTGGCTATTTTAAGTCCATTACTAACATTTGTAATAGCTGCTGATTCTAACCCTCCTAAAGCAATTTCTAATTGAGATTTTATATTACTAATTACAGTTGCTTGTGTTACGCCACTTTGATGAGGGTAAATCATATTGTATGTTATTCCGTTTAAAACAACTTGTACATAGGAATATAATGGAAGACCGTATGTATTTGCGGATTGATTATTCCAAGTTCCACGATTATTTGAAAAATCAAAAAGACTGCTTGCGTATTCTCCTGTGTAAAACCAGCCCCAGTACCAAAGTTGATAAGTAGAACCACCGTTATGAGCCAATGGGTAAATCCATTGGTCTGATCCTGTATTATTTGTCATAGTACAAGTTATATCGTTTCCGCTTATAGAAGCCGCCACAGTAAATCCAGAAGTTCCGTAAGGCGAGTCAGTAACGACTGTTCTACCTCCGCCAGCACCACCATTAAGAGCATAATATGCCATTCCTGATACTTGAGCATCGGTATTTGCTGGGCCAGGCCCGTACCCACAAAACGTGCGACTATCATTGTAAGGATCAGGATTATAATAACCATAATAATATGCATGGCCTTCAAAACTAATTGAATTATCAACATTTCTAATCATTGGCGCATGGTTAAAATACATGACAATTAATGTACCACGAGCAACTGATGGAAATGCTTTCATGGTCCATGTTGTAGTAACTGTACCACCATTTATTAAATAATGGCCATTTTGTATTACTCTGGATGTTCCTAATGTGTTGAAATTTCCACCAGATAAACTTGATGGCCAGAAAATATACATATCTGAGTTTGCACGAGGCTGTCCATAGGCATTAAACATACTTACTGGTCCACTTGCCTGTTGCAATAAAGTTCTTACAGAAGAATTAAACAAATCAAGTTGTGCTGTTTCACTAATGTTTAATTGTTTTGCTATTGATTGGCCTGTAATCGATCCAATTAAACTAATTGGGCCTCCAGAATTTAATGGCATTATGGAGTTCCGCCAGCAATAATGTTATTAGCAGAGATGAAGATTCCATTTGCGCCCATTGAAGCAATTACAGTTGCACCATATTTAAATATTAATTTTCCACCAGATTCCAATACAGAAAAATTAGAAGTTGTTAATGAATTTGCTGTGAGAGCTGCCGGAGATGATCCTGTGTTTGCAAAGGTCACACGACCATAAGCATCAACAGAAATAGTTGATAATGTATATGTTCCAGGAACAACACCAGAAACGGATAATCCTTCGGTAGATGTTGATGTACTTGTGCTCGTAGTTGTTGTACTTGTACCAGAATATATGTTATTTGGATAACCTACAGGTACACTATACTGTAAATAATTTTGTAACTTGCTTGTACCAATATTTAAATCTTTAATGAGATACGATGAATTAACACCAAGATTTGAGAACTGAAGAATGGTATTGTAATCTTGAATAAGAGAGATTGAGTTTGTATAGAATGTTGTATCACCAACTCGCCTACTATTCAATAAATCAAATGCTGTTTGAGCCGATGCAATAATAGTATTCATCGAGGCTCGTGATATGTCACTATAGGTATTACTGCCAACTATACTTAAACTGGCATTTAATGTGGTAGCACTACTGGATAATTGTATAACACTATTTGAAACATCTTGTACAACTGCCAAACTGGTAAAATTGCCAAGAATAGGAGCATTGTTTTGAACGCCGTCAACTTGGTTGCAAATTTGTAAAACTTGCCGGCCAATAGACATGGCAATTTGATAATCTGGTGTAGTTAATTTATTTGTTGATTCTGTTGCACCAGACATTCTATTTGTATGATCTGTAAAACTTGATATCTCAATTAGAAGATTATTGGCCAATGCATTCAAAGTATTAGCTTCTATTGGTGCTACGTTATATGTTACTGTTTGAGTATTTGAATATGTGAGCAACTGGTTTGTATAACTTGTCATCAAAGTCAAATTAGCAGAATGTGGATTCTGAAAATAATTTGTTACAGAACTTCCGGACAAATCACTGGCCTGCCAAGTGTATAAAGGACTTGGATAATTTAGCGAAAGCTTTTGACCATCAGTAAGTTCGTTGTTTGCACCAAACTTGGCTGAATCAAAATTGTAATTTAGTCTACCAAAAACACTCATCTATATTCTCACATTAAAGGTGTAGGTAAAGAAGTAACGCCAAAATCTTTACTTAAAACTACATGATTGTGTATGTCATAAATTATACGATCCATTGCCATTGTACGAACTATATCTGTAACCATAATTCCAGATACCCAACCAGGAATAGGATACAAAGGCACAGGAGAACCAGCAGAAATATAACCTGGCGTTACCATGCCTAATGTAGCAAAACATTGTAAGCCAGCGTTAACGTTGCCTAATGCTGAAACACTTTGTGTTGCAGCCACACTACCCGTCACATTCAATTGGCCATCGACATTGATTGCTTGTGCCTGTAAACTAATATCACCAGACGAAGCAATGTCAACATCACCTTTGCCAACTATTTTTGTGGTGCCTTCAACTGTTTGTGTGACATCACCTTTGACTTGTTGAGTAACATTGCCTTCCACTTTCATTAAACTATCACCTTTAATATTAACAAAACAGGCACCTTCAATAGTAATATTACATTGACCAGTAATTTGCACATCTTTATCACCTAAAACAATCTCGTAGCCATTACCATAAATTTTATGAACTTCACCATCAGGTTGCATTTCTAAAAATGTACCTGCACGATGTTGAACACGCACACGTTCTCTATTTGGTGTGTCGTCCATCTCAATTAGATGGCCAGATTCAGATTGTTGTGCCTTATTATAGGGATATTCAGGTGGATTTTCTGAATCTACTACAACCGGTTCTGTCCATGAACTATCTATTGTCATTACTCATCCTATGATAATTGTGGTATTACTGATGCTGTATTTCCGCTGGCCACCACTTCTTGTATATTAATTGCTGATTGCACTTCTGTTTTTAATTCATTCAACACAGCCGTTTGGTCAGTCAACGTGTTAACTACTTGTTGAGCAGCTTTTAATTCAATTGTTGCTTCAGCTAAACATTTTGCCAATAACTCCTGCAATTGTGCTGGCAGGCTTTGTATATATGCGACCAATTGTTGTAGATACTTTATGTATTCTTGATAAGCTCGTATCTCATCAATAATAGGCTCTATTTCTTTTTGAATTAATTTAACTTTTGCTTTTAATGCCAAAGCAAATTCTTTTGCTTCTTCAATAATAGGTGTGCTTGATGTTCCCGCCCACAGTCCTGCTAATGTTGTTCGTATTAATTTAACGATACCCATCACTTGAGATTTAATTACCGCTACATCTTTATTAAGCTCTACAGCCACATTACAAATATGTGTACGATTATTGGCGGCTTTACCTTGAGGAGTATTTGCAACTACACCTCTGGCTGAAGGTGATGTAGTAGGTTGTCCTACTGATTCAACAACAATACCATCCGGTGGTTTAGGTGCCGCAGCAATTTGTGCTGGTGTTCTTGGATCTTGGAATCCACTATCACCACCAGCTGACGCTTTGATACCTGTGTAGATTCCCATAATTGTTGGAGCTTGACTGGAATCACCATCACCAAAGAAACCCATAACATAATCGCCTTCTTTTGGTGTAGCAAAGCTTTGTTGTGAATTTGGTGAAACAAGGCAAGGAGCCCAAGGTAAATCTGCTGTAGGTATTAATTGTTTGTTTTCTGTGTGATGTCCAAAGATACGAACTTGGCACCGACCCATTTTTAAAGGATCATTTCGGCTCTCTACAACACCAATCCACCAATTAAACCCATCTTTTCCAATAAAATTTTCCATTATTCTTTCACCGCATTAGTCCAAACAGAAGAATCATTATTAATATTCATGTAATTCGTTGGCGTACTATCTTTGGCCAATTCTAAAATAGTTTGATATGTGCCTCCAGATTCTATAATATGTCTTACCGCTGTCACCAAATATTTACCAGAATAAAATTTATCCAAATCTTTTGTTGTGTTTGAAGGTTTAAGTGATGGCAAATTAAAATTTACAGTTCTACCGGCCGTAATACCTGGATCTCCTGGTATAGAAGCTTTTAATACTGTGTAGTTAGATAAATTAATTTGAGATGTTCTATTAGGTAAATAAGTTTCAATAAAAATATCTTGAGCAACACCAGCTTCTGCTTGTTTTATGTATGGCACTAATTTTTGATTAGCATTTCCCATTGAAACTTTCAATACACTTTCATATGATTCTTGCTCCGTTTTACCTAAACGATTTTTTAAACTATTTGTAACGCCGCCAGGATTTAAAGATTTGGCCTGTGATTTATATTTTGTGTAATCAAAATTGGTTTTTTTAAATGTACGTGTTAAAGGATCAATTGATATTAATTGATTAGCTAATGTACCAGAAGTAATTTCATTTAGAATATCATATGGTTTGCCCAATTCATATTCTAAAACTGTAATTGTTTCTTCTTGAAAGCTTTGTGTATCATTATCTAAATTTTTGGCCTGATACTTATACGTGGCGTATATGTCATCTTTAATCATTGACTGTATTGACCTAAAATTAAAACCTAATTTAGTTTCAAAAAATAACATATCGGCACCAATGGCACCAGATAATTGTGGTCTGGCGTAAGTTGACAACCAACTAATTGCTTCAAATGGTTTCATACGAGGTACTAAAAAATCATAAACACCAGTTGTTTCTTCAATTGTAGATTGTGATAATCTTTTTTCACCAACTTTTAATTGATCTTTTAAAATATTTTTAATAATGTCGGATATTTTTGTACCTTTATACGATTTGCTAATTTTAATTTGTTCAGATAACATAAGTTCTTCAGAACAAAAATACAATGTATAAACTTCACTATTCATGTTACCAGATGGTTTTCTACCGCTTGATTTGTAAACACGAAACAATTGTTCATTATCATTACGGCCATTTTTTACTTTACCAAAATCAATTTCAATAAATTCGTTGCCGGTTAGTTGCAAAAGTTCAATAAAACCTTGTGAATCAATTATTGTAATATAACCTGATGCAGAAAAACTATAAATGTCCTCATAATAAGACAACTCAACAAGCAATTGCCGAAGTTCAATTCTTTGGCCACTAGCTGTTAAAAGATTTAATGTTCTTAACGAAAAATCTTGAGGATAATACGCACCTGGAGATTCTACAGTATTTGTATCTTCTATCATATTAAGCCATTAATTTTTTAAATTGTGTTTCCATTAGATCAACATAATTAGCATTTAAAATTCTAATATTTCTTTTTGATTCATTTAAATTTAATTCATAATCATAAATACTAACCGCATTACGTTCTGTAGTTACTGATACGGGTCCTGTTGGTAGTGTATATGTTTCAGTTTGTGTGACTGGTAAACTATTGTATGTATTTTCATCGATTCGTACTTTTTTAATACATGTTGTTTGACTATTAACGTCATATTGAGTGATTATTTTTTCATAGTATTCTATTTCAGAATATATATTAATTGAAGAATATTCGTCTGCAAGATACTGTTCAAATGTTGCATAATTCATTGGCCAATCCCATTGAGGATCCAATAGTTGGTTGACAAATAAAACAATCCAATAACGATATGAATCGCCATAATATTTGTGAGCAATAATTTCTGGAGTATCACCTTCTTGTATATCATAAGTATAATATAATAATGGATCTTTTAATAACTGTGGTATCACACTTGATCTGGCCAATAAATTAGTCATAACTTTTGAGTTACCAGTTGAATCAATGTAAATTATTTTTGGTAGAGTATCGAAATATTGCATTTTTAAAATCCAATTTGAATTTTTTTTCTATCAATGAGGTCAATTTCTTTAAAATTCATTGTTAGTGTTGTTTGTACTGGTGAGCCATCAGGATGTGTTGACCATCCGTTAGGAGCATAATTAACATCAATACCGGTGATCACACTTTCAGCCACCCTTGTAATGTAAGGATTTTCTGAGTTGTTTAAAATAAATTGCAAATCAAATGTTGAAGGAGGTACAAAAAACATACCTGCACCACCAGTAATAATTTGTGGTGCAGCATGTGTTCTGAATAATTGTACTATCTTACGAACATCATTTGCTTCTTGTTGTGAATAAGGTGTAAAAGTAAAAGCCATTTGATACGACCTAAAATCAATACCATCAAATAACAACTGTTGCTGTGGATTAACTGCAAGACCTTGTGTTGATAGTGCTAATTTTGCTGCGTTAGATTGCACGGCCGAAAGACCTAAAGAAGCTAATTTTCCTATCTTAGATATTATTGGCAGTTTTGTTGAAGCCGCACCACCAGCAACTTCTGATGCAACTTGAGCCAAACTTAAATTGTTATATGATGCATCGTATTGAAAATTTACTGTGTCTGGCATATATAAAGAAACTGTAGCCACACTTCTTTTCTTTCTTGGCCGTAATGATTGATTTATTGATGTATCACCACCAAGTAATTTTTTGACCGAATTAAATAACTCACCAACGTCTGTTATGGAAGGTAATTTATATTCTTTAGATTCTTCATATCCAATAGGTGTTATTTCATTAATTGAAAATTTTACAACGTGGGATTTTGTAGAAGAACCTAAATCTCTTGGATACTGTAAAGTATTCAATTTATATTTACTGTCAAACAAAGCACCTAATGGTCCTTTGGTTGTAGTACCAGGTATGCTTACACCACCAATTGAAGTTGGAATAGAAATAATGGCCATTGATTTTTCTTTTTAGATTGAATATACATATTTATATGGCTTACCAAGGAATATTCAGACCAAAGAACCCTAAAAAATATATTGGGGATTCAAATAACATTGTATATCGCTCTTCATGGGAATGTAGGGTGATGAATTGGTTCGACCAGAATGAGGACATTATATCATGGGCAAGTGAAGAATTGATTGTTCCCTATAAATCTCCAATAGATAATCGTTTTCATCGTTACTTTCCAGATTTTATAGTAAAAGTAAAAACCAGAGATGGAACTATGAAAACATTGATGATAGAGGTCAAACCAAAGAAACAGACCATACCACCAGAACCAAGAAAACGAGTGACCAAACAATACGTAACCGAAGTTACAACATATGGTGTCAATCAGGCCAAATGGAAGGCCGCTCATGAATACTGTTTGGACCGTGGCTGGGAGTTCAAAATAATGACTGAAGAACATCTAAAACTGTAACTAAATACCTCAATGGAATCTAAACTTACACAATTGGCCAATGCACGTCCAGCTGATATGCAGATTGGCTCAAAAAAATCACTTGAATGGCTGAGCCAGAAGATTGCTGAATTACGAGGCACCTCAAACATACCCGCAGGTATGAGCCGTGAAAGATTTAGACAAGTGGATAGTTTTAGATTGGGTAAATTGTATTGTTTTTACTACGATCCAAAAGGTAAAGAAAGTTTGCCGTATTATGACCGTTTTCCAATGGTATTGGCAATCGAGAAGTATAATGATGGGTTTTTAGGCCTAAACCTTCATTATTTACCATTTAATTATCGGCTGGCATTTTTAGGTAAATTACTTAAATTTGCGGTCCAAGGCGAACCAGGAGAAATTGACAGGTTGAGAGTCACCTATGATATTTTAGTCGCCTCCAGGCGTCTTAAAGAGTTTCGGCCTTGTATTAAACGCTATCTTGCTGGTCACATCCAGTCAAAGATACTTGCCATCCAACCTAATGAGTGGGATATTGCCGCTTTTCTGCCGTTACAGCAGTTTAGGGGTGCCAATTCTGAAAAAGTGTGGCAAGAATCACTAGAAGAAATAAGGAAATAAAATGCCAGGTGGTATCAACGAATTTAAATCGAGTTTTAGGGGTGATGTAGCACGGGTAAATAAATTTGATGTGAATGTTAATATTCCTTTGGTACTAATACCATATATTTCTGGTGCAAGAATATTAAATCTTCGTTGTGAGAATGCTCAATTACCAGGTAGAACATTTGCTACCACAGAGCAAAAAACTTATGGGCCCATTGAGAAATATCCTTATATGACAACATATAATGACATTGATTTAACATTTATTGTTGATGATGATATGCAACAAAAAGTATTATTTGATGCTTGGTTAAACTTTATTAATCCATCATATAACAATCACATTCGTTATAAACAAGAATATGCAACTATTCTCACAGTTAATCAATATGATGTAATGAATAAATTATCTTATTCTGTGAGTTTGTATGATGCCTATCCTATTTCTGTAAATCAAATGGATTTGGATTGGAACGGAGATGGGTACCATAAACTTGGAGTAACTTTTGCATATACTTACTGGAAAAACAATTCTCTACAAGCAGCCGGTATGGAATTGGTTGATGCAGGAATTGCTGCAGTTTCAAGTATTATTAATGGTAGTTCTGTTAATCCATTACCGGTGCCAGATTTATCTGCAACAGATGCCGGTTTATTCTCAGGTGAAAGTTTTGTTAATACTCCTGGCGGCCCCATTACTGGTGCGGCCAATGAAGATGTTGGGGGCGGAACAATATGGTCAACGGGAGCCGGTTAGTGCTTAAAATTGATTTGAAAAAGGAGATATAAAATGGCTTTGCCAAAACTTGATGTGCCAACTTATGAAATTGATTTACCAGTTTCTAAAAACAAAATTAAATTTAGACCGTTTCTTGTTAAAGAACAACGTAATCTTTTAATGGCTTTAGAATCACAAGATACAAATTCTACACAACAAGCTATTCGTGATATTCTTGTAAATTGCACAATTACAGAAGGTCTTGATATCGATAAATTACCTATTATTGATATTGAATATTACTTTATTAATTTACGAGCCAAGTCTGTTGGTGAAATTGTTGAATCTCGTTATCGTTGTAACAATATTGTAGAAGATAAAGAGTGTGGCAATATTATGGAAAAAAACATTGATTTAACACAAATCAAAGTTCAAGTACCAGAAGATGTCAAACCAGAGATACAATTAACACCACAAATCAGTATTAAAATGAAATATCCTGAATTTGGTGTGGTAAAAGATTCTTTAAAATTTGAAGATATTAATGAAGTAACTTTTAATATGATTGCTGAATCTATTGAACACATTTATGATGGCGAACAATTTTATTACGGACATGAAGCACAACCTGGTGAAATGCTTGAGTTTGTCGAAGGCATGAGCCAAGAACAATTCTCTAAAGTAGAAAAGTTTTTTGATAATCTACCAAAACTAAAAGAAGAAGTTAAAATTACCTGTGATAAGTGTGGATTTAATCACACGATAGAGGTGGAAGGGTTAGAAAGTTTTTTCGGTTAACATTTCGTCATGACAATCTGAGAAATTATTATAAAACGAATTTTTCGTTAATGCAGCACCATAAGTATAGCTTGACCGAACTTGAAAATATGATGCCTTGGGAAAGAGATATCTACATCTCCCTTTTGATACAGTACATTGAAGAAGAAAATCAAAAGATAAAAGAACGCCAAAAGAAAAGACGATAGTAAATGGACTATAAAAAGGCAAAAGACCTTAGAGGTAAATCCTTTTCTGAAAGAATGACAGAAAATTTAATTTCTGGCTCTGGCATTGGTGAATCATTCAAAAAAACACTCTCAGAAAAATCAAAAGCCCGCATGATGGGCATCAAAGAATCATTCGATCCGCTTAACATAGCTAAAAAATTAACTGGCGGTAGTCGTTTGGGGCCAGCTTTGCTTGGCAAAATGATGGGTCGTAGTAAAGAAGATTTACAATATTTTGCTGGTGATCCAAAAAAACAAAGATTAAATCGATCAACAACCACAGGTTTAGATCCAGAAACCTTAAAAGAAACTACTGAATCTTTAGGTAAAATTTATGATTTATTAAAGAAAGATAAAGATAATAAAGTAAATCAAAGAGAAAAAAAAGAAAAGTTTTTGTTTGAACAGGATACTGAAGAAGAACTAAGAAATCAAGAGTTAATTAAGGCTTTGACGGCTCGTAGAAAAAAAACTTCAAAAGAAAAAAGAAAAGAAGAAGTAAAAGAAAAAGAGGCTGAAAGAAAAGAAAAAAAACAAGAAGCTAAAGCACCAGAAAAGCCACCAGCTAAAGCACCAGAAAAGCCACCGGCCAAGGCACC
>Ga0181355_1000989_pt1 | contig 12448 bp, 6 predicted proteins | sample Fa13VDMM15DN_FD_130099 | JGI IMG/M metagenome (GOLD analysis project Ga0181355, IMG submission 130099) | Freshwater viral communities from Lake Michigan, USA - Fa13.VD.MM15.D.N | ecosystem: Environmental > Aquatic > Freshwater > Lake | place: USA: Michigan | collected 2013-09-23 | reverse complement strand
ACTGATAGTTTTGATCAGGATACATCATTTGTGGTTGACCTATATTAGGTTGTGCATATACAGGATAGGGTACTCCTTGCATAGTAATATCTCCACCAGGTATTCTAGTGTTTTGTCCAGGATGCTCCCATTGACCTTTTGGATCATAGATTATATCTTTATGAAAAGGATTAGGTTTTGTATAACTCCCTAAATCTATTTTAGATAAAACTTTTTTATTTAACATTACCTTGGAGAAATTTGATTTTTAGTACTTGTTAATTTAAGAATCATATTAATATTAGATGACACATCTCTTCTTAAATGTAAGAAATTAAGATAATGTCTAAACTTTTTTCTTTGTAAAAATGGTTTATTAATATCCATATTATTTGGATTCAAAGTTTTAATATATCCATTTGGTTGTGTTACCCATAAAAACTCTTGTGGGTAATTTCCAAATAATTCAGTAGTACCAGGAATCAAAGTTCCTTGTGGTGGATATCCTGAACCAATAGGAAACTCTCCTCTGTCTTTTGTAATATCCCAAAACTGATTAAATCTATATTTGTTTTCTTCTTTAGAAAATAAAATTTCAAATCCTGGTAATGGTTGTACATTTGGTTCAACAAGTATAAAAGGATTAGGTTTTGGATATTCTAAACTTAATGTAATATTATTCTTAGGGAATATATTTAAGTTTAAGTATCCAGAAACTTGTTCTGAATTAAATACAACTGCTTTATCAAAATTAAAATCTAATACCTGAAATTGATCAACACAGTTTATATTTGATCTTTTATAGCATTCTAATGCATATTGTACAGATTTAACTGTAGTAACTGTTTCTCCTGTTATTACCGGTACCTCAACTTCAAAAGGATAATTTTGACCATAGTAGTTACAATATGAATCACATGCATAATTATGTTTCCAAATTGTATTTTTCTTTGTAGTTAAGAAAGTAGTTTTAGTTGGTAGATTAAGATCTGGATGCCAGTCATGAAAACTAATCCAGAAATTATTCTTAGGGTCATAACTTAATGTCCATGAAGCATCATCAAATAATCTTGGATCTCCTATTAGATATCTACCAACACCATTCAAAGTAAAATAATCTCCTTTACCTCTATCTTTACCTGTAGTTATTAAAGATACATAACCAACTTGATTTTTAAGTTCTTCTTTAAGTTGATAGTCTTTTTTAGAAAAATAAATAATAGAGTTTGTATTATCATATAATGATTGACATCCTATTCCAGCTACTGGATTATCTTGCCAAGGATAATTAGGAAAATCAACTGTTAGCTTATATGGTAAAAATATTGAAAACCACCATTTTAAACCTATCTGAGAAATTTCTTTAAGACCTCCTGCATAGTTAAATATTTTAGCTTGATTCTCTGACATATAAAATAAACCTGCAGGTGTAGAAATAACTCCTAGTCTATTTTGTGATGATCCATATTCATATGGTTTATCTGCATTTGATACAGATTGACCAGGTTGAGAAAATAAACCACCATCTCCAATTGTAACTTTAGTTCCTAAATCTGTTTGTAAGGTATCTACACCTTGAAACATTAATGGACTATCATTAATAAAAGTAATAAAGATACCACTTTTATTTATAGATTTTACTCCACTAATTTGAGACTTAAATTCATTATAGTTATTTGGTAAATACACAAACCAACTATCTTTAAAGGATTCATTTTGTTGTGGTAATGAATAATAAAGTCTATCTGGTAAATATGTATAACATAACTTAGCTACATTAGGATCATAGTATCTACTTTGTAAATTTCCTTGTGAAAAATATTGAGTATATGCTTTTAAAATACTAAGTGAATAATCATATCTATATATATTTCCTCTAGTAATAATATCTGGATTCATGTTAAACATTGAAGGCAGATTAGTATATCTATAAGGATCATAATGTTTTTCACCTTCTGTATCACCTTGAGTTCTAAAATCTATTAATACATCTGACTCAACAAAATAATCTTTTACAGATGAATTAGCTAAATAGAATTTAGATTCTTTTACACCAAATAATCCTGGATAAGTATCTGGAAAACCTGTAGGTTGATCATTAGTATAATTATATTTTCTACTATTGTTTACATAATAATCTAAATTGTAAAAGGTACTTGGTTCACTACCTGTACCCGGTGTTGGACTAGAAAAACTAAGTGGTGCAAAATTAGAAACATCATATTTAATACTATTAACTCTAAATCTTGGATTTGGAATCATTGAATGTAAATAATAATTATATTCAAATCCATTAGGTTGACCATATAACCAATCAAAAAAGAAAAACATTGTATTTTTTTCAGTGTATCTATTTATAAAAGTATCACCACCAAAAAATATAGGAGTTCTTTGTAATGTATTTAATATTAAAGTACTATTAGAATTTGTAATAATACCAGGACAAGTAATACTTGTTGTTACTGGTGTAAAATTATTACCAGCAGTTCCTATTTTTTGTTCACAAGGAGAGATAGGAATTTGTTTAATAGACTGTAATTGTCCATATTGATTTCTAAGTCTTACTTTAATACCACCATAATGACTTGCAATAGGTAATGAAAAAGGAGTATTTATATTATCAAAGTCAGGTAGTTCTCCTGGTAACCATGGATATGTTCCTATACTTTGTTGTATAGTGCCCATAGTAACTAATGACTTATCTATATCTAATAGTTTAGGACCATTTAATGTACCAGTTCCATCTACTGTTCTTAAAGTAACTGTGTCAGATCTTTTAAGATTATTAATATTATAAGAAAAAAATGTACCGGTACTATTTTGATATCTTGGAACTTCTTGTATAGTATCTCTAATATAGAAACTTTCATCAATTTTAAACCTTACTGTATCAGTTGCTAAATTTTCAGTAGTCATATTACTATAAAAACCATATGCTATTGATTGCATAGCAAATTGTCTATATGGTAATAAAGCATATATAATATTTAATGTAACATCAGCTCCTTCTGAAAAATAATATAAAGCTTGATTAATTCCACCAAGCACTCTAAGAGGTAATGGTAAGTAATCTAAATTAGGAACAGTGTATGTGTATTCATCTCCAGATACGGCAGCACCACCTAATGTAACCTGTGCTGCTAGTGCAGTATCTTTAGTAAGATTAATTCCAGCTAATACAGGTCTTGTACCAGTAGTTATATATGCTAAAGCATCTACTAAAGAACCACCGGCTGAATAATATGTGGCAATTGTTGCATCATATCCTATAGCTGCAGCTTGAGCACTAGCTGCAGCACCAAGTGCAACAGGATATATTGTAAAACCTGTAGCATCTGATGCATATCCTGGTGATGTAAATGATGATACTTTTTTATCATATTTACCAATAAAAGATATGATAGCTTCAGTAAGACCACCTAAGAACATTATTACTACAGCAATGTCACTTAATAGTTTTAACTCAGGATGTTGATCCGGATCTTGAAAATTTTGATTTGAATAACCTGACATGTATCCATACAATTTTAATTCTGTTGTAGAAAGAAAAGGTGAACTAAACATTGTATCAGGTGAATGAAATGTAGTAAGATCTATTGGTATATTTTGAGCATAATTACCATTTCCTATATAAGGATCATTATATCTATAATTATTATTTGAAGAATTAGTAGAACTTCCTATAGGTGTAATAGTATTAAAAGGATAATTTGGATAAAGACCTGTTCTTCCTCTTGCAGCATTTCCTTTTATAGGATATGATCTAAAATTATTAATCATTCCTTTAGCAATAATAGATCTATTACCTTCTCTTGATCCTCTTAAAATTTCATACCCAACTATTCCTGGAATATCATTTCCATCATTATCTTTTGGTGCAATAATATTTTCAAAATAAACAGACATTAATCTGATTTGTGGAATATTAGCTTGTGTAGTAGTAGATGTACTTGGATTGAAATGTATAGTATTATTATTAAGACAATTGTCTGGGAATTTATGATGTCTTATTGGTAACCCACATAAATCATAAACAGGACTTGGTAAATTTTCTTTTCCTGTCCAACAATGAGCACTAGCATTCCAAATATAATCTTGGTTATCAGGATATATTTCAGTTGATTCCCAATAACCCATATTTCCAGTAGCTAATATAAGACCACCATCATCTAAAGTTGTACCAACTAATGATGGATCAGGAGTTGATGTAGCTGTATTATATACTTCAAATACTTGATCATCTGATGCTAATGAATTCCTATCAGTTAAAGAAGCTGTTTCAAGTAAACTAGAGCCATCAGAAGGCACTGTATAAAATACAGGAGCTCTTCCTGGAATATGATATGATGCAGATTTATCACCGGTATCATAAACCCATCTAATAAAAAAAGTATATACTTCATCTCTTAGATAAGATCCTTTACCTCCACCTTTAACATAATAGTTTCCTGGATATTCAACTGAAGCCCACTTAGCTGTAATTAAATTTGCTAATGGTTGATAGTTAAAATCAAATTTAGATGTAGGTCCTACACGGAGTAAATAATTATTTACTTCAGCTATTTGATTTGACTTTTCAAATACAGGTGTTTGAATAGGTAATTGTTCAACTGGAACAGAAATTAAATCTTCTCTAAGTTGATCAAATTCAATTCTAGTTGTTTTAGTTGAATAGGTACCAACTTGTTTTGCAACAGTACCTTGATTTATATTTTGTACTATAACAAGAATAAATTCATCAAAATTTACATCATCAGCTTCTACAGTAATTGTTAGTGAACATGATAAATCATTAATAGACCATAAAGGTTGTGTATTACTAGCAGAAAAATAATCTGTAACTTTTTGACCCTTAATACTATAAGCTATTGTTGCATAATAAGTACCATTTCTTAATGTACCACCAGACTCACCTTTCTGAACTTTAAGACATGGAGTTTCCATTAATCTTGCTAGTCTAATTTTATCACAATCTAAAACATTAAATTCATCACAAGTAATACAACCTGGTACTGGATGACCCACTGGCCAAACACCTGGTGATATTTCTGTAATATTATTTGAGTCAGTACATAATTTTTGCCACCTTACTCCAGGCCATAAAAATGTTGTGTTAGTACCATTACTATAATAGTTCATATTTGGAGCAAGTCCAACCCATACATAATCACTTGTAGGCCAAGTTTGAGGATCTCCAACATTTATGTATCTATCTGGATTTAATCCATCTGCCCAATATGCTTGCCATGTACAATCTTCTTTTTCTCTTGATACACCAGAGATAAGATATCTTTTATCAAAACCTAAACATGCATCTTGTACAATAGGTCTATAAGTACAAGAGTTTTCTTCTAATAATCCAATTTCAGACATTTTAGATTGACCTTGGGAATTATGACCTGCAGTATATATTAACCACTTATCTGAAAACAATTGTATTGCACCTATAATATACTTATCTACAATGCTTGCAGGCATAGTTGCTCCAGTAATTGCACATAAAAAGTTAGATGTTTCATTTGATATTGCACCTAAGTCACCTTCTACAGTATTATTAACAGCATTACGGGCATGAGTCCACATACCATCTTGTACAAATGAAGGATCAGAATCTTTGTTCAGCCCTTTTGTAAAACTATGATTAATGTTTTGAGAAGTATCTTGTAAATTCTTTGCCATAATTATCTTACTACTCTTGTTGCATTAGGATTTTGTCTATATGTATTTGCTGGTGCATGTGAATTAAACATATCATAATATTTAGAATACTGTGCTCTTCTGTTTTTCCACCAAAGATCATATAGTTCTTTAAAGTTTGGAGTATTAACTAAACTAAGTGCTTGATTTCTAGCAGCTTTTAATCTACCTTCAATAAGACTTAATCTTTGTGCAACATCTTCACCATTAAGATATAAGTTTTCCATGATTCTTGCTTTTAATGCATACTCATAATACTCATTTAGTAAATCATGATCAGGAACTAATAACTGTCCTTGGTCATCTTCCATCTGACCTTGATAGTTTAAGTAAACTTTACCTTCACTAAATGTAGTAAATAAAAATCCTCCTGTTATCCATCCTTCATTTATTGAATTTACATATAAACTAGGGCAGTCACATTCAATACCTTGACTTGCTTTCATTCTTAAAGGAATCAAGTTTCTATAGATTCTTGTAGTCCCCTGATTTATAACTTGTATCAGTTCCCATTTTTCTCCCTTACAGTTCATAAAAACTCTTGGCCTTATGCAAGTATCTCCAGAAGGATTAAGTGCATCAAAAGACGTAGGAATAGTTGGTGTGGGACATGTGTTAGTTGGACATGCAGCAGTATTATTACATGGATTAGAATTACATGTAGAACAGTTAATTGTAGGTGCTGCACATTGATTTACAGTAGCAGGAAATTCATTGTATGGTACCTCTTGAATATTTGTACCACTAGCAAAACCATCATAACCTACAGCAAGTTCAAATTCATTACAAATTAAAGCTGAATTAAAGGTATAGAAGTCATCTGGTAGCTTTACTTTACCATGGCATACATCTAGTATAACTTCTTTTGTTTGGTTAAGTCTAAGGCCAAGATCATAGTTTACTTTTTTAGTTAACTTAATGAGCTGTTGTGGCTCAATCATGTTCTCTAAAGCAAAGCTGCTTAGATCAATAGTAACATCTTCCAGTAACTGGTCAAATGTTCTGTAACGTAGTGTATAATTAAACATTTATCTAAGTGAATTTTGACTATCATCAGGTCCATCAGATGGAACAGACAACATCATAGTTAATTCTTTTATTACAAATTGTTCTACTTCTGAGAATAAATATTCTGGTAAAGCAAAAGTTTGATCTTGAAATACTTGGCATTCTGTTGTATCACAGGTATCTAATGCACCTTCAAAGATTGCTTCTACTCTTATAGCTTCCCAATCAATGTTAGGGCAATATAGATAACCATTAAGAAACCAAAAGTATGGTCTCTTATTATATTTAAATGTTGTAGATTTAGTTATTGATACCCAAGTTCCTGGATCTGTTCTAAACATTTCTATAGTTCCATCTATAGAAGATACAGTACGGAAAAGAGGACCAAACATACCATCTAAAATAGTTGGTAGTTTTTCTTTAGACCTTTTAAAATAACATTGTGAATAAACACCAAGACAGCCTGCTTCAACTTTATCTACATCTATTAATTCAATATAAGGAAGCACTTTAAAAATAGAACTCATTTTCATAAGTTTATTTTGATTGTCTTCTCTTTTAATTAAAGTCTTAGCATATTTAAGTAATGAAAAATATATTGTTCTGTCTGTTAAAAAAGGATCTTCTTTAACAGCCTTTAATACATTTCTTACTCTTGATATGGCTTCTCCTACTGTTGTCATAAGTCAAATTCATTATAATTTTGCAATGTATTTGCAGTTTTTTTATTTTGTAAATCTTTATACACAGTTCTACTATATGCCCATTGTAATTTAATTTCAGGACTGACCTCTACATACATTTGCCAATTCTCAGGATAAGATTTTGCAACTGATCTTTTAAATTCTCTACATGCTATAAAACTCCAAAATTCTCTATTCTTAATTTTATGTTTTAGTGCATGATTTGAAAAAAATATTTTTGCTAACTTACCATCTGAATCCCAATTTTTATTTGTAACTCTAACTCCATACTTTAAAGATTTTGCATAATCAACATTTTCTTTTTTACTTTGCTGACATGTTCCAATAAATAACCATCCAATCTGTTCTGGTAATTGTACCCCATCTCTATTTTCAATTACTGTTTGAAATACAACTTGATTAAATTTCTTTATTATCTTTCTTAAGTCTTTATTATCAATTTCCTTATACTTTGGATACTTTTTTTTAAACAAATTAAAAAACTCTTTGCTTAGAACATTTTTTGTTTCTGGTCTAAATCTAGGAGCTGTAACATCTGGTTTTTTAAATTCTCTCATACTATACATTTAATATACTAAAAATTACTGACATGAACAAATGTAAAGATAGTATAAAAAACAAAACCCCCACAAGTGCGGGGGTATTGTCTTGTTGCCACAGTAACCAACAAACTGTAACTTCTTATAAAATTTTTATTAGCCTACTCTTCTAATAGCCCAATCTATATAATCACCAACAGTAGAAACATAATTTATACCTGTCATATTTTGTACTTTTAAAACTAAAGTTGTTCCTAAAGTTATATCAACTCCTTGCATACCACCTGTTAAATAAAGATGTGCTAAATATTGTTTATTCATAATAATTGCAGAATCTGCACAATATGTAATAGTACGATCATTAGTTACACCAATAAAAAATTGACCAACACCTGTAGTTGGTGTATATGTTGTTTCACCCCATCCAAATCCAATAGTAGGAGCTGTTAAATAAACATTATAATTAATATCATATTTACCAGTTTGAGGACAGGTCCAAATACCTGTTGTTACATCATACATTGTAGTAACAGTTGCTCCATTTACTCTTTGATAAATACTTGTTGGTTGAATTGTAACACCATTAGTAATTTCTGAATTTGCTAATGTTTGTGGAACAAATGATCTAGAAAGAGGAGGACTTGATGCTCTAAAAGCTGTACCAAATAAACCTGCAGTAGTTTCAATAATATCTCCCGTACCTGTTGTAGATAAATTATATGTAGGTGTACCTGTAAAAGTTCCTATACCATATTTATTTAGTTGTAATTGACTAGTACTTTTTAAAGTTAATTGATCTGTTGGATTTAAAGTACCAGTTGGTTTACCTTGAATAATAAATTGAGATGTAGTAAGAAGTGGCGTTGAATTAATAACTGTTTTAGATATTAACCTATTTGTTAAAACTGCTCCTGTTGATACAGCTGTATTTGCAAATTCAATAGATACTCCAGATGTTGCTAAAGTATTACCTTTATTTTCAACACGTATACCACATGCATTAGCAGTTCCTGCTGCAGTAGTAGATGTAGGTTGAATTAATAATGTTGGAATAGTACTTAATGGAACTGAAATTTGTTCTGAATTAAAATTTGATATTAATCCTAAAGCTTGAGTTCCTGATCCTGTGGTATTAGTAGATGTAACTTGTACAACAGGTGTACCAAAACCAGAAATATTAGAATTTGCTAATATAGCTGAAGAAGAAGTTACTGTATTATTAACTACTAATGTTGCACCACTAGTACCGGTTTTATCTAAAGTTAATGCAGGTACTGTAGTACTATTTATATTTAAAGCAAATGTAGAATTAGTAAGAGTTGTATTTTGAACTAAAGGACCTCCAAGTTGAATGTTATTTACAGTTTTTGTTAATCCATTATTTGCTGTTACTGTTGCTAAACCTGAAATTACTGTACAAAAATATGCTACTACTTGTTGTAAAGCTTCATTAACACTAGAATCAGCTATTACTACTACATCTTCACTACATAATATTTCTGGCACATCACTATATGTAGTACAAAAATATTCAACTAAGTCTTCTAATAATTCTGTCCCTGTAGAATCTGATGTTATAACAACATCTCCATTACACTCAATGTCTGGACCATTGTATATAATACAATCTGAACTTAATACTTCTTGACATGGAACTGGATCTGGACAACCTTCAGGAGTAGGGCATGGAGGAGGACTAGTTAAAAAACTATCCTTACATCCAAATTTTGCACATTTGTTATTACAACTACTGTAGTTATGATTACAATTGCTACAAGTATTATTAGTATTATTACAGCTCATTATATTTTATTTTTAAATATTTAAGTTTTATTATAATTGAGTTATAGTTAAATTAGTTCTTAACTTTATAATAGAAAAACTTATACTATCTGAAAATGTATATGCAGTACCATTATAGGATCTATTTGTAGTATTAAGAACTTTAACTTTTAATGCTATTGGAACAGCTGTTGTAATAACTTTTGATGTTGATAGTTCAACACATCTATCAATACCTGGTGTTAATGTTTGACTATTAGCTACATAAAGATCAGAAGTATTATCAGAAGTTATTCCTATATAAAAACTACCTATTGCAAGAAATGCATCTTCTAGTTCATTTACAGTTGGAGTAGTTGAAAATGTTGCTGCTCCAGACCAAAACACTGTAGATGCATTGTTAGGTTTTAAATGTATTGTTGCTTTTATTAAATATGTACCAGGGTCCGCAATTGAAAAAACTCCTGTTGTATTATTAAATGATCCAAATGTTATAGCTGGTAAATTTGCATTTGGAACAAAAGTTCCTGTTCCAGCAATAACAGATTGACTATTAGAAGATACTTGTGTATATCTCTCAATAGTTTGACCATCTGTAATACCGTCTACTGATGCTGGTGTTACTAATGGAATAACTCCTGATGCTGGATTAAAAGTACTATTAATTGTTAAATTTGCAACAAAAGTTTCTAAATAATCATTAGTTACAGTATAAGTTGTAGTATTACCAACAGTAGCTGATGCTACAGATATGCCTTCACCAGCTGCAACAACAGTATTTTTTAGTGCTGCAGATAAATAATCAAATATATCACATATAGAAATCCACATGTCTATAAGTGTATCCGCTATTGATCTTGGTGTACCTATCCAATCTCCAGAATAAGCTGTTCCCATTGGAGTACCATATACTAATGAAATTGAACTAGATGTAATACACTGACTTAATATAGCAGTATCTATGTCAGCAGGTAGACCAGTTGCAGTTCTTAAAGCACAATAGCCATAAGTATCATCATTAATTAATGCACTAAGAATAAGATCTATTGCAGTTGCAGGACCTCCAATACCAATATAAGGTCCTGGACCTGCATTTTGTAAAATACAGTCTACCAATATTGTTGGTAATGTAAATGTTGGAGTAGATGCATTTTCTAATACAGTTACTCTAACATCCAGATCATTAATTTGATTTTGTAATTCTGTAATAGTTGTAAGTATGTTGCATACTCTTTGACCAATCATATTTACATAGTCAATTAACTGCATGCTAGTAATATTATTTACTATAAAACATGAAGCAACAGAAACTAAACAATCTGGACAACCTGTTGAAGATTTAGTATTAGAATTAGGATCACTTGCTATACCTTCTAATGAACATATTTTTTCAATTAAAAATTGTATTAAAGCTTCAAATGTATTTGGTGGACATGATACTAAGTTAAAACAAGAAAGATCATAGTTTGTAATATCTAGTTGTTCCATTATAGTACAAAGTTCAGTTGCAAGATTTGCAACTACATCTGATACAGTATCTCCTGTACATAGTTTAATACAATGCAAATCAGGTCCTTGCCAAATAACACAGTTAGATGATATTGGACTGCAAGGAGAGTTATCGTAATTTAATGGTTTCATAAGTTTACTATTAATATAATATACAAAATTTTATTAAGACTTGCAACTATTGTTTATTTTTAAAAACATACATGATTATCCTATACTAGCACATCCAAGACTGCAAACACAAGGCAAACCGCTGAGAAATATATTAGTACTTGGCTTGCAGCTTTGTAACTGTGTTAAAATATCAGTGATACTTTGACCTGCAAAAAATTCAGGAGTACAAGTAGGATAAGTAGTATTTAAATAAATTATTAAATCATCTATTTGGTATGTAATAAATACTACTTCACCATCTACAAGCTCTATAGAAGTTAATCTTTGTAAACATCCACCATTTGGACCGACACAAACAGTTGGAGAAGGTCCACAAGGTATCATTTCAAGATAATATGAATAAGTCAAACTACTTGGTTGATTTATAGACATCCAATTAAATTGATCTCCTAAATCACCAATAACACCAGAATCTATAATACCATCATTTATACATTGATTAATAGTAATCAAACTGTTTCGACAGTCAAGTAATGTAGGATAAATTCCAGTACCATCTCCTGGATCTATGCAATCACCTTCTATACAATTATAAGAAACAATAGGTTCACACTCAGCTAGACAAAGATTTAATGTAGCAAATTGTCCACTAGAACCAGATACTAATACACAAGTATTATCAACACAATTATAAGAAGTAACAGGTGGTGGTGGTTTTGGTACACAAGCTTCTTGACAAAGAGCTAGTGTAGAGTAGTCTCCTGAACCATCTCCTCTTTCAATACACTCACAACCTACATGTGTACAAAAACAATTATAAGTTAATGGTAATGGTGCACATACAGGTTCTGCTGTTGAACACTCACAATCATTATTACATCCGCATGAATTTGTAGCACATGGATAAGTTGAATCATATAATGCAGCTAAGTCTATTAGTTCTTTTTGTACAATATATTGTTCATCTTCTTCAGGACAACAGTTTGAAATTCCATATCTTAATTGTAGAACTTGTTTATACATTGCTTCTGCCGCTCTACAAGAAATTTCTTCATATTTCCATGCTTCACATCCTGGAGTATTATAACCAGGAGTAATAGATTTTTGTTTATTTTT
>Ga0181355_1000988_pt1 | contig 12450 bp, 17 predicted proteins | sample Fa13VDMM15DN_FD_130099 | JGI IMG/M metagenome (GOLD analysis project Ga0181355, IMG submission 130099) | Freshwater viral communities from Lake Michigan, USA - Fa13.VD.MM15.D.N | ecosystem: Environmental > Aquatic > Freshwater > Lake | place: USA: Michigan | collected 2013-09-23 | reverse complement strand
GTGGTGCGTTGCTACGTTTAACGTCCAGCTCGACGGGTCCCCTTGCATGCAAACTGTTCTTCATGAACCGTTGCGGGGAGCGGATCTTACCCATTCTAGGGCGCGATACGGATTCGTATCAACGCTAAATATGGGGTGTGAGGGCTGCAGGAAACCCTAAATCTAGGTGCAGGGCTAAGTGCAACCGTCAGGCTGATACCTTATGGATGCTGATTACCTTCCAGCCGTCCTCTGTAGTATGGATGCGCATGCTCAGCTTATCGCCTCGCATATCACACACCACACTGAACAGGTACGCTGGCTGACATACTTGTCTGACTTCGCTATAAATAAACTCGGCTGAACTAAACTCCTCGATCAATACCGTCGCTTGTTCCACTAAGCTGTGGAAAAGCTCTAGGTTCTGGTCGGTTGGTCGCTCGCCGACTTGCTTACGCCAGTCAAACAGCTGTGCCTTGGTGCTAATCGTCATGGTTCCTGTGGAATAAGGTGACTTGCCTGCGTTGGTTGGATGCGCAGCCCCCACTAACACGCCCGTTACTCCACTCCTTTCTTTTTTTCTATGCGCAAGTCGTGTCGCACGGGGTGTTGGAGAAGCGTCAGGAATTTCTTATTCCTTTTCGGCTTCTATAGGGGCGCCCTTTGCATTCTTGTCATTATTTCGAGTACTTTGCCCAAGAATTTAGACAAAAAAACCGGGGTGTTGCCCCGGGATAAAAAATTATATTTCCTAAATTAGGTCTTCTTACTGATTCGACTCTGCAAAACGTGACGCCGCAGCATAAGCCTTCGCGTACTTCTCAGGTTCCGGTCGTTCTTCTGCCAATTTTTGCCTGGAACCCTGGATGAAAGCACCAACTTCTACGTCATTGGCTCCAGCTTTCTTTAAATCATCGGCAGCATCTGCAATTGCGTAGAGTGCCGTTGCTTTTTCTAGTTTATTTTTAGGATCCATGGCGTCAGTGCCGTGTTTTTCCGCAGATTCTTTTGGTAATAGTCTACCGCATTTACTTTTTTCCTAAATTCCTCCCCTTAAAATACAAATAACAAGAAATATTGAGTCAATAAAAGTTCAATGGCGTTATCCCCTGCTGATTTTGCCGCCTACAGCCGCGCCACTGGTACTCCATACCCAGAAGAACCGGAGGAAAGGGCTGCTTTAGCCCCGGCGGTACGTGATTTTCGCCAGAATCAGCTCCGAAACCAGGAAAGTGGACCGGATTTTGGTGGATTAGCTGGTCTTGCGGTGGCAGGCTTGGGTGCATTAGGGGCAATTGCTGCAGCACGTAGGGGATTTGGGGCAAAACCAGTAACTGGTGGACGCAAGGGCGGTGTTCAGCTGGCTGATTTAGCTGAGATTGCAAAAACGACTGGTCCTGAGCTTGAAATGGTGGCCAAAGCGCCGGAAGTTAGCAAGATTGCCTACGAAAAGGTCAAGCCTTCCCGTGTTGCGCCCCAGCAGACGGGGGTACAACCTGGAGCGTTCTCTGATCTGACCAGTATTCAAGAACGGTTACTCAATCAAGTCCGTAGCCAGCAGGTAGAGGCGTCAGATGCGGGTCTTGATCAGGTCATCCAGCGGGGCGTGGTAACTCCTGAGCAACGTGAGGTCACAAACTTTGTCACGTTTAGTCGTGACGCGGATCGTATCGCACGTACCACCCAGGTTGCGGATCAAATCTCTCAATTCCCAGAAGAAGTAGCACGTATCGCCGAAGTCCAAGCTAAACCCGTGGTTTCCGGCAACGTTTGGGAATTAGAAGAGCAACTGGAATCTCTTGGTCGTCAGGCACAGGAGTTTTATGGACCTCGTTACGAACGAACCGGTCGTAGTGTCTCAGATCTAACCGGTGAGCTGGAACTTACACCACAACAGGCGCGTGCATTGCGTGGTGCCAAGATTGGTTCCGTATCCACCGGTGCTGGCTTGAGTGCTGGTCGTGCATTAGACCTCAGTACCGTATCTGACTCTGCTACTGCTCGCGGTCGCTTCACACCGGACGAACTCCTGGAGCGCACCATGGCAGCTGCGTCTTATCCACGGGAGATTCGTGATCAGATCTTGAATCCCGAAGTATCACGTGAGCAGATCCGTGAGTTCCTCGGTAGTACGTCCAAAATTCGCGGCGGGGCTGTGAGCGTTAACCCAACGATGGAAATTGCGGGTGGTGCCCGTGCTTCCATGCCAGATGCTGATATGGAAGAACTCCAAACTGCTGGAGTTGGTGGCACTGGTCTGACGTATGCAGAAACTGCAAACCTTAAACAGCTCGGACAAAAAGAGAAGCTAGAACAAGCAGGATTTACATACGATCCAAACACTGGTAACTACTACCAGGAGATCGATGATGTTGATATTGATCCAACGGAGGTCATGACGGCCAACCGTGAGATGGGTACAGATTATGGCGATACGGAAGGCGTCGGTAACCTGTTGATCGAAAGTGAATCTTTCCGTGAACGTACCAATCAGGGAACAACTCAAATCCCTGGCGTGGTTCAGGAAACAACAGCTGCAGCACCTGGTTCTGAACGACAGTTACGTTCGGCTGATGTGGTGGTTCCCCTGCGCCGCACTGAAGAAGGCATCCAGACTACGGGCCTCCGTGTAGCAGAAGCGGATCCAACTAAGTCCTTCGGCCAGCTCTTGAGTATGCAAGATGTTGGTTATAGGCAGGGTGGTCGCATAACCTCTGAAGATTTAAGTGCACAAGGCACAAGATTACCCGGTGGTTTTGAGACAGCTACTGACGTTGTCCCCGACAAGATTACGACGCAACCTGTTTCTGATTGGGCTCCATCCGTGATCCTGGGTGAAACAATTCGTGGCACTAATATTCGTCAACCGTACAAGCCAACCTCTAAACGCATCATTACAGGGGAAGAAGCACCTTTGGTTGGAATCCGCCGTGCACCCCTGGTACAAGAAGGCAAGCAAGTTGGTTGGACCACACTCAAGAATGCAAAGCCAGAACCCGTATCTTTGGATCGTGCCACGATTCAGAGTGTTGCAGCACAAGCGCAATCGGAGTACTTCAACAACCCAACCGCAAAAGCTGCTTACTTACGCGAAAGAAACCCCGAGGCTTTAGAACTTGGTTTGGCACAAGGCAAAACATTGTCTGATATTGGTGAGTCTTATGACTACCAAGGTTTTATTGTCAAGGCAGTTGATGATTATCTGATGAATCAAGAGGGGATCGATCTTCCCATTCTTAAACCTCAAATTAGCAAGACTACCGGTAGTCCTTACTTCTCGACGGAAGCCAACGCCTTCGTGATGGATCTGCTCAAAACAGAAAAAGCAACTCCGATCTACGGCGAAAAGATTAAAGTTACCCCTGAAGGCAAGAAGGTTGTTAAGGGTTTCAACGCAGGTGGTTATCCTATCTACGAAACGACTGGTAAGTCTGCACCGGTCCCCGGTCAGTATCAAGTACGTGGCCAAGGTGGTATTGATCCAATGACCATTGGGGATGACTATGACGGGGAAGACGTTGCATACTACGCACCACGCATCGACACGGCATCCCAGAGCAAGGTGATGCGTGAGGGCCAGCGCTTAGGTGTTCCTGCTACTTCGATGCTTGGGATGACCGGCACCCCCACTGGAGCACAAATGTCACAATTACGTGGAGCTATGTCGACACCGCAGGCTGGCGTCGGTATGCGAAGCGTACCGGTGCGCAACCCAGCGACTGGTCAACGTACAGGTACTGAGCGTGTTTCTACTATGAACATCGGCTCTTTTGCGCGTACGCAGAATCCGTACACTGGACCTGCAGCACCAGCCATGGGTCCATCAGCCCGTGTTCTCTCTGGTAACTATCAGTACACAGATCCTCAACTTACTGTTAATCTTGAACCAGTCTCTTCTCGTCAACAAGAAGAACGTAATCGTTTTGCTTTAACCGCAAATCTTACGCCTGGTGGCCGTGTTAAAGCTGGAGCTTTAAATCTCAGCGGTAATCTTGGCATTATTAATGCAGGTGTTGCAGATCTTACTGAAGCTCAAACCATCCAACGTTATGGACTCACTGGTGGCCAGTTACAGCAATTTGGCAGACAACTTATGGATCAAGCTGCACAACGACGCAATCTTCCTTCTGGCCCAACAAGTAATTTACCAGGACCACAAACACCATCAACCGGTGGATCTAGGCAACCAGTGATTCCTGGCGTTCTGGAAGGTTCTCCATTAAACCCCCGTGGTTATACAGCAAACCCAACACTTGATTTTTATGAGCGTTCCTTAGAGCAAGAGGCTGCTCAGCTTGCTGCTAATCAACCACAAGAACGTCTTGTTCGTAGGCAAGGTAGAATGGTTCCACTGAGTCAAGTTACGCGACCGGTTCAACGTAACGTATTCTTTCCAGCTGGTTAGACATGGCCGATAAAAAGAAAAAAGACAAAAAGTGGATCCAAGGCATGGAGATGAAGGAAGGTGCCTTCACTGCCAAAGCCAAACGCAAAGGTATTACCTCTGCTCAGCTCCAGGCAAACGTCTTATCTAATCCAGATAAGTACGATGAAAAGACCGTGAAACAAGCACGGTTACGTAAAACGTTAGTAGGCTTGAAAAAGACTAAAGACAGTAAGCAGGAAGGCTGATGGCCAAAGACCATAGGCTTGAGTTAGACCGTTATCTTGATTACGGCAAGGATCTTTTCTCTAAACGGAAGAACCTTGATTTTGACGATCTGTTTTCGGTTAAAGCAGACAGTGGTTCAGCGCCTTGGAGCCTGAACCGCTTTGATAGTACGGACCTCTTGCGTCGTATCCAAACGCGGAAGCTGCAGCTCAACCCTGGTCTTCAGCAGGTGGGCGACGATGGTGGAGAGATTGAAGTGTTCGCGGGCATCGGCCGTTTCAACCGCGATAAAGACTATGACTTCGTCAATGGACGTGCAAACACAAATCAACGTCCGGAAGAACAACCTGGTTTTAATTCCCTATGGGGCGAGTACTACTCCCTGAGTCCGACTCTTAATCCTGGTAAGCGTGCATCCAATCCGATGCCACGTGCAAAGAACCCAGATCCCAAGGGTTACATCATGGCCCAGATGGAAACCAAGGCTAAGAACGAAATGGAGGGCGATAAGAGTGTGGCTCAGCTTCTTGCTGGTGATGAAGAGGCTTAAGTCCTAGCAATTTATAATGAACAAAAGGATAGATAAATGAAGCTTGCGGGCCTGCGTAAATTTATAGGAGAAAACATTGGTAGCGTTACAAAAAACGTTTTACCAGGTACCGCATTAAGCGCAGGTTTTGGCATGCTTGCTGGTGGTCCTACCGCTGGTTTAACCTACGCAGCAACTGATGTCCTTGGTTCGCTGCCGGCAACCATGCTGGGACGGTATGCGGCACGTAATGTTAAAAACCCTGGTGTACGTAATGCCATTGAAGGTGTTGCTAACGTAGGCGGATCTATTGCCGGTAGCGTGCTAGGCGCCGAGCTTCTTTCTGGTGGTCAACAACAACAAATTGCGCAACAGATTGAACAACGTTCTGTTGTGAACGACATGCCTCTGGCATCTCAAATTGCCGAACTTTCCCCTGGTACCCAATACCAAACAACTGGCTTACCCTCCAGCCAGCCGTTTGAAGATCTGTTAAGTCAGATGCCACGTAGTTCGTGGATGCAGTATTTAAGCCCAGAAGACCAAGCAATGCTTCAAGGTGCTATTAACTTGAGGGCGTAAAATGTTTCAAAAATTACTAAACGATCTTACGTCTGGTGCTCGCAAAAGTGCGGAGGCAAGTCGTCTTGCTTACCTAAAAGGAGAGTACACTCCCAGCATTATTAAAGATATTCCTGGCCTAAGGGGCGAGTATCATCAACAGCTGAAAAGCTTAGGTGTTTCTATGAGTGAAACACCAACAGAAGCAGTTGGCGCTTTTGGTGCTCGTCTTCTGACCGACTTAACGAACGATGGTACGCGTGGTATTTATTGGCGTTACAACCATCCACTTGCCATCTTAGGTGCCACGGCAGAGGCGGCTATTGGCAAGGAAGCATACAGCGCCCTGGGACCGACCAAAACAGGTTTGATTACTGCCAGTATCGCAGTACCAACAACGGCACTTGCAGGGGCATACAACATCGCTAACCCTGGCGAAATGTTCAGGCCTAAAGGGTTTGCACAAGCTTATGCAGAAGAGGGATCGGAAGATCGCCGTGAAACTACTCAGCCTGTACCCGAGTTGTTTGAACGTTTCTTCCTTGGGCGTACTGGTCGCCCTTTGAATTATGAAACAGCTAAGGAAGATATTCCATCTTTAACGCCAGAACGTTACAGTAATTATCTGCGTAATTATTACCAAGACAAAGGATTCCTGGGCATTGTTAAAGCAACGCCAGAGAACCTGGAAGGCGTCCCCGAGGTACGGATGCTTGGTTATCCAATTACGATTCCATCGGTTACTACAGCGGCTGGTGGCATCGTTGGAGCTACTGCCGCAATTCGCAGCGCACCTCTTGTTAAGAATGCATTCCGCCGTGGCTTGGCTGGTGCGGTAGCGGGGGCAGGTGCAGGTGTGATTACAGGTAACTTGGCCAATGCAACACTTGCCGCTAAACCTGTAGAGAATCAGCTACCTACCACTGCTCAGTATGAAATGATGCAGTGATAGAATTTATTTTATAAAAGACCTATTCATAAATGACGCCGCAAGAGTTAGCCGCCATGCAGGCGGGCTTAGATCCACGAGCTTACTATCAGGATCCTTATGCAGCTGCGCGTGCTGGTCTCGTTGATCCGGAAACGCTGCCAACTCGTGGTGCAACAACCATTATTCCTCGTGGTCCTCGCCCCACTGGGCAAGAGCAACTGCAAAACTTTATGACTCAAGCCGGCACTACTTTAAGTGCTGTTCCAGGTCAGCTTCGTGAAGCAGCTGGTAAAGCAAAAGCTCGCTTCCCACAAGCAGGCGGCTACGCACGTACAGGCCTTGCTGTTGCTGGCGCATTACCTGCAGTTGGTACGTCCTTTGAAGAATTACAGGCCGGCCGCCCTCTGGGCGCTGTCGCAGCACTTGCTCCTGCAGGTCTTTCCGTTGTTGGTTCTCGTTTGATTGGTAAGGGTCCTGTTGGCACTGCTGTTGGTCTTGGTCTGATGGGCCTTGGCGCTGTGCTTCCAGGAGCTGCAGCCCAGGGCGCGGAGTCGGTGCGTCAAGACGTTACTGGTAAACCCACCAAAGGTAAGGAAGGCGAGTTCTCCACTCAGATGGCGATGGCCCAGCAGATGGGTGAACTGGGTGCTACCCAATATCGCAATCAGATGGGCACTTACACCAGTGCTATGAAAGATCTGTCGAAACACTATTCGGATCAAGCTTATTACGACCTCCAGCGCAATGTTCCGATCATCGAGAAGATGAAGAACAATGAGTTGATTCGTCAACAAGCTCTGATGAATACCCAAGGTCAGCTTCAAAGCCAACTTGGTGTTCTTGCTACCGCTGGTGCCCTGGCCCAAGGTGCACAAGCTGAAACCGGTGCAACACTTCGTACCGCACTGACCGCTGCTCCTTACGCAGGTTCTGTTCTGCAGGCTCCTCAAATTCGCTTCGGGTGATCGATATGGCTGACGCTTTGCTTCCCTTTAAGCTGTCCCAAGTCAATTATTCAATGCCAGGGATTAAACCCCTGGACTTGAATTCAAATACCACTGGCCTTGCCGTTGGTACCGGCTTTGCTTTAGGGACAGAGCCTCCCCTCGCTGGTCGCTACGCAGAAGCCGTTGGTGAACCACGGAAGAAGACTGCGGCTGAGAAGATGAAAGAAACCATGGAAGCAGCGGGAATCGATCCCAATACTCCCATGGGAAGCATGTTTGCTCTTAACTTAATCAATAAGTACGAAGCAGACGATACGGATAAGTTGAAAGAGCAGGGCGAATATTTCTTTGATCTCATTCAACGTAATGCAGATCGTGCCCAGGAACGCGCTAAAGAAGCCACTGTAATTGCTGGTTTAGTTGATCTTCCTAAGCAGTTTGAGAAGGCCATGGATCGTCGTTACACCTTCTTCCCCGAAACACTGCAGATGGTGAGGGAGAACGTGATGAAACCGTCTTACTTCTCCGGTAATACGATTGGTCAATACCTATAAGTAAAATAGATACAAAGGAGATTGTCATGTCATTTTTCAATAACCCAACTTTTGGTGTTGATACGGCCGGCGCTTTCGGTGGCGTTGGTGATGCTTTAGGTGGCGGCGGTTTTACCGGTGGTTTTGGCGGCCTTAACGTTGGTGGCTTTACTGGTGCTGCTCCAAGTTATGGTGGCGGCGGTGGCGGATTCGGGGGACTGGGGGCGCTGATTGCTGGTCGTCTTGGTACTACCCTCCTGGGACAATCAAACACTCAAGCTTCTGCTGCTAATGCAATGGGCACTGGCATCGGTATGTTTGATGTCAACGCAGGTGTTACAGCAGCTAATCGTCGTCGTTCCTTGTTTGACGAAACGCAAGCACCAATTATTGCCTCCAGGATCAAGATGAATCCTGATTATCGTCGTGGTCAATTAAGGGATACTTTACGTAATCCTGGTATCGCTGGTCGTTACTCTGCGTTTATTGGTTGATCAACAGACGTTAAAATAAAAAGATAAAAGAAGGGATCGTTTGTAGAGATGGCTTTTAACTTTGGTGGTGCGGCCGGAGGAGCCTTATCGGGTGCAGCCACTGGATCTACGTTTGGTCCTATTGGAACGATTGCCGGTGGTTTGATAGGCGGTCTTAGCGGCGCCTTTGGTGGTGGCGGTGGCAGTCAGTTCCTTCCTTCGGAATTGATGCAACGTTACATGGATATTGGCCTTGCTGATATCAAACCTCCCCAGTGGAAGAAGAAATTAGATATCCAAGATGCACGCATGTATGCCCGCTCCGGAGACCGTGGAGCGTATGAGGACACTCTTCGCAATCTGGTTGAACTTTATCCAACCGAGAAACGGTATGGCAAAGCTTTACGCAAAAGCTTAAAGAAAGATGTTGATCTTGCTCAGTCTGGTTTCAACGTAGCTGATCAGATCTATACCAACGCAGGTCTTAGTTTTACGGATGATCAATTCCGTGACATGGCCAAGAGTGCTGAGAAGTCTGGCATTAGAGGCTCGTCTGCATTTGGCGACTTCTTGAAGCAAAACCTCATTGCACAGGGCAAGATGTTGACTCCGCAACAGGAGCAGCTTTCTTACATCTTTGGTGGCCGCGCCTTCCCGCGCACTTCTGAGGGCTACTATACAACTTACGGTTCCACCGCGAAATAAGAATCATGGCAAACAATAAAAATAAAAACAAAGCCCCTGCTTCAAAGCCTAAGCAGCAATCTCAGGCAGCGGCTAAACCTAAGCCTCAGAAGAATCCTCAAAAGTTCTTGCAGAGCTTTGGCTCAAAAATTAATGTAGGGGAAGTCAAGAAATTTGAAGCCAAGTTCCCGGATAAACCCCTTCAAAGCGTTATTAAATACGACAAAAAGAATAAAGATGTCAAATTAAAACCTGGGGCCAAAAAATACATCAAAGGCACCAAGCCAGGTGTTCTAGACGATAAAGACAGGTCTGGTGGCGGTGATCGTCCTTTAGACGATGGTACCGGCATCTTTGGCATTATGCAAGAGGCTCAAGAGAGCCTTGCCAATATCATCGGCGGTTATGACGTACAGACTGCTCAGATCGGTGCCGATGCAACAACGAAAGCAGCAGGCATCCGTGGAGAAGCTGATAAGTATGTTGCAGACGCGTACTCTGGCGCACAACGCTATGGTGCTGATCGTGAGCTAGAGGGCACTAAGTACTCAGCGGATAAAGAGTCTGAGTGGCGTCAAGCTGTTGCAGGCATCGAAGTCAAGGGCCGCCTGGATCTCCAGCCCATCATTAACGCTGGTCTTGAGAAGGTTGCAGGCATCGAAGCACAAGCAAGCCGTGACGTTGCTGACATCACTGGCAAGTACAACGTGGAAGGCATCAAGACTCGTGGTGAGTTTGATGAGAAGATTGGACGCATTGGTTTGGCCGGCAGCATGTACGGCCTCATTAGTTCTGCCTTCGGCTAATACTGATTAAAATAGGTACATTACCCAGCGATAACGATGACCACTTCCAGCTCTTCTACTGATTATTTTGATATCTCCAAGTTCCAGGAACTTCTGGATAAACTTGAAGCATCTAAAGGTCGTCAAAAGCGTCAAGAAGCTCTTGAAGATCGTAAAGGCCAGTTTGCCGCTGGCATTGCCAATGTCATGAGCAACTTTTGATTTAAGGTATAGTAAACAATGACAACCAGCGTACCCGCAGGTCAAACCGATGTCGATGACTGGTTTGATCTAGACAAATACAAGCAAGCTGCAGAGGTTGCTTACGGCTTCTCTAAGAAGAAGATGGAAGAGGCTGGAACCCAAGAACGGGAGACGATTGGTAAAGGTGCCACAGAACAAAGAACCTCTGCTGAACAAGCCCAGCAGTTCAAGCAAACGGACGAGGCCCGCGACTACAACCAGGCCCAACGAGCTTATCGATATTGAGTTATTCGACCAGTGGGTCGATAACTTAACGTCTTCTGAACAGGAATTCTTTACGGATTTCGCCAAGAACACCTTTTCAATCATCGAGTGCTATCTCTATGCCAGGTTCCTTGGCTATAGGGGTAGCATCACTGCGTGTGACCATTGGGTACGTAAACTCTATCCCAAGCCTGATCATCGCAAGAAACTCCTGTATGAAATTGAGGAGATGCAGGAGGACATCCGTAAGCTGCGTGATGACGTAGATAATGGCATCGTAAAACGTGATGCAGGTGTAGCACGTATTGCTGGGATGCAAAAAGAATTACGTGGCACTATTGCACAAATTGAACAATTCACCGGCAGCCGTGATCGCAAAGGATTGCTGATGGCTGGAGCTGACCGAGCCATTCGTGAGTTGATGGCAATCTTCAAGGATGACCCCATTGAACTTCCTCTGGAAGAAGCCTCAATGAGTGTGTGGGCTAAAATGCAATATGAAGAGAGTTAACTTAAACTCAATATATGAATCCCTCTCCACAGGCTCAATCTGCACCAGATGCTCGTCTTGCGGGTGGGATGATTAACGTCGTTCAGCAACTTCAAAAGAATCGAGATCGATTTAGTGGTGCCCGTCAATTACAGGGCGCCCCAATCGGAGGAGAAGCTAAAGAAGGAGCAGAAGTCCTTAACGCCTTACGCGATAGAAAAGCTGATGTCCAAAAGCAAAATGCCTCCCGAGCTCCTGGCGCACTTCAAGGGAAAGGGCGAGAAGAACCAGGACGGGAGCGAAATGTCGGACAAGGACAAGCGCAAAGCAGCTTTAGATAAGGCACGTAAGTATCAAGAACAGAAACGTAAAAAAGGTAAGTAAGCATGGCATACACAGACGAAGAACTTGCAATTGTTAATCGTGTTTATAATGACTTCTCTCCTCAGCGCAATTCAATCGCAGCTGCGCGTTCTGCTAATCCTGAGAAGTGGTTCGATTATCAAGATCAGTTAAAAGCATTAGATGCACAAGTAAAGTCTGCATACGAAAAAGCGATTGCGGATTATAGAGCTGGCGGAACAAATACAAATAGTAATAAACCAAGCTTTGCGGTTTACAGCGATCTTTTAAGGCAAGGCAAAGATCAAGAAGCTGCAGAGTATTGGTACGGAGATAGTGAAAATAAAGGACAAGGGTTTCTTGATGATTATTTAGCTGCTTTACCAGGTGGAGAACAAGGTCCTGCACAAGGTCCCAATACTCCAGTAAGAAGAGATGGGGATATGTTTGTTCCTAAAGATTTTGCTCCACCTGCATATGATATTACCCCCGGCATGAACTATCGACGGGTAGAAGGACCACGGGGAGAAAATCTGGGCGAAATTGCCGCTGAATATGGTGGCAACAAAAAAGAAAAACCCCAGTGGCTAAAGGATATCGAACGTCAAGTTCCACCGGGACGTGGCTTTACTGGTCCTTATGATCAATTTGGTAATCCAACTGGTGTGGGCGGCACCGTCAAACAAGCTTCCGAAGATCAAAACACTGATTACTCTATTGCTACAGCCCGAAGCGGTTCTGATGAGCAACGTCAACAGCAAACCTTCCAGGCTGAGTACGATCCGCAGAAAGCTCAAACTGCTAGTGCAGCAGCTAAGGCTTATAAAAAGGCAGCTTCTACAGAAGATCCTTTCCGCAGTCAAGCTGCATTCGGCTAGTATTTAGTCACTACCGGTGATTGAATCTAGTGCCTGCATATCAGCACCTTGCATATAGGCGTAATGCTCGTGCTGCTGCACGCAGGCAACAGATTCGTCCTGCAAAGAATCTTGAAACCTTGCAAGAAGCAAGGGCAAATTTTGGCTTCTTTTGTGATTACGTAGCAGATAAACCTCCGGCTGAACACCACAAGGAGTGGCACCGGCACTTTGTGACAGAAGAGGACAGTAGCTGCCT
>Ga0181355_1000986_pt1 | contig 12480 bp, 29 predicted proteins | sample Fa13VDMM15DN_FD_130099 | JGI IMG/M metagenome (GOLD analysis project Ga0181355, IMG submission 130099) | Freshwater viral communities from Lake Michigan, USA - Fa13.VD.MM15.D.N | ecosystem: Environmental > Aquatic > Freshwater > Lake | place: USA: Michigan | collected 2013-09-23 | reverse complement strand
CATATAAGCATAAAAGAATAAATCGTACTTAATACCAGATATACAAGAAGTGATAGTTGCCGTTTTTGATAATTCAGACAAATTATCACAATACCACTCAATTACTTTATGCTTATCGCTTTCATCTTTATAGTACAATCCAGCGTTTTGTTGCATCTTGCCATCTATGCTACCATCATAGTTTAAGTGGTCTAGTGGTATTCTTTTGCCCATTTTGTACATCAAGTAAAAAGAAGCTTCAACACAACCTAACCTTAAAGTATGCAAGGTGTTGTTTTTTATTTTGGATATTAATTCGTCAAAATCAGTTTTTATAACAATATCTTGATTAACTACATCGTATTTTAATATGGAAGTATCTTGCCTAATAATTTGGGTAGTATTGCTTTCTACATAATTAATAAATTCAGCATTGTTTTTTGACTGCTGATACAAGTTTACAAAATATTCGTGTTCTTGCATTGGTTATAATTTTGTATCATATTTATTTTTTTATACCCCAAAAGTATAAGTCAACATCTTGTCTTTTTAATTCGTAACTACTAAACATTTCACTTATTGGTAAAGCATCTAAAACCATATCTGGATTAATATTCATATAATAATCGTCCATTTCTGCTACAAAAGGTGCATCTTCTGGTCTAGTCCTATTTGTTCCATGTTCAGCCCTTCCGTCACTAGCGCAAGTAAAAATAAACATTTTGCCGCTTTTTAGGTGTTCGTACATATTTTTAAAAGTTTCAACCCAATAAGAGTCGTGTTCAAAGCACTCTGTACTTATAACCACATCATACCTATCTGTGGTTTTATATTCGTGTCCCCTAGATACTACGGTTACATTTTTACCTTCGCCTAAATCTACTCCAACAAATTTGTAATTTGTAAATAAATAATGGTTATTACCATTAACATCTAAAGAACCAATATCTAATACTGATACATTATCAAAAAATTGAGGAAATCTTTCTTTTACTGATTTGCAAAAGTCTATTTGTTCTTGGTGTGCCATTTTTTAAAATTTTAATTGCGCTAATGAATTCCAACCATTATGCCCAACTTGGTGTGTAATTAAATAACCTTTGCTTTCTAAATAAGAATAAATATTATTATCTTTAATATGTAAGTTCTCGAAGTAAAGGTTTTTTGTTTTAAAATTATCGAAATCTATTGTTTTAATAATTGCATCATCATGCCCTTCTGCATCTATAAATAGTATGTCAATAAGGTTTAATTGATACTTTTTAAATAAGTCATTTATGTTTAGACTTTTAATGAAAAAAGACTTTAGCCCTTCGTGAAAGGGTGGGGAATCTGGGTTGCCTACATGGGGGTGTTTAAAAAAATGCTCTTTGCTTAAAGATGATATTTCGTAATTTGGTGCGTCATTTTCGTGATAAAAAAATTCTACATCTTTTCCAGTTTCTACATCTATAACGACATTTTCAATAAACTTATTGTGTACCCATCCATAAAATGTATTTAAGGCATTATTATGTAATTTCATTGGTTCTACCAATATCAATTTTGTTGGTTGTTCTTTGCCAATTATTTCACTTACATCATCATTCCCTCTATTTGCACCTATTTGAATTATATTCATTTTTGTTGTTTTTTATAATACTATTATTTTGTAAAATAATTTACAATAACCTTACTGCGTATTTTTTTTTATCTAAGCCAATTATATATTTTTTGGGTTTCCTATTCCTATAAATAGTTTCTACATTTACCCCTAAAAAACCACTAACCTCTCTTACATTATCAAATACTTGGGCTTTTAGCCTTCTTTCTTGTATATCAACAATAGACATATCGTAGACAATGTGTGGTACACTATCTACAATATCTCTATCAGTTATTTTATACCAAAATTCCATTACACTTTTATTTCCTTATAGGTTTTTCCCTCTTTTTCTACATTCCAACATTTAAGAGTGGTAATAATACCTTGACCACTACCATCTCTTTTTTCAAACATTTTGCCCTTAATATCTACATAGCAAGTTACAAAATCACCAACATTATAAGCACTAGCCATATTGCAATCATCTTGCCAAAACTCTAATTGCCAACTATTTGGGTACATATCACTAATTTCTTGTAGCCAAAATAATACCTTTTTAAAAGGTTTTTCACTTGTACCAAAAGTTTCCATTGGGAAAATTTCAATAATCTTTCCACTTAATTTAATCATTTTTTTTATTTTTTATAATTTCAATAAATTCACTCCATTTTTTGTACTTCTTATACTCTTTTAGGTAGTCCTTTCTTAAAAAGACATCTTCTGACTTAATATAAGTGTAATCTTGCCCATGGGCGTTAATTGCACCATAAATAGTACCTATTGATAAAAAAGGTTGTTTACTAGCCTCTGAAATCACTATTGGGGCATTTTTATCCTTCTTGCTCATTATCTTCTTTAGTTACTTTGGTGTATTTTTTAGGTTCTTCAGCGCCAACAACCTCAATTACCTTACTACCCCTTACGCCAATTACTTCAAAATCTTGTGAAAAACCAGATTGAGCAAATAATTTAACAACTCTTGCCTCTGCTTCTGTTACGCTCATTGCGTCAACTAAATAGGTTTCTTTTACGTTTTTAACTTTTAACGCACCTTTGTAACCCTCTGTTTCTGTTTTAATGCTTACTAGCACTTCGAAATACTTCATTTTGTTTTGTTTTATTTTATTTTTGAATACTTGTTTATTAACTTAAACCCAATAAATATATATCTTCATCAATAGTTGTATCGCTGAAATTTATTAAGTTCCCTTCATGGTTTGAAATTTCAATAATATCCATCTCTTCTTGTGTGTCAAACAAAAATTCGTATTCATCTAAACTTTCAAATATTTCGCCATTTTTGTGTTGGCTTTTTAATATTTTTTCGGCTTCTTGATACGTTTCTGCTTCTATGTGTTTAGTGCTTCTTGTCCACATAGTTATTTTTTGGTCAATGTTAAAAGTAAAGCTTTGCATAAATTATTTTAGAATTAAGTGTACCTCGTTATATTTAATTTGCTTTTTGATACCTAACTCAAGGTAAAGTATTTCATTACCTGTTTTTTGCTTGTAAAGGTCAATTAAGTTTTCTAAAGCTTCAAAATGAAACGTGTCAGTACATGAGTCTATGATGCTAGAAATCCAATTAAAGTACCTTTCATCGTTGTGTGTGTTGTTTTCCATAACCATTATTATTTTTTAAAATTATAAAACAAAGGTATAAATATTTTTTGAATAATTTGTTAAAAGGTTGTTAAATAATTTCGCCAGTCTCTACATCTACCAAAAGTGTACGTTGTGACATATTAATTGGGGCTTGTTCTAATATATCAATTTCTTTAAATTGTACATCGGTATAGTATTTGCCATTATATAAGTTTGATTTGAAGTATAAATTACCCCTGATTTTGTCTTTTTGCTTGAGGTTCATAGCTTTATCTTTCCAGAACCCAACTACTGATATTGCAATAGGTATTACCTTGCCCTTACTATCTTTTTTATTTATGACAATTTGTGCCACTTTTTCGCTAATGACAATAATCTCAAAAATACGACCAGTTATAACTCCTACTTTTACCATATAGTAAAATTAAGTAAAATGTTCCACTTTTATATTATTTAAAATAACATCAATACCAACATTATTAAAATAGTTCTGAACACACCAATTTCTTGCATATCGTTGAATTTCATTATCTTTTGTTGATTCTGATACTTTGTCAAATATGTTTCTATCTTGAGATAAATACTTCTTTTTACCATAATCCATGGCTAAATCTATTTCTTCTTTTTTTACAATAAGGATTTTGTTTTTCCTAAAATAATTATAACAAATATTAAAGGGGTCTCTTAACTCGCCTTTTTCTTTAAACTCATAATACATATCTTTAATGGTATGTTTTAAATCTTCACATTGTTTAGTAGGAGTAGGTCTATTTTCAATTTCTTTGATTTCATTGTCGTACTTTTGTTTTCTACGAATAGTATCTGCTAATGTTAATTTACGATAATATAAAAATGAGTCTAAAACCTTACCAACATATAATGGACTAAAACTACCATAAAACTCAACATCTTTTAATTTATTAGTTACTGATAAAGTATATGCTAATTCTATTTCAGCTAGTGTTAAAAATTGATATTGTTTAAATAAAAAATCAGCAACAATTGAAAGTTCTTCACTAATATCATCTTTTGGTAAGCCAATATACATTCTCCATTTGGCAACCACATTTACAAGGGGGTTTAGGTCAGTTAGGTTTCCTATTAAAACACTACCTTCTACGCATTTAACTAAAGCAACTTCTTCGTTAGTTGTGGTGAACTCCAATAATGGTTTTGGCTTTAGCAACTGAATCTGCGAATTTTGAGAACTTGCTAGTTGATTGTTTGTCATTATTATTACTATTTAAGTAGTTTTCTATTTTCGTTTTAGCAAATAAAGTATTGGGTCTTAAAAATTTAGCCCAATCTGAACCTTTCCAATCTTTAACTTTTTTATCTATTACTAATTTAAAGTCTTGTAGGGTATAGCCTTCTTTTAGTCTTGCACATATTAATTCTATGTTAGAACCTATTTTAGTTGAAAAAGTGGTTTCTGCTTGTGCATTAAGGTATTCTATAACTTGTATAGCAATATCTTTATGCTCTTTATTTAAGGCATTTTTCTCTTTTTTATTTTCAATAATTTTAAAATCTTGCTGAAGGAAGTGTATACCGAAATGGTATATTTCTTTAATTTCACTCATTTTAAATTTAGCCTGTTGTTTCTCTACAAAATCTGGTTCAAATAGTTCATCCACAAATCCACTTAACCAATAAAACCAAATACGACTATACAACTTCCCTTTTTCAGCAATTGATTTAAAAAATATCTCAGGAATTACATATTTTCTCACATTATATTCTATTCACTTTTCTTACTTCTTTTAATTCTACGATTTCATCTAATGGTATTTCTAAAGCTTCGCTAATCATAACTGCGGTCTCTAAGGTATAATTTTGTAACCTACCAGTGCAAATTTTTGATATTCTATCTCTACCAATTTTAAAGCCCGACTTATCTTTAATAAGCCTCATTAGGTCGCCTTGTGACATTCCTCGTTCTTGTAGTAATAATTCTAATTTCGTTTGACTCATTTTTGTTATTATTTATTTATTGCAATATTAATGTTATTTTTAGATATATCAATAAAAAAAGGGGCTGAAGTAGAAACAACGCCCCGGTGTTTCAAAAAAGAAACACACACTATGGGGGCAAATATAACTATTTCTTTGCGTATTGTTTTGATAATAATGTAATTATAGTAATTATTGCAGATGAAAAAGCTATGCCTTTAAGTAAATCTTCACTTACTTTTTTATTTTGTTGAGTGACCTCTTTAAAAGCTTGGTCAAATGTTATAATCTTTTTGCCATTTTGCTCATTTACCAAATTATGCATTTTAACAGTCCAATTAAAAAGTTCTCTATTACTTTCTAAGTTAATTGGGTGGTCTTTCATGTTTTGTTTAAAATGCTGTGCGCATATAGGGCATGGAAGTACATCTTGTAATGATTCAAAAAACTTTAAATAGTTCTTTTTATCTTTATCGGTTGGTTTATTGGGGTATGTTAATGCTACCCAATGTATAAACTTCCACCCTTCTCTACCCCAATGTTTTGGACTTACTCCCATAATCTTAATTTTAAATTTTTCTATTTACCCCAAATTTATTAAGTACGATAGTATGAACCCTATCCCAAAACTCATATCTTTCTTTAGATAATGGTTTTAATTCTTTTTTTATTTCAGCAATCATGTGCAAACACGATATGTCATTTTTTATCCAATAAACAACATCATTTGCCATTAATTCTTCTTCTGATAGTTTTTCCATGGTTTTTAAAATGGTAAGTCATCGATATATGCTTGATCATCTTCGTCACTACCCTCTTCGTGAAATATTGTTTTTGTATTAAAAATAAGATTAAGCCAATTCTTCCAAAATTCTATTTGTTTTGTGTTATCATATTGTACCTCGCCTTTAAAAGTAACTTTATCTAAATCTGGCAAAGCGCCCATATTTTCTTTAGTAAATGCGTGTTTTAAAAACTTACCATTTTGCTCAACAAAGCAAGTTGACTTTGGTTTACCCTTATCGTCTTTTTTAAATGATGGTACTATTTTAAGCATAGCCTTTGGGTTTATTGAACTAGCCAATGAATTACATAAACCCCTAAAATAACCACTATTGGTTTTTACTTGTAATATAAATACCTCGCCTATGGCATTAACATAAAATTTAGCTTTTTCTACATTCTTACCTTCGTATTGTTCGGTAAGAAACTCAATTTTTTCAATAACACCTTCTAAAGAATCATAAGATTCTAAAATACCATCTTTGGTTTTAACTACTAAAGCGCCCTCTTTAATGTTAACATAGGTGGCATTGTTGTTTTGATTTTTTTGTAAACCGCTCATATTATTTATTTTTTAATTTCGCTCCCAAAGTAGGACTTGAACCTACGACCCTCTGATTAACAGTCAGATGCTCTAACCAACTGAGCTATTTGGGATTTTGCCTAATTATCTAAAGTTGGTATTGGGTGTATATGATTGTTTTTAAAACAAAGTGTAACAAGCTTTAGATTTTTGAAGTTTTCAACATCAGCTCTTGAAATAGCTTCATAAAGGTCATTATTAGCTACTGCTTCTACAAAGCTACCACCCACCATAACCCCATCTCTATGGAACATTACGCTAATCATGGTATCTATTTGATGTTCGCTTAATTGAACTTTCCAACCCTCTGCAAATTTTAAAACACTTTTTCTATAAACTTCTCTTATTTCTGGGTAATTCATATTTTTGCTTTTTTACTTGTTTTTATTCATAACACCATATTTCAGGTTTTCTAATTCTTGTATGTTAATTACACCATTATTATATAAAGACATAATTGTTTCAAGTGATTTGATTTTGGTTTCTGTAGATTCTATGGTATATATAGTTTTTTCGTTATAAACCCTATCCTTTAGTATTGATGTTGGTCTACCTCTTTTTTTAGATTTATCTTGTAAAATTTCTTTTTTAATCAATTCTGGTTTTACATTTTTTGTTTTTTCAATAGGTGCAACATTTTCGCCAGCCCCCAATTTATTAAAAATCCATTGTGATACAGTTATGCCATTATTTTTACAATCAGCAATAACAGAATTATAAAAATTTAAACCAACACTTACTTGCATAACTTTAACCCTTTTTTCTTTTTTATTGAAATTAAATTTTGGTTGTACTACATTTTTAGCTTTAATTTTCTTTTTCTTTAAAGCACTTTTTCTAGCAGACTTATTACAATATTCTCTTAATTTATTATGTATTGTTACCTCGCTTGACATCGTAATATTATTAGAAAGCATAATTAAAGATATACCATCTTTATACACTTGATAATAATACCCTTCTTTTTTAAATATTTGAGGTACTATAAAACTTACATTAAATTCTTTACATAATTCATTTGGTTCAAACTCTCGCCATTCAGTTGTAGTATACCTTTGTTTTAATGCATCTAAGAAATTTTTAATTTTGCCCCTTGTAGCTTGATAGTTTTTCATTTTTTTTATTTTTAGGTGTGTTTAATAAACCCATATATTATGGGTGTTTTTTATTTTAATTAATAATGTCTGCGATTTCTTTTAGGTAAACCTAAGAAGCCCCTTGGTCTATTGCAATTTTGGCTTTCTAAGGATTCTATTTGAAGTTGTAATAATTGGAGTCTTTGTATTTCTAACTGATTTTGGTAATAATTTTGCCTAATTGCAAAACGTGGGTTATTACAATTATAATATTGATTATTAGAAACGCTATTAACAATAGCAGCGCCAACAATAGCACCAATAATTGTAGGTAATATGTTGTTTTTTACCCTAGTAGGCTTTGGTTGTACCACTATTCTTTGGTATTCAGGTTCTACTTGTATTGGGTTTGTGTTATAGCCTACATAATTTTGAGCATTTATGCTAATAGTAAATAAAACAAATAATGATAATAATATCTTTTTCATAAAATTATATTTAATTAACAAAAAATAAATTCTGGTTTTTTGGATAATGCAACCTTTCTATATTGTTCAGCAACCAATTTATCACCCCAAATAATTTCTTGATATATATCCATTATTGAGTATTTGCAATCTACCGATTCGCCTTCTTCATCAGTTCCAAGGATAATAGCGTTACCAACTATTGCATAAGCCCAATCTGGCATCAGAAAACAACCTTCTACATTTTCCCTCAACAAAGACTCATCGTCAGCGTATAGGGTATCGCCATTTTCAAAATTAACTGGGCAACAGAATAATTCGCAGCCATTACCAATTTCTTTGTAAATATCTTCAATTTCATCAATTAGGATGTTAGTTACAGTTTGATTAACTACATCAATTTTTAGTGCTTTTTTCATGTGTGTGTGTTTTTTGTTTTAACAAAGGTAGGTATATTGTTTTAATAAATAACAAATAATTGTTAAAATTTTGTTAACACTCACATTTTTCAATAAAAGGGGCGTTTACTCTATTACACTTCGGACATAACCACCCTAACCCATTATGGTGTATTTCGGCAGTTGTAAGACATTTATTTATAATAGCCATATTATCTTTGTCTAGCGTAAATTCTACGTCAGAACCAATTACAAAAGGTAAACCACTATCTTCTAGCCTAATATTGTAATAATTATAGTTACTTACTATAATATGCTTACCATTACCTAATTTGTAAACTTTACCATTCATATTATCTATTTTTTGACTTTTCTACCATTTCAGCCTTGGGTATATCTTTTAAAATCATTTTCTCTATTTCTAGCCAATCATCTGGTATACCACCCAATTGCCTATCATCAATATATATATGAGCCGACATTTTTCGTGTATCACCCCCATATTTTTCTATATTAGTAGGTAGGTTATGATTAATTAAGTGGTAATTAACACCACAATCAATTAAGTATTTTTTTGCTATTTCTAAGTTTTCTTTGCTTCGGCAAGTCCAAATTAGAATATGGTGACCATCGTTATAAAGTCTATTGATAACCTCTTTGGCATTTGGTTTAATTGTTCCGCTATTTGGGAAGTCTTGATAAACTATGGTATCATCATAGTCTATACTTATTGTCGCTCTGAACATTTTCTTATGGTATTAAATGTTTAAAATTTTCAAATTTCTCTTTTGGGATACAAACACAATCAAGGCATTTACCGCTAGTTGTTTGGTGCAAAATACCATCATGAAACCTTTTAACTACATACCCCAATGACTCAATTTTTTCTTGTAGCTCTTTTTCGCTAGTTCCACAATTTTGTAATAAATCATCTTCAAACTCTACAAATAGGTATGGTCTATGTTTGGCAATTATACTTTCAGCACCCTTAATTACATTTAATTCATACCCTTGTACATCAATCTTGATAAAAACAACATCTTTAAAATCATTTTCAAATGAGTCTAATGGTACTTGTAAAACCATATCACCAGTTTTACCAACCTTAACATTACCAAAGTTTACATTACCTTTTTCAAAGTAATTTGGAGTTTCTATAAAAACACTATCTACACAGCTACCAATAGCTAGGTTATGGCAATAAACGTTGTCTAAGCCATTCATAAATACGTTTCCACATAATTGATAGTATATTAGCCTTTGTGGCTCAAATGAGTGAACTTTACCATTATCCCCAACCATGTGTGCAAAGTCTATTGCAAAATTACCATTATTACCACCTACGTCAATAATGTCTTTGCCATTTGTATCAATAAGGTTTTTGTATAAAAAATCAAACATATATTGTTCATATTGCCACCCATCAATTATACTAGATGTAATTGCATTATCTTTTGGGAATAATGCGAACCTTAAGTCATTTACTACAAAAGCCCTTTTAAAGTCTTTCTTTTTAACTTGATATAAGTTTATGTCAAATTTTGTTTTCATATATTTTCCCATTTAATTATTGGACTTAACCATTGTGTTTCGCCATGTGTTGAATAGGCTGGTATTGTTGATACTAATTTACTATTTAAACCAAGTTCTTTGAACATTTCAAAATCATTAGGGTGTGTGCCATTTGTCCACTTTCTTAAAATAGCCTCATCCCTCTTAAGCGTTTTTACTTTAGCTGCAAAAGTCATGGTGGTGCTATTGGTTATTTTATAATGGCAAAATAAACCGCAATAAACCCTAGTTACCTCACTAAGCCCCTCGCAAAAAGGGTTTCCACCATCAATAGGGTTTATGTATTTATCTGGGTGGTCATATAGGGTAGCGTAATCAATTGGTAAATTGAAGGCGTCATGTAAAGCCAACCTTGCACCATCCCTATGTAAGTAATCATCTTCTAGAAAATATACTATTTCGTTATCATCCAAGGTTAATGCGTAATCTAGGGCTAGGTTAAATGTGCCAGCACCATTTCCAACATTTACTACCTTTCTTTCTGCTTTTACGTTATACTTTTCAGCTAAACGTATCATATTGAATAATACATTTTCATCTTTGAGCTCACCATCTTGAATTATATAAAAATCTTGAAAGTGCTTTAAGGCATTTTCGAAACAATCAATTTTAGTAATATAATCTGGTTTTTGCTTTTTATACCCCCCATCACTAATTCTGTAAATTACCTTCATCTGCTTGTTTTTTATTTTCGTTTATTTGGGTAATTAATTTTTCTACAAATTCAGATATGTAATTTTCTTCTAAATGAGTAAAAACCTCATCTCTTTCTTTTTCGGTTTCAAAAATATAGGGGAACTGAATATGTTGAACATTAGCCTCTGGAATTACTGGTATGCTAAATATTAGGAAATGCTTATCAGTTTGTTCATCAAAAGCTTTTCCTACATAAACATCAACATCATGTGACTTAAAAATCTTTTGTACTTCGTTTTGTGATTCAATTTTGAATACTTTCATTTTTTATATTTTAAAATTATTAGTAAAATAATCTTGTCCGTTTTTAACTTCAGAAATATCATCCCAAGCATCTATTATGTTTTGCTTTTCTCTATTAGATAAGTCAAGTTTTTCTATCAAAGAAAGTATATACGAATAAGCTAGAATTTGAGGCAAATCACTTATTTTAACATTTTCATATACTTTGTTTTTTAAAGCTTGTTCTATCTCCAAGTCAATAAGAATATTAATCTTTTGTTTAAGCTCGTAAATGGGTGTCATTTTCATTTTGATTTTTTTTTAATTTATATTAAATCGCTATCAAAAACATAAGACTCTTCTTGATATGGTATATATGTACCAATCTCTCTTCTAACATCTCCACCGTGTCTACTATATACATCTTTATAAACTTCTGGTCTTGGCATACCATACCCAAGTGAAACCATATATTGTCTTTTGTATACTAATTCAATAGTATCATCTTTTACTATGGCTTTTATTAATTCTGGGGTAGAATATAAGTTATGGGTGCTAGTAGTTGTTCCGAAGGGTGGGTTTAATGTAAAGTTACCTAAGTTATTTTGGACTGTTAATGTACCGTTTAGTTTGTTTTCCATTTTTATTGGTTTAATTTAATTTTTGTATTAATTATTCCCATGTATACAACATGGCAAGCAAATAAATTGTATAAAGGAAGGTGTAAGAATGGTATGTTATCTAAACAACTTGGATTTTCGTATATTTTTAAATAAAAATCGTATTGTTCCTTTTTTATAGTTGGAGCTAATATTTGACTATTCTCAATATATAATGCACTTAGCTTAAATGTTAACCTAACCAATAGCCTAGCTATTAAGAAATTAACAAGCATAAAAATTATAATTAATGTCATATTTATCATTTTTTAATTATTCTGGAAAATATACACCATCACTTTCCATATCAGATATTGTTCTTTTAAATGCTTTGTATACAGTTTGCTTTTCTTTATTTGTCATTTTATTTTTAAGTTCGGTATCAAAAATTGAGCCAACATATCTTATCATATTTGCCCTTGGACCCGTTTCATACAAATTATTAGTTTGTTCGGGTATATTTTTTAATTCTTTATAAATTACAATACCAAAAACCAAAAACAATGTTGACAAAATAGATGTAAGTATTATTATATCTAAATTTTCCATTTATTTTCTTTTAATATTAATAAAGTTTAATAAACCCAATATAGTAGGTGACCACAACCCTATAAATATTGCTTTTAAAATATTACCTTGTACTAAGTATATATATTCACTTAAGAAAATACACACTACGCATACCACTAGAATAAGAATTTCACTGACATTAAATTTTTTCATTTTTTTTATTTTTTATATTTTAATAAGTATAAGTATTTACATAAATAGGGGTTTGCTCTCCTATATAAGTATTAAATGTGTTAAATTCTAAAAACTCCCACGCTTCTTCTTCAGAAATACTATTTTCAGCATTTATTAATAGTTTAACCATTTTTTCTTTTGAATAAACTAATTGCTCT
>Ga0181355_1000982_pt1 | contig 12497 bp, 13 predicted proteins | sample Fa13VDMM15DN_FD_130099 | JGI IMG/M metagenome (GOLD analysis project Ga0181355, IMG submission 130099) | Freshwater viral communities from Lake Michigan, USA - Fa13.VD.MM15.D.N | ecosystem: Environmental > Aquatic > Freshwater > Lake | place: USA: Michigan | collected 2013-09-23 | reverse complement strand
CCGCCGTCTCCACCACCATCGCCATCAAACATAGGCAATCCAGTGTTGGGGTTGATACGGCCAGAACCGCCATTGCGTTTTAGCAACTCTGCTTCTTCTGGTGTAATATGGGCCAGCACGGTGTCGTTACCAATGCCCATGGATCTTAGGCGTTGTGCTAGATCTTTGAGTTCATCATCTGATGCTGTGGCCAGCATTGAGGCAAAATCTGATTTAGATTTTGACTTTTTTGTTGCGGGTTTTACGGGTCGTTTTACTGACATTATCGGGTCCTTGTTTTGTGGAATTGGCTTAGATGCGGCCAACGACCTAAACCGTCCTGGTCACGCAGATTGGCCACTTCAATGGCGCATAAACTATTTAGTTGGCTCTCCGTAACGGTCCTTGTGGATCCATCACGCATTTTCAATGTTGGAGTGCCTGTGGCCAAAGCCTTTTCTAAAGTGCTGGGGCGTTCACAATCTCTAAACAGTTCTACTAATTCTGTGGCTTCTTCGCCTATGACTGCTGCCACTGCGGGTCGCTGATTTTTTTCTAGTGTTTTAGTCTTGAACACATTGGTGCCAAAGATGCTGTGTAATGCACCAGCACCAGCAGTTACAGAGTCTTGTTTTAGTGTGTATTTCAGCAGATCATAAGTGCTGAGCAAGTGTCGTTGTAGGTTGCGTCCAGAATGCTTTACACGATTGGCACCCAGCATTTGCAAAAATAACTGTATGCGATCACGCTGTGGGTCAGCATTAGGTGTGGCAAATTTGAACATAAGTGTTCTACGCAATTCAGGGCAGATTCTAGTTAGGCTTCTAGCACAATGCCAGGCAGCACCTGGAAACACTAGGCCATGATTGTAGGCTGGTAGTTCGGCGTGTCTAATTTGATTGCCTTCATATACAAAGGTCTCGCCGCCCCATTCTCTGCGCCACTCTGGATTCATGTAAATGACCAAAGTGTAGTCACAATCACGACTGCTGTCTGTGTGCGGATTGCCTTCAATGCCATAGGTGTGTGCATTTGTGTAGCAACGCAACAGGGTTTGTGGGCCTAAGTATTCTTGTTGCAGATACTCCCAGGCCACCTGCAGAGTCTGTGGCAAAGCCTGTGTGCAGTCTAGTCCATTGTCAGACCCAGCATGAGCAAAGTCATGATTCCAGTGCGTGTAGCCCATCTTCTTGTTGCTGGCCCAACCATATTTCAGTGGTGCCGATTCTACTAAATCTGCTACTGCTGTGAGTAGCGCAGGTGCAAACACCTGATCTATTGTCCATACTTGTGAGTTCATTGCTGTTCCTTTGCTGTGCATTACTGTTTGACAACCTGTGTGGTCATACAACGCAATAGTGTTTTTACTGATTCAATTTGACTGCGTTCGCTGAATAACAAACTGTTACCATTGGTCCATGAAAATTTCATTTCCAAAATATACCAATAGTAACCAGGTGCAGGCTGATCCAATACTGTGGCAAACACAGTTTCTTGTAATGGTAGTGTGCCTGTGCCTGAGGCTAGTCTTGTGTATGTATAAGTTTTGGCAGCAACGGTTTTATCAAGACTGAATCTATAGTCACTGTTTCCTGTCACTGTATCTGTGTCCAAACCACCAATGTAACGGTCTACGGCTACTTCTACTGTTAGAGTATCTGAAGGCACTGATTCCATAATCCGATAACTGATTATAGCATCAACTTGAGCACTGATGAATACTCGATCAGTAGCCGAATTGACTACTACACGACTGTTACAATCTGTGGAAATGTAATCATCTCTAAATGCTTCTAGCACAACAAAGCCACCAGGGCTGGGTGGCACTACTGTATATTGGCTTTGTGTTCTAGCAATAACATAGGTAGTGGTGCAGTCTATAACACCAATTGGAATGTAGGTGCCATCGTAGAAACTGTTTTCTACACCACCCACAAAGATGTTGTTACCTACTTGAAATGGTGGTGCTGGTTGTTCATCTATGAATGTGTATTTCCAAGTATAGCCGTCTAGCATTTCACTTTTTTGTAGGTAGATAGGCGGCACATAAAGGTCTGCTGGAGTGTTTACGCTGTAGGGCAAACGAAAGTTGCCAGTAAGCCAGGCAGGAGTGTAAGCACTAAAACCTGCAAAGTTCTGTCCTAGGCCTGCTGGACCACTCAGCAAGTAGTTTACTGCATCTACTAGGCCTTCTGGATCGTCAGTGTTGACTGGAAATGTTGCCATTATCTGTCGTCCTCTGTTTGTGTAAATTGCCAAGTTGTGGCTGCACAGATCCAAATGTTGTCTGTGCTGGAATGACTGATTTCAATTGAGTTCACACGGTGTGCATTTTGATTCATCTGCACCCAAGGATAGTCAGTGTCAGTGCTGATAGACAATGCTGTGGTTTCTACAGGCGGTTGACCCACAGAGTTAGCACCTTCAACTCGAATGTCTACTGTGCCTATTCTATTTTCTTCTTGTGTGGGGTCAATTGGCAAGTTATACTTGTTTAGGTTATTGACTTCGGGTAGGATACGATGCACTAGAAGTTTGCCTGAATAGTCTGGTAATATTCTAATGTTGTCTCTGCGGAACTGACTGCGGATGGGATATTCTTCAGTTTGTGGTCCCAGGAAGTTGTAGCCATCATCTTTTTGCACCAGGTTGCGATCTAACAGGCCACGGGCATAAACGATGGTTCTACGACCAGGATCATAATACCAGGTCTGTAGAGGTGTTCCAGTGGCTGTGAATGACACGATGCGTCCGGGACCATCTACTGCTGTGACAGTTATGACAGCATCATTGGCTGGAGTTTGGCCGCCTATGGCTGTGCCTAGAATGCGTATGGTATCGCCTACTGCATAGCCTGTGCCACGCACATTGGGTGTAGGGAATCCACCATATCTGACAATCTGATTTTGTATATTGAATCTAGCGCCTGTGCCTGAGCCTGTTAGTGTAGTTCCACTCACACCATAATACCATTGCTGAGTTGACCAGAAAGGTGCTTCACAAGCAAAGGTAGCACTCTGCACTTCTCTAGGTGCATTCCAGCAGTCCAGGTCATAACGATAACTCAACATCATGTTAGGAATACCATCACTGATGAATCGGAATTCTACACCAGTTACAGAACCCGGCGTAGTTGTGATAGGCGAGCCTGTGGGCGTTGTAGCAAGTTGGAATGTGTCACGACCATTGGTCTGAATCACATAATAGGTAGAGCCTGCAGGATTATAACCTGAGATGCTGCCAGAGCCTGTTTCAGTGCCTGACAGTTGAACTTGCAAGCCCAATCGCAAAGGTCCGCCTACTGTGGTCAATACATTGCAGGTAAATGTGCCTTGCGTGTCTGTGATTGCGATACTTTCAATCACAGGCGGCTGTGTTGGATAATAGATTTCAATTTGGTTCTTGGCTGTGTTGGTGTCCATAAAGATGCGATCAACATAGTTCTGATCAATCTGATTATAGAACCAGTTCTTCACACGCTGGTTGGCAATACCCTGGAAGTCGTTGCCATCAAACACCCAGATGTCTCTAGCGTCAACACCATACACAACCTTGTCGGCATTGGTCCAGCAGTTTGAACTTAGGATACCACGACCTTGGTTGAACTGTCTAACACCCAGGATAGGTGCTGATGTTGTTGAATAGTTGATGGGACTCAACACCACTGTGTCCCAGTATGAACAAATAAACAATTGACCATTGCAAGGGAAAGCATCTAAGCCACCACCACGCAAGGGCATGTCTAATTGGTTGGCCACATTGGTCACTGTAGGTTCCCATGTTAGTGGTGCTTGGTTTAGTCCAAAGGCCTGTGACCATTGCACAGTAGTTGGATATTCAAACACAGTATTGTCTAGGTCGGTGGCAGTTAGATTACCTGCTACCAAGATTGAGCCCACATTGGGTGTGTTGTAGATACGCATCCATTTGGCATAAACTGATTTCCACAGTGGATTATAGTTCCAAGCATACTTGGGGCTCACTGTGCCAACACCTTGTAGTGTGCTGGGGAAGTTGGCCAATGGTGCGGCTTCATAGATGATTTCATCAGTGGTGCTAGACACCACACGGAACACACCGTTGTAGAATGTGTTGATACCTGAAATGATAATGTAGTCACCGGCCGAGTAAGGTGCGGCTGTTTGTGTAGCACTTAGAATAATCTTTTGTTCAGTGGGCGACTCGTAGACAATTTCATATATTGTGGCTGGCAAGGTATTGCTATACATGACCATCCGAGGCATAGTGTCACTGACACCACCTGCTACAAGCATGGTGCCTTGTGCGTTACTGAGCCAACTTACGCTGGATGCTGTCACTGCTGAAACTGTGTAAGTGCCACGATAGGCCACTGGCACAGTTGCTCTTACAATGATCTCTTGTCCCACAGCAAAAGGTGTGTAGGTATAGACTAGACCTGCTGGTGAGCCACCATTAGTTGTGATTGGACTACCACCATAGGTAGTGCTTAGTTGGAATTGGTTGGTGCCGTTGGTGGCCACGATGTAGTAGGTTGAGGGATTTGAATAGCCCACAATCTCTGGCGCTTGCACTACAAATTGTAGTCCAGTAATGGGTCCACCAGTTGATGCTACAGGATCGCCGTTTCCGTCTACCAAGGTGAATGAAGTAGAGCCGTTGGTTTCTGAAATGTAGTAGTTGGTAGGGTTAGAATAACCTGCGATGCTGGCGGCATTGACCACAAAGGTCAGACCAGTAACAGCACCACCTGTGGTAACAATGGGCGAGCCCAGGACTTCTTGTCCATCTACTATGGCAATGGTATAGAGTTGGAATGTGGTCGTGCCATTGGTTGTCCTGATAATGTAGTTGGTAGGATTGGTGTAGCCTGTGATGCTGGGAATCTGCACAGTAAAGGTTAGGCCTGTGGGTATGCCGCCTTGTGTGCCAATTGCTGTGCCGTCCGTTTTAGTCAGCGTAAATGTTGTTGATCCGTTGGTTGTGCTGATCACATACTCTGTAGGATTGGTATAAGCATTGATCTCTGGCACCTGCACAGTAAAGGTCAATGGTGTGGCACTACCGCCAGCAGTGACCAAAGGTGAACCAGTTAGGTTTACCAAGGTGAATGTTGTTGAGCCGTTGGTAGCAGAGATCTTGTATGATGTAGGATTCTGATAGCCTGCAATCAAGAATGGATCAATAGTATAGGTAAGTCCTGTTGGCGTGCCTGCTGTGGTCACAATGGCTGAACCATCAGTGTTGACCAGGGTAAAGGTTGTGGTGCCATTGGTTGCGGAAATCTTGTAAGTTGTAGGATTTGAGTAACCTGTGATGCTACCAGTGCCGCCGAATGTGCCTGATATTGTTATAATCTGACCCACATACAATGTTGATGTTGTGCAACTGAATTGGCCACCAACACCTGTGATGGCAACACCTGTCAACACAATAGGTGCAGTAGGCGCAACGCCTTCTACTTTGACAACTTGTCCTACCTGCAATGATGTGGCTGAGCATTCAAACTGTCCTGTGTTGCCAACAGCAGCCACACTTGATAACACAGTGGGTGTGTTGGTAACTGTGCCGGCCACTGTCACACGCTGACCTGCACTGAGTGTAGCAGCCGCACATGAAAAGTCACCTGTGGTAGAATTGATGCTTACGCTGGATAGTGTCTGTGGAGTATTGGTAATGGTGCCTGAAACAGCAACCTTTGCACCATTACTGAGTGTTGCAGAGTTGCAAGAGAAGTTGCCAGCAAGACTAGTGATAGCCACATTGCTGAGTGTTTGGTTGCTGGTTGCGACTGTGCCGGAAACTGTAACAGTTTGACCTACCGCCATGCCTGTGGGTCTAACACCTGTGATAGCGGTAGAAGCCACTGTTTGGCTGGGCGTAATGGTATAGGTGCCCACACCAAATGTTGTGCCAGTCAACTGACCTATGATGCGTGTGTTGGCACTTAGACCAGTGCCGTCTAAGTCCATGTTTTCTAAAATGTTGCCAGAAGCCACTGAAGTCACTGTCATTGTAGTGCCTGCAATGCTGGCTGTAAATTCTGCTGGCGCTGTGAAACTGTCGCATGTAAATTGACCCAACAAGCCAGCCACAGCAACATCTGGAATAGTTTGATCTGTGGTGTTGGTATTGGTGCCAGATATGGTCAGACGCTGACCAGCCTTCAAAGGTGCACCATTGGTATAGACAAAACGCCCTTCATGGTCAGCAATGGTAACGCCTGTGATTTCATCTGCTTGGTTGGTAAAGGTGGCTGTTACAGTTGTGCCGTTGCCGGAGATCGTGCTGATAGGAAATCCTACACCCGTAAACTCTGGCCAAAACTGTGGAGGATTGGCCTCGTCATTGTAGAAAGGCACAGTTCCTGACCATGCTTCTGTGATGTTGGTTGCTTGATTGTAGGTTATAAAAGGACCTGCACCATTGGTGATTTCTAGCCAATCGCCTTCACCATTGTTGACCCACCATTCACCTTCAGTGTTGGCCACAACAAACCAAAAGTCATTGTCAGAGCCTGGGATAGGCTGGCGGAATCCACCCGACACAAATGTGGGCGTGCCTGGCACTGAGTTCAGGATAATTTCATCACCGTTGACACTACGAATGCCTCGCACATCTGATTCAACATTGACACCAGCATTGTATTCATTGGGTCCTAGTTGTGTGCTGGGCACATCAGGACTAAAGGTCATTTTAGTAAATGGAATTCTTGCTTCTTCGAAGGCTTTTTTTGGTTGTGGCATCTCCAGGATCCTTAGTTAGTGTAATATTTAGCCAAAAGAAAAGCAGGCACTAAGGTCCTGCTTGGGGTAGACTTGATAAAATTCAAGTTGGAGTTTGGGGGCAAATTGTGCGAAACCTTTGTGTAACGCTGCCAGGTTGGCTGGCTTGCCACGGTGCTTGGGCATCCAGGCCAGTGTCATGTGCTAATTGGCCACTACGATATTCTCGGTTGTGTAGCACTCTATAACTGCCTGTGGCACATTCTACTTCCACAAGGCTTGCAAGCCTATTATCGGAGTGGCGACTATCAAAGTAAAACCAAGTCTGTGCTGTGAGTCCAGGATTTAGATCTAGCACAATGTATTGATCTCGCGTGATGCGATCCTGTGTGCCTTGGGTAACAGGCACAGTTTGGGCTTGTGCTGTGCCTAATACTAAAGCGGCGATAATACTAAAGTAAAGTTTCATCGTGTTATCCAAAGATTTTATTTAGAACCCGGATGCCCAGGATAGTCAAAAACGCTATCACAAACACGGGCACCATGACAATGGCTATGGGTAAGAAAAAGATGGCTATGAGGTCTAACATTATGCAGTTTCCTGTGTGTTGATCATGTTGGTATTATAACTGGCGACCCGATACAGGTCAACGGTTTTTAGGTTTCTTTCTTGCATCTTTTTGTTCTTGAGTCAATTGGATTCTTACAACTTCTTCATACTGGCCTGCCAGTCTAAGTTTACGCAATTGATTCTGATAATCAGAATCAGCAAGACATTTTTCATAGTCTTCTACACTGATAAAAAACCATTCCAATGGCTTCTTTCTGCGATTATAGTCTACCATTGCAGGATCAAATCCATAATGCAAGTGTGCTTGTTTTTTGCTGTCAAACACACCATCAGGAGTAAGCAATGGCTGTCGTCTTTTCTTTGCGGCTTGAGTCACTGCTTCTAACCAAGTGCCATCTTCTCGGCGTTTAGCATGAATTCGTGCATAATCTTCCTGGGTGCGTTGAGCATGGCATTGCTGTGCTCTGTTGCTGAGTTCTTGTCTTGCTTCAGGATGTGCTTCAAAATACGCACGACGAGCCTGACTAATTTTAGCACTTCGTTCAGGATCATCTTTCCATTTTGCCGCCCACTCTCGTTTACGGCGTTGATAGTCTGGATTGAGTTCTCGTTTTTGTGCCGCGGCTCGTTGCTTTGCTTTTACTTCTGGATCATTTAGGCGTTCACTTTGCAGTTCGCGATATGCAGGATCTTGCCAACGCTGTTGTGATTCCTGGCTTTTCAATGCCCGATATTCTTCAGTTGAAGTTCCAGCACGATGTGCTTGTTTATACTCATCGCTTTGCATTGTAGCACGATGTCGTGCCAGTGCTTCAGGATCTTGTGCCCTTGCACGATTTAGTTCAGTGATCTTTCGGATCCATTCTGGATCTCGTGATCTTTCATGTGCCTGAATTGTGGCCGTAATTGCGTGTTCACTTTTTTTGTGAATCCGGCTGAGATTTCGTTGCTCATCTAAGATTTCTTGAATTGACCGAGTCATTATTTGACCTCCAGATATTTGGTCCAAATGTCTTTGTAGCCTGCAGGATAACGCACCATGTCCTTGGTCATCTTTTCTACTAGACTCAAGTTGCGTTCAGTGACACGGTCCCAACGAGCATGCAACCATTCTAAGATTTGAATCTTTTCCTGCGGTGTAACAACAGGATTGAATTTTTCACAGATCTTTGCGTTCAACACAATATTGGCAACATAACCCCACAATGTGTCTGTGTCCATGGTAATGGTTTCACCTTCAGTTCTACGACGAATAGCATGTAGATCAGTGTATTTGGCTTCTTTGCGAGTGCCACCTTCTTGACTTTCTACATCGTTGATGGTGGGAAAATAACGATTGGTTAGAATTAGAAAAGTCACTGTTTTCAATGGCACACTAAAGCCAGCCCGGTCTGGACTTGAAAAACTTTCTAAGGCTTCAAATTGCAGGTCAGTGCAAAGAGACCGTAAAGCCCTAAAGTTTTTGTTGTATTTGAGTGCTCGAGTATCATCAAACATTTTCTTAGTGGTGTTGAGATTCTTGTCTTCAAACAGCATGTCACAGTCATCAAGAACCACAGTAACTGGGCGGCCCCCACTGACATATACTGCTGTGGCTATGTCAATAGTAAATGCTGTCATGCCAGCACTACCTTGAATTATCACAGGTTCAGAGTGTGTGTTTTGTGCTTGCAATCGTGTAAGAGCCTGTTCAGTTTCATAACTTTTTGCTAGGCCAGGAGGACTGCTCAATAAAAAGTTTGAATTGAATGGGTTGTTGAACAAGGCTTCATTGATGGTATTCTTTAGAATATCATGCTTGGTCTTGCCTTTGGCAATGGCATGTAGTTGATCTTGGTCAAAGGCTTGGCCAATATTTTTCAAGGACTTTTGTGTCATATAATTCTCCAATTTTGAACTAGCACTATTGCTGTTCATGTAGTAATTATACTTGTAGTCCTAGATGAAGTCAACCTTTTTAGGAACAATTTGGTGTTGTATTTCAGCAACAGATTCCAAGAGGATCAATGACATCTGCTACGCATCTGTCAAAACAGGGCAACTTCGTCAGCCCTGTTTATGGGTATCTTTTTTACGGAGAAATAGTAGTCTTTAGAGATATCATGAAAGGCTTTTGAGCCAAGAAGGGACTTACGCAAGCCCCCTCTTTGTTGACATCATGATGAGTTTCCTCGCCTGTCTAGGGAATAGGTATTTTACCGTATATGCTATTGGGCTCTGTGCTTTCCCAACCTATCACGACATCATGATATTTCTATCACTACCCCAAGCCTCGTCCCTGATGCTTGAGTTTTTATAGCACGGTTGTCCGAGTGCTAACATTCACTCTACACTAACTTACATCCTAAGGGATTTCACTCAGTGTGTTTTGTGTGCGGTTTTCTACGCCGCCCTTTCACAGTGGTATTACAAACTGGCCCACCAACCTTATGTGTTAGAATCTAATGTTTGGTAACGACGAAGTAATTCGTCAACTGCTTGTTGTTTTGCTTCGCCGTCACGGAAATTATCAATGAGCCATGAAAGATAGTGTAGTGGAAGGTTGTGGATATGTGTGCCTTGATATTTGCCTGGTAATGTCCAAAGGTTGTTGTTTTTGTAAAATTGGTGACGAGATCCGCCCACTGGCTGTTCACTCAAAAACTCACTTCTAAGTTTTTTGTAGTTGTGTTTGGTCCAATCTCTTTTTTGTGCCATTTGAATCTCCAGTGTTATTTATTGATTGCTGTCACCGGGGTTAGCCGTTCTATATTCAGCCGAGGCCCTTTCATCTAGCACATGTGCTGATGGCACTATCTTTGCTTCAAGTCCTGCACAACGGCACAAGACAGCATATTCTTCTGCTTCAGTTCGAGTGTGAAACTGTGTAGCAGGATAGTTTTCCACACGCCAACGCCTGTGGGCTTGATTGACGGTCATGCTCAGCAACCGTGCTGGATCTAATCCTGGATCTCTAGGCATGACCCAATAACTTGCTGTCACGAAAATAGACTCCTAAGTTCTTGCTCACGCCAGTCTTGTTCTGTGTCGGCATCACGGATTTCAATGAGCCAAGGTTCAAATGCTGTAGGGTCTTGTTCTGGATCCCATTCTAGCAAAGCACGAACCCAAGCACCTACCAACCAATTGTGACGGTCAATAAAACTGCGTGTAAGGTCATGTGGACGACCACCGGGTCTGCGATTAGCCAAGTGTGTGAGTATATCACGGGTCATTTGTTCTAGTGTATAGGCTTTAGGATCGTTGCCAATGCAGGGCAAAGGTCTTGTAACCCCCAACAATGCTTCAGTATCTGTCCATCCCATTTCACGACCCCATTGTTGGATCTGACCAGAGATTTCTGTCATGCGTTCACGCATGACTTTGAGATCTGCTGGCTTCACTGATTTCAAATATCTTGTTTGCAAGGGCCTGCCTTCCATGCCTAGTTTGGGCCTGCCTTGTGCTGTTGTTTGTGGGTTTTGCGTTTCCCACTTACCGTAATATACTGTCATTGCTTTATCCTTTCATGAGCCTTGATCACTGGCTGCTGTTGTAATTATACTTATGATCGCTGGCAAAATCAAGTGCTCGAATGGGGTAAAAACGGCGTTTTTGCTCCAACAGCACCGCTAAATATTGTCAGCGCAGGATGCAATGTCCGGCGTTAGGATCAGGAGCCATTAGAAATTCTCCGATTTGTGTTGCGCTTAGGGCAGTTATCCTCTCCCTATTCTGATCCGGTAGTAGGGCCTGTGCTGACTGATCATCAGTTTACCGTGGACTTTTTGGCCATATTGAGTCTACAAAAGGGCCTTATTATTTTTATGTTATTTCAAACTTCTTCTTTACATTGTAAATCACAGTTCTAGACACATCATAGCGTCGAGCAATGTCCATGATGTTGTGGCCCAATCTAATGTCCTGTGCTACAGATTCATGATCAATGTTCTTACGGCGTTTCTGGGTAGGTGATTTACCTGCTTGCCATTTCTTATACACATACACAACACTTTGCACACTTAGATCAAGTTCTTCACTAACTTGTCGTGCTGTGAATCCGCGGTCAAAAAAGGTGTATAGATAACTGTGGTCAAGGTCACGCACAGTTCGTCCTGGTTTTGAGGACTCTTGTGGGAAGTTCATCCATACCCAATCAGCACTACGACGAAACTCTTGATATACACTGAACACTTGATCTGCTGGCACAGCCACTGCCATGCCTATCACAGAATAAAATTCTTCAGGCTTTGCACGACCAATCTTGCGTAGGTTATCTGTGATTTGAAAAAATCTATAGAGTGCAGGCCATGTGCCTGTGTTGGGTAAGTTTTGTGTTCTGCGCCAAATGCCTGCCACACTAATCTTCTTAGGATCAAGACTAGTTTCGTGTATGTTTAGATCAGGTTGATTGTGTCCGATGGCTCGTTGCAGCCATCCGCGTGGAGATCCTAACACGGTGTTAGATCCGTAATAGATATTGTGTCCTACATGTTCCCAGTTATTTTCTTTCATACAGATATGTATGAAATGGTCTGGGGTCTGGATCTACCGTTTATTTTGGCAAGTGAGTGATGATGTAGCCCAGCATGCCCAAGAGTGCCACAACAACACCACCAGCAGTGGCCACCAAGGTGTTGAACTTGTGATCTTTGGCATCTATCAACATGGCTTTGACTTCATCAAAACTTTGACGCATCTCGCCTTTGAAATCTTGTAGGTCCACATTGATCTCTGTGACCTTGGTTTCAACACGAGTCATGCGATCCTCTAGTTGTTTATATCTGAGTTCGCATAAGTCCACATGTATCTCCAGGCTGTCTCGTTCCGTGCTCATAAGTTGTATCGTTTCCTTAGTTCTGCAATTTCTTGATTTCTAATTTCTGCTTGTAATTGCTGTATGGCTCGTTTGATCCACAGTTGTTCTGGATCAATTACCAAGTTGCTGGTATCACGGTCGTGTTCAAGCATTTGATCGTGCGATTCACGGTAAAAAAACACAGGTTCATTGTCACGAACCAATTTGATTTTGATGGCCATCACGGTCTCCTTTATGCTCCTATTGGAACAACTGTAACAATAACTGCAGGTGTTCTTGGTCTTACATATGGCGTTGTAATTGCCGCAATGGTTTCTGGCTTACAGCCAGCATTGGTTGTAGCGTAGACCAATTCATAGTAATCACCCACTGAAGTAACATTCAATAACAGATTCAATGCCATGATGTTTTTGCCTGGATTGCCACCTTGTTGTTTGACCACAGT
>Ga0181355_1000977_pt1 | contig 12517 bp, 9 predicted proteins | sample Fa13VDMM15DN_FD_130099 | JGI IMG/M metagenome (GOLD analysis project Ga0181355, IMG submission 130099) | Freshwater viral communities from Lake Michigan, USA - Fa13.VD.MM15.D.N | ecosystem: Environmental > Aquatic > Freshwater > Lake | place: USA: Michigan | collected 2013-09-23 | reverse complement strand
GAATGATAGTACATTCGTTACTGGTAGTTTAACTGTAACTAATAATCATAAAGCTGTTGTTTCTTTAAAGAATAACAAATCTGAATTTCAACAAGATTCGATTAATAAATTTAGATTAGGAGTTAGAGATCAATACCCACCAAGAACATTTAATACAAACCAATTATACGTAACCGGGTCTAAATTATTACCTAGTTCATCATATTGGGCTATTAAAGATTTAGATACAGATGAGTGGGTAGTTGATTTTGATACTACTTATACTAAAATTAGTGCTGATCCTACTTCAAGTTTCTTTACAGTTCACATGAATGGGTTACAACCTGAAAGATTTTATAAGGTTTTAATTAAATCTGTAATTGATGGTTCAACTATTGTGTTTGACGAAGATTATATTTTTAAAGTAATTAGATAATGACTAATATAAAAGTTGATAAAACTATTTTAGGAAGAAATGAAAGTGTATTAGATACAAATTTTAGTTTTTTTTCTAGAATTAATGCGACTCCTGATTTTACTATTGAAGATTTTTTCCAATTATATGAGGAATTATTTTATCAAATTCCTAAAGAAGATGAAGTGGAATCTCATAGATATATTTTAAATAAAGAAGCAGAATATTTAGGAGTTCAATTAGCGGACGATATAGATATCCAAGCCTTACTTAATGAAATTACTTCTTTAAGACAACAACTTTTAGAAGCAAAAACAATTATTACAGATTACACAAATAATAAAAAATAATGGCTGAAATAAGGATCATAGGAAATATTAATAGCACTACCCAATCAAACAGATTTGATGGGAAAGATATTGCTTTACTAGGCCAAAATGTGATTGCAAATAACTTTGGATCAAAAAATGATTATGTAGAATATCATGTTAATGACATTTTAGGTAAATCTTTATTTCAATCTTATTCATATCTATCATATAAATCCCCTTCAGATGTCGCTTTAAATTTAGATGGTACTTATTCTTCTTTAGAAATAGATCCTGTAGAAGATTTAAAGAAACAATACAATAATGGTGAGTTTCAAGTAATATATAACTTTCTTAGAAATAAAATAGGAACTCCTGTTTCACCTCTTTTTATTAAAGAAATATCTGATGATAGAACAGAAATTAAAGTTGGTTCTATTTTTTTAAATAACGATTTAATAAAGGAACAAACAGATGTTTTAATTAATGAAATTAATAATACTCCTTATTTAAAATATTATTTAGCAAACTTTAGTAGAAACAATACACCTGTTATTATCAATATTGATTTAGATACAACAGAGGACACATATTATATTCTAATTAAATTTTACAAACCACTATCAGAAAGTATTTCTGTAAAAGATACTTTTTGGATTGTAGATGAGGTTATTGATAGCTATACTTTTACTATTAATTTAGATAAATTATTAATATTAGACGAAGCACCAACTGTTAAAGGACCTAATTTTAGTGTTAAAGTTGATTTTAACAACATAAGTACACCTTATCACAATTATAATAGTTTAATTAATCAATTAACAGGTTCTAATTCTGGTTTTATTAACCAATATTTAGAAGGATCTATTGATATTAATATAGACTATACAGACTTTAATGATTTTATTAGACTTAGTTCAGCTGAAAGTAGAATTTCAAACTTTGTAAGTAAAGTTACTACAATTCAAAACTATGAAGCTACTTCATCAATTATAAATTCTAGTAATTTATCTAACAAAGCAACCGAATTAGCTTATTATTCATCAAGTATTAATTCAATTATTACTGGTTTTGATGGATATGAAAAATATATGTATTTTGAATCAAGCTCATATGCTTATCCAAAAACAACCAGCACTAAACCATTCATACCATCATCTGTAACATCATCTATTGTTACTAATTGGTATAATGGTAGAATAGTAGCAGCACAGGATTTTGATTTAGATAATCAAGACCATTTAATACAATTAATTCCTAGCTATCTTCTTGAAGACCCAGAAAATTCTCCATACTTAACATTTGTTAATATGATGGGTCAGTATTTTGATAACATATGGATTTATTTAAAATCAATAACAGATTTATATAAGAATGATAACAACCTTGAAGAAGGTATATCTAAAGATATTGTATTTCATGCCTTACAATCATTAGGAGTTCATCTATATAACAACAAAGCTGATGTAGACTTAGATTTAGCTTTATTAGGAGCTAATAGTGGTAGTATAGGGGATTTAGATAATATTCCTAAAAAAGATTTAGTAGCCGAAGTATATAAAAGAATATACCATAATATTCCTTTACTATTTAAATCAAAGGGTAGTAATAAAGGATTAGATCATTTAATTACTGTATTTGGTATTACAGGTAGTATTTTACCTATTAAAGAATATGGAGGTAATACAAAACAAAATACATTACTAGACAGTAATAGTGATAAAATCAGAGTCGTTACTACACAAATTACAGGAAGTGTTTTATCTCCTTATGTACGTCTTGAAGAAGAATCAACTAACATTTACTCAGCTAGATCAACAGATTATCATAAGATTGATATTTCATTCTCACCTCAAAACGAAATAGATAATGTCTTATCATCTTCTATTTCTTCTGTAATTTCTGATTTTGAAATTGACAACTATATTGGTGATCCTCGTTTTGAACTTAGTGGAAGTTATCCTACATTAAATACTTTAAGACATTCTCATATAACTTCAAGTTTCACAACAGAGTTTGATTATGCTGGATTTATTGGGTTAATTAAGTTTTTTGATAATTCTTTATTTAAAATGTTAAAGGATTACGTACCTGGAAGATCTACGTTATTAACCGGTATTACTATTCGCCCACAGAATTTAGAAAGAATTAAATTTAAAAGATTACAACCTGGTATTACGACACAATCCATATATGAAGCAAATTATAATGGGCCGGTAATTACTGAGGATAATGATTATTTATATAGTTTATTGCCTGGTAATAGAGAAGCATTTTATAGTGGGGAGTTGAGTGGAAGTTGGCCTGATATTAATGAGAGATTTGAAATTACAAATCCAAATCCATTCTTAACAACTACAACTTCAAGTTCATATGAATTTGAACATACTGATTTTAATGTTACTTTAAATAATTCTGTTTTAAGTAGACCTTCAACAAAGGTATTTAAAATAACTCCAATATATTCTTATATAAGTGGTACTTTACAACAAAGTTCTCAAATTCAAGTACAAACAGATGTTCAAGATAGTAATGAATCTTTAAAATCATTTGAACGTTCTAGATATAGTGGTGTTAAATTAACAAGTACAAAATATAACGATTATACTGATGGAGATATATCATTTGGTAAAACGGCTACTATAGATAATCAAGTTAGAAAATTAGGTTTATTTTCTGAAGTAGTTAAAAGCAGATTTTTACCAAATAGAAATAATGTAGTAACTAAGTACCTTGTAGATGAAGAAGGAAATTTAACTGAATTAAACCAACGTAATAAAAATTGGGTTGAAGTTCAAAGAACATTTCCTACAAATGATACTTTAGACGTTTCATTATTTGATAACCAAAAATATAGTAATCAGAAAAATTTAGATGGAACTAAATTAATATTTGAAAGTGGATATTCATATGCTCCATTACTATACCTTAGCGGAAGTGATAGTATTTTATATTTCCAATCACAAATTGGTAATATTTCTAAAGAATTAGAAGCTACCCATTCTATAGGTCTTATTACTAGTTCATTAGGGGGTTCACCAGATTATCCTTTGTTTATAACAGGATCAGACAAAACTATATTTAATGTATTTACAATAGTAACTAAAGATATTAATTCATTAGCTGACTATCATGTTGGTACATTAACTCCAACAAATACTTACCCATCATACTCAGTTCCTGAAACAGGATTATATAGTATTACAGCAAGTGTTGATTTAGCAATTTCCATGTCTGATGGAGGAGACGTTACTTGGTCTTTAGAGATGGTAAGTGGAAGTACAGTTATAGCAAGTGATACTAAAATTGTATCAATATTAGATCAAGTTATTGGCACTCAATTTACTGGAGGGGGTGTATTTTATCAAAATTATGGAAATGGTGGAGAAACATTTACTTATCAAGGATATCCATATCAGTTAACTACAGACATAGTAAATTCAGTTGGTACAATTATATTTAATAAAGGACAAACAATTTATGGGTATAATATATTTGATACTGTAACTCTACCAAACCAAAATGATTGTTTTAATTGTTTCCCATCTTTCTCAAACAATAAATCATTATGGGGATTGCAGGATAACATAACAATGTGGAGATCTACAGGCCAATGTTTTGTAGGATTTGATCAAACATTTCCTTGTGACACTTATAGTTATTATGAATATTTTAGCACTTCCAATTTGTATGAAATTCCTAACATAAATAGTGTTGCTGAATCCACAACTATTAGTCTTAGTGCAACATTACAACAAAATTTAGATAAAGATGCTAATATTGAATTTAGAATAAAACAAAAGAATTTATCTGCAACTAATTATACTGCTACATTTAATACTAGAGGATTATTAAAAATAAAATCAGTATCAAATCAATTAAATCAATTACCTAGTGCCGTTTCTGGATCAACAGGATTTATAGATTCTGTACAATTTATATCAGGATCTGTTACTAGTAGTATTACTTTAAATAGTCAATTAACTAGTTTTCTAGGATATGATTTTGTTCCTGTTCCTCCAACAGGATCTGGGTTGGATCAACATTCTTTATATCCAACTTATGGAGATGTTGATTATGCGTTTGAACCCGGATATTATGATATGATAGTTCACCATAACATTAGTGGGCAAGTATCTGAATATAGGATTTTAAATACTAGAACTGTAAACTCTAAATTAGTCTTAGATATTTCTCCGGCATTTGATAATAGTGCTAAAGCAACTGATTTTGAAGATCCAAGTAAATATACAAAAATATTATTCTTAAAAAGATTAAAAGACGAAACAAATACAATTATAAACTTTATAAAACGTGATGGTAAAACATCATATGGTTTTATAATCCCTGATGACATCCACCCAGACGTATTTGCAAACATTGATAAAATCACCCGAGAAGTAAAATCAAAAATGATTGAAGGTGGTGGTATGGATGGAGGTACATTATAATAAAATTTAAAACTTGTATATTTATATACAGTAACTAATAAACTATGGCAATATTAAATCCTTCTTTTGTAACTGTCGATGCGGTTTTAACCAAAAAGGGCCGCGAACTGTTGGCTCGTAATGACGGCTCATTCCAGATTACACAATTTTCATTAGCAGATGATGAAGTTGATTATACTTTATATAACCCAACACATCCATCAGGCTCAGCATATTATGGTGAAGCAATTGAAGCTATGCCTATCATTGAAGCTTTCCCAGATGAAGCTCAAATTATGCGTTATAAATTAGTAACCTTACCAAGAGGTACAAGCAAAATGCCTGTTATTTCTTTAGGTTCTACTTCAATAATCTTAAAACAAGGTGCTTCTTTAAGTATTACTCCTCAAACATTAAATTATTTAGGAGCAAATAGTACTTTTGAAACTAATGGATACGTAATGAGTGTTGCTGATGTTCGTTTAGTTTCTACCTTTAAAGGTGCTGGTATTACTGGTGCTACAGTAGGTAATAATACATTAAATACAACAAGCGGTACTAAATTATCTAAAGCAGAAATTGGTACTTCATTCACATTGACTGGAACTACAATTAATACATTGTTTGGTACTACTGCCACTTCATTAACCACTACAATTACTGTAACTGGTAGAGATAGCGGTTCTAGAATTACAGTTCCTTTAATCATTCAAAAAGTTAATTAATTAACATATGTCATTTAATAGATACAACACAGAAGATTCAGTAATAAGCTCAGAAACCGTAGTACGTGGTTTATGGAGTGGAGATAGTGCTACATTGTCAGCAGTAGCCACTTCATCAACTCAAGCAGCTGATTCTAAATTTTATTTAGACGTATACAATGCAGGTGAAGTAGCATTTTCTATTGAATATGCAAACATTTCAGGTTCAGGTTCAACTTATTTTAACTCAAACGTAACTAGTTCTACTTCTACTAAAGTTGTATATGGACAATATAGAAACTTAATTTATGGTAGTGAAGAAGCAACTTTCCAAATTGGAGGTTCTACTGTAAGTCAGTTTTTTGTAATTAACGTAGCAAGAGCTCGTTATAAAGAAAGTTTACATCCAGGTTCTTTAACCTTAGCATTAAGTGGAAGCTCTGGAATTATTTCTTTAACAGATAATAGCACTGTTTTAACTACTAGTCAATTTATTGATAGTAATAGATATTTTAATATTGTTAGTGGATCTGCAGGAACACCTGCTAACACAACAGTATATGGTCATATGTTTCCTGATTTAGGCTTAATCGTTCTAAACCCCGGTGCATTAACAGGATACATGACAGCACCTGCTGTAACAGCAAATACTTATGAAAATAATAATGCTAAATTATATACTTCTATATTAGGTGCTACAACAGCCGGAAGATTATTTAGATTACAATCTTCAGAAACTATTTCATCACGTTTCTTCTTTACAAGAATTAAGAACAGTGAATATAATTATACTTCAAATCCATCAATTATTGATAGTACAGGAAATATTTTGTATACTACATTAATTGATAATCCACAAACTTATATCACAACTGTAGGGTTATATAACGATAATAATGAATTATTAGCAGTTGCTAAATTAAGCAAACCATTAGTAAAAGACTTTACTAAAGAAGCTTTAGTTCGTATTAAGTTAGACTACTAGTATAAAAGAAATGTTATTAAATGGCATCATTCAAAAAACTGAGTACTCCAGATGTATTCGTTGTTCCTTATACAGCTAATAAAAACTGGGACCTTGATTTCGCTTGCGTCCCTCAGGATGGTGCTTACTTTACTATATTAAAAGGTAAAAACACAAATGGTAATATTGATTTAGTTAATGGTCCTATAACTGAAGGTCAATATGAATCTTTAGTTTATCGTCAGATAAATCACTTATATTACCAATATCATTCTTCTAGCATTCTTAATTCTCACTCATTATTAGATTCATTATATTATGAGTCTTATATGACAGAATCTAGTACTATATCTACTAGTTCTTATTTCGATTTTAATGAGAACCCATCATTTGTAAATAACTTCCCTACTTCATCTAACGATATTATTAGAGTAATGTCGTTTAATCAAAATATTTACGGTGAACAAATAAAACCTAATAATTTTATATTAACCGCAAGTAGTAGTTATCAATTAGTTGATGATGGTTATGGTAATATTTATGATATTGCTTTTACAGGATATTATGTACAACCTGGTTATTATGCTCCTCCGGGATATATTGCAGAATTACAAAATAAAGTTCATGTAGGAAATATATTTTATTCTCAAGGTTTAGTAATAATAACAAACCAAAATTATAAGTGTTTTTTACCTACTCCTCCTAATGCTATAAATGATTATTTTAGAGTATTAAACGTACAGAGAGTTAAAAAATTAGATATTTTAGCTAATGACTATATTGATAGTTGTAATTCTACAGCTCTTGCTACTAGCTCAGTAATCACATATCCTTATACAGGGTATAGTTTTCCTGATGTTACCCTAATCACAGGTTCTCTTTTTATAGATGAATGTGAAACTTTAGGAATAACACCCGGTAATTATAAACTATATTATACTGTTAATGATAACACTTGTTTAAAAAGTAATACCGCTAGTATTGATTTAGAACTTTATAAGTTACCTTTAGAAATGTCTAAAACACACCAACCAATTGTTTGTGTTGGGGGTGTTTCGCCTGTAACTTTTTCAATAAATTATGGTATTCCTCCTTATCAATATTCAATTGGTGGTGGAACTTATAATAATTTAGCTAATTGTGAGTGGTATCAACCAACATCATCAACAACAGCCCCTATTGGTAGTAATATATTATATATTAAAGATAGTGAAGGTACAATTGTTACTTCTTCATTTAGTGTAGCCGCAGATATTTTTACTGTAACTACAAACAAAACAGATATAACTTGTGGTGGTGGCAGTATTGGTAAAATAGCAGTTACTGGATCTTCTACTTATGGAGCTCCTTATTCTGCATCAATAAATGGGGGAAGTAACTGGCAAGGATTTACTACAAATACTTTATTCTCAAATTTATCTCCAGCTACTTATACAGTAACTGTTAAAGATGATATTTGTAGTACTTCATCTTTAGTTACTATAACATCAACACCTTCACCTACAGTAACTATAAATTCAACAACAGTAGATTGCCCTGAACCAGGTCAAGATATTGGATCTATTAGTATAACTGTTTCTGGAGGTACTGCTCCATACACATATTCTTGGGTTACTGGATCTACAGTAGTAAGAACAGTAGAAGATCCAACAGGATTACCTGCAGGTTCTTATACAGTAACTGTTACTGATGCTAATAGTTGTACTGCTACAGGTAGTGCTACAATTAGTAGTGTAAGTTTAATATCTATAAATTTAACAGCAACTAATTCTTCATGTGGTGCTGGTAATGGACAAGTTTCAGCATCCATAAGTGGTGGTAGTGGAAATGGATTTAGTTATTTATGGAACACAGGAGCTACAGGTAATATAGTTACTGGTAGTACAGGAACTTATACTTTAACTGTAACTGATACAGGTACAGGATGTACATCTTCTGGAAGTGCAACAATTTCAACAACACCATCAATATCTTCAGTAAGTGCTTCTGTTACTTATAATCTTTGTGATAGTAGTTTAGTAGTTACAGCTACTGGAGGAACTTCACCTTATACATTTGTAGCAGTAAATGGGGGAACTACAAAATCAGTAGGTCCTACTACTAATCCAGGTACTATTGTTTTAAATAGTGGATTAGCAGGTGGTACTTGGAACATAACAGTAGCAGATGCTAATGGATGTACAGCAACAACAACAAAAGCAGTAAGAGCCCGTGAATATAGATACACAGATCCAGTTTGTCAAGAATTAAATGGTTTATTAGTAGTTGATGAATCTTCAGGTGTAGGTACAAACCTTAAAGCTAAGGCAAATACTCAGGATACCACTACATTATACTTTACTAGTGCAGAATTTATTCAAATACATAGTGGAACTACTCATAGCTTTGAAGCCACAGTATTTGGTGGAGATACAGGGTGGGCTGGGAATTATGGTTTTGCTGCTCACACAATGTCTGTTTATACTACAGGTTCATTAACATTTACTACTTCTAGTATTGAAACAGGAAGTGCTTATTGGCCGTTCTATAGCTTAATAGGAGATTCAAGTAAATATTATTTAGTTAAAGCTAAAAGTAATTTAACACCCTCTTGTGATCTTGCTATAACATCTACAACAACTACTAATCCAGATAATTTTGCAGGAAATAATGGTACTGCAACAGTAACATTTACAACAACACATGGACCCTCAACATATACATTAAATGGTGGTTCTTCAATATCTGCCTCATCTCCATTAGTAATTAGTGGATTATCAGCAGCAACAGCTTATACAGCCTCAATTACAGATTCAAGTAATTGTACAGTAACAAGTTCATTTACTCTTGGTCAATCAACTTTCGTATTTGATGCTGATTACATGATGTTAACTTATGAGTTTAGTGATGGACAAGACTTAGATACAAGAACTAGAATTGTTTCTCCAGATATTGGTCAAGATACTTTAGCAGAATCAATAGGATATGTTGGAGGTTATGTATCTCAATATCCACCGTCCCCCGCAACTCCTATACTATTAGGAGCTGGAGATAATACAGGTACTGGATTTGAGTCAGTATTAATAAATCTGACCGCATATAGTGCTGCTTATCCATCAAATAATCAAATTCTAATAGATATGAGAGCTCATTGGTTTACAACAGTAGGTGTACAACCCGTTAACATCAAAGCTACATTATGGAAAGGTGGAACACCAGTAGATACAGGGTTTACATTTACTAATTCAACAGCAACAGCAGTTTCATTTATAGAAACAACACCAAAAGTAATAACAGCTACAAATGAATCTAATAATAGTGGTGAAAGAATTGCTACATTATCTTATAATTTATCAACAAATGTTGGTTCATTTAATACAAACGATACAACAACCCCATCAGTTTAAAAATATTTATAAGTAATGATAAGAAGATCCGGAAATAAGATTTATACAAAGGTAACACAATATTTTACAGATGACAGTTCAGCTGTAGGATATAGTCATTCTCTTACTTCCCCAACTGAAAGTTTTTGTGGAACTAATTTCTTTTATGAACAACGCTTAACCAGTAGTTTAGCTAATGGTAAATGGAGAGATTGTTTATATGGTCCTTTTACTTTTTGTTCTGGTTCTACTTCTAGTAGTGCTTGTGGGAGTGGAAACTGCAATCAATTTTATTTAGATACAGCAACTATTAATATAGACTATACTGGTGTTGTTGTTGATGAAGTATCAAATGTAACTTTATATACAGGATCAAGATTATATTTATCTTCTAGCTTAGAATTAGCACCAGATGGGTATTATGTTTCTGGTGGTGTGTTTTATAAAATAGGAAATGGAAATGGTGGTGGTATAAATAATGGAACTTTTATGAGTACTGGAATTTGTATTGAAGAACCCCCTCCAATTACAACTTATACATTTAATGGAAGCGGATACGGAAATACAGTACAAGCCTCTTGTGATGATGCTTCAATTGCTAATGGTGGTAGTGGAAGAACATTATATTCAAATAATAATACTTCTAATTTCGGTAGTGGATCTTTTGTTTATACAAATAGTAGTGGTTCTCCACTAACAGGATCGACTAATATATTCATGAATGGGGCTAATTGGGATGTTAATTCATCAACAGGTCAGGTAATAGGATTATCATCAATCCAATGTTAATATAATTAATTATGGCAGTTTATACAGGATCGTTTAATATTAATTTTAGAAATGAACATACAATTTACGAAAATTTTGTAAAATGTACTGTTGAGGAGAGTGAATATAACTTATCTTACAATCCTACTTTGCTATCTGACAGAACTAACGTATCATCATCGTTGGCCGGTTTCACAACAGGTTCTGATTTTAGACCATATGTTACAACATTAGGTCTATATAATGAACAAAATGAACTTTTAATGGTTGCTAAATTTGGAAAACCAATCCCTGTTTCATCAGAAACAGATATGACTTTCTTAGTTAAATACGACACATAATGATTAAATTAATTGACATATTAAAAGAAATTACTTTAAGAGAAATTAACCAACTCCCTATTAGTAATTCTATTATTTTTGGTGTTGAGCATCATAGCAAATCAGATGCTAAGCAAGTTGTTGATTATGTTAAGAAGCATTTTTCACCTGATGATAAGGTAGTATTTATGGGAGAGGGAGGAGATGATAATAGTAAGTATGTAGCAGGTAGTGAGCAAGAAATGATATACGACGAACTAAGTTCTTACTTCGAAAATCTAGTTAATGATTCATGGGACGGTTCTGATTTAAACGTCATGAATGACCAGTCTGCTTTGTATAAAATACAAAAAGAAAAAACAGGTCTTTCTCAGAATAAGATCTTAGCAGCTAATTGGGCTAGTATGGTAGGTCAGAATATTTTACAAGGACAATCAATAGCAGATTTTAATCCTGAGGATTATCTAAGCCCTGAAGGTATTCAATTCTTAAAAGCATCTGCAGAAGAAGCTAATCTACCTTTATCAGATAACTTATACAAACCTACTGAAGAAGATTTCGATACCTTGTATAGACTCTCTTTTCCAGCAGATTATGGAGATAAGTATACAAAAGTAGCTAAGGTAGCTGATGCTTTTAATGAAGCTAGAGATGAAAATTTACTATCAAAACTAAAGAAGTATGAAAGTAGAGGTTATAAAGTAATAGCTACTGCAGGAGAAGGACATATTGATTTAATTAAAGCAATGCTTTAAAAATTTAAATAAAATTTAGTTATGGTACAAGTTACGGAACCTGTTATACAGGTTGAGGATCTAATCAATGATCCTAATTTTGATCCCTCTGAATATCATGGATATGTTTATTGTACTTTAGATACAACAACAGGCAAACAATATATTGGTAAAAAAGCATTCTTTCATAAACAGAATAAAAAATTAGGAAAGAAAGAATTAGCAACACTACCCGTGGCTCGTGGTAAAAAACCAAGCAAAAAATTAGTCATATCAGAAAGCGACTGGAAGACTTACTATGGTTCTTCTCTTGAGGTAAAAAAATTACCAAAAGAAAATCTAAAGCGATATGTGTACAAGCTGTGTAAAACAAGTAAACAATTAACATATTGGGAAACAAAATATTTGTTCCAACACAATGTGTTAGAAGATGATTGCTATTTAAATGATAACATTTTAGGTAAATTTTTCCGTAAAGACTTGTTTGAGGCAGAGTAAGATCGTATATTCATGGTTATATGATTGAAAAT